>Ga0307514_10001740_pt1 | contig 24915 bp, 17 predicted proteins | sample 16_EM_MG_FD_203088 | JGI IMG/M metagenome (GOLD analysis project Ga0307514, IMG submission 203088) | Populus trichocarpa ectomycorrhiza microbial communities from riparian zone in the Pacific Northwest, United States - 16_EM | ecosystem: Host-associated > Plants > Roots > Unclassified | place... | reverse complement strand
TGACAATAATAAAATTTTTATTATTTTTAAGTGATTCAACAAGTAAATGATTTTTTTATTTTTATTTTAAATTTAGATATTTTGTAAATACCTTTCTTAAAAATGCTAGAGCTTTATTTTGATATCAATTGCAAGTTTGATATATGATTAGCATGTATTTAGAATTTTTATATTTTTTTTTTGTTGATAGCATGTTTATCACTTGTTATGTTTTTAGTATATATTTATAATTTTAAACATGTATAAATTCAAATATTTTGTTGAAATTTTTTTTGTTTAACATGCATGATAAAGTAAACAATCTATTATAATTATTTTAACTAATTATGAAGAGAAAGTAGGGTACACTCCAAAAAAATAATCCCAGATGCAGCAAAAACAAAGGAAAAAAAAACTCATGAAAATGGCCTTTAAATTTGATTTTAATAAGTTTTTTTATCACAAAAAGAAATCAAAGCATAAAAATAAAACTTAAAAATCTAAAGAAAAAGAGAGGAGGAGAGAATATTCTCATAGATTTTGGCTGTGCAATATTATGTTTGTAACTTGGGACTGCCATTATGGAAACCGAAAGATAATTTTACCAGTGAAAGTATTGATAAGTAGGGCTTGTAAGTTCAACTATAAATCTCAGAGGGGTAATCAAATTACAGATTTCGTTTGATAAGATTCACCATACCATGCTGCATTAAGATTAGGGCCTTTAGCCTAAGCTAATAGTACTGCTGCCGCCAGTCCGACTGGTTGGTCACCAGTGCAATTATAATTGCCACTATGTGCGGGTGTAAAGATCTCACTGCCATTGCCGCTGCATCTTTCAGCATCTCCAACACATCCATCCCTATATATTTCAGCGTCTCCAACACCTCCATCCCTATATATTTCAGCACCGCCAACAACCATGTTGTTACAGCTTTCAACACTGCTGCCACCTCCGGCCTTGCGGCTATCTTCATGGCTGTAGGTACTCCCACTGCCGCGATCACTGCTGCCCCCACTACCCCGACCACTATCTTAATTACCCTTTTAGCATTCCTAAGAGCCTCCTGAGGAAAACAACAAGTATGCCATGAAAGATTGCTAGTTAGATTCCAAGACACAAGAAACTTCAATGGTCGCATAGAACATATTATGCTCTTGTAAAAAACTGTGCAGGCGCATGCCATATAGAAATAGTTTCTGTTCCCAAGTTTAGAAAGCATAGGAACTTGTTGGCAAAAACTGAAAATGTTCTAACAAACAAGGTGCTATAAAAACATAAAGCAATATATAACAAGGTACCTGATCGGATCTAGCCTGGTTCATTTTATACTTCATGTCTTCTTTGAACTCCATCCACAATGACTTGCACTCCACTGGTGTTAGCAGCGTATCGTTTGGAGAAACCTGTTTCATATTCGATTCCTATCAGAGACCACTTTGATAAACACATGAATGCGCGCGCGTGTATTTTGAGTAGATACATTTACACACATATAGTGATGTGGGTACACATCCATATACACCATTACCTCTTCCCACGTGTTGGATGCAAGGGGGTCTGGAGTAGCCCCTGTACGCTGGGAAGATGGAATATCACCAGATTCATCCATGAGAGAGGAAAAGAGTAAATGCTCAATCTGATCTGTCAGTTTATCTAAGCGCATGGCCGCCATTGTTGATAGAATTTTCAAAGACTGCAACAAAATAACCAGGAAACCTTCGGATATATATTGCTCAAAAAGTATAAACAATTTAACATGCTAGCTGCCAGACAGTACAAAATGTAGGCATATTACCGCTGAGAGCGCATTCCTTTCAATTTCATCAACGTTTTTTTCCCTAGTCCAAAACCTTGACTTTGAGATTTCATCACGATTGAAAACCTGTTTGAACCTAGATACAATCCAAAGCTTTAATGAACCAAAAGAACAAGAAAAAGAAAAACAATTGAAAGAAGAAACAAAAGCAACAGTTAAGATAGCACTCCACCTATCCTTCATGCGCGTCAAAACTCTCTCTGCAGCTGCCGCTTCTTTCGCCTTTCTCTTCACTATATTTCTTGCATTCTCCCTCAAATGTTCCAATTTAGTGTCAATTGCTGATCTGTGCACCTTGAAACCAACAACAGCATCTGAGAATTCTGATACAGCATTCTCAGTCTTGCTCTCAAGAAGATTTCTCACTGATAACCATGTGTCTGTTTCACCAGCCTCAAATAAGGATTGTATTTCATCAGCGAGCACATCAGTGAGTTGCTCCTGCATAGGAACATAACAATTTTTGGTTATTTGATTGAGTAAAGTGATATACTTAGTTTAATGAGCACCGAGGGATTGCAATATCAACCACGTAAATTACCTCATATATTGCCATCATTCCTGACAACATATCACATGTAAGTTTTTCCCGGACATTAGAAGCATTCCACTCACTTTGTCTTATGGCAGCATCTGAGAGAGCATGATAAAGGTAATACACCAAATCCAAGAAACAGAATTAGTGGATCAGACAGTGTGCCAAGCATATGCAAACGATTTCAACACCATCGAGGGATGAGTTTTAGCAGCAACAGCTTGAATAATTTGTAGTAGATGCCTTTTACTTCGCCTGTCAAATTACTTTTTTCTAATGTTTACCTCAGCCAATGAATTTCTTAGATAAAGTATTCGGTTAACTAGCATTTATCTATTACCGTGAGAACCATAACAACTTGAGATTTCTTCAAGTGCAGAGTGCAAGCTGGTCAACTTGGAGGAGGTGGAGGAACACACCCTGAGAATGTTGACTATCTAGATCCCACCATGGTTTTTAATGATAATGGGGATACAGGAGTTTTTAAAGTCCATAAGAGAAGAAAACCAACTCTCACGTAGACCGAAACTAATTTAGGGTCCTTTGGAGAACTTGACGTTATCATTCATATCAATCAGATATGAGGGTTTCTCTAGGTTTAAACTATTTCTGTGGTCATAAGGTGCATGTAGAAAATCTGACAATTCATCAAATAGAAGGTTTAACAGTAGCATCAAAGCATTTAAGCCAGACCCTCAAGACAAATGAAAAGATAAGAGTATAGCACCTACCCTAACTGCCAAGCTAAACAACTTAGCCTCTTCAAGAGAAATATGTATTAAATTTATAAATATGTAACAACAACATATTATATCCAGAAAAGCTAAGAGTTCTTATCATACTACTACTACAAATAATTGTGAAGAAAAAACATTGAGATCATATTGAAGATTTAAAATATTAAGAAGATCAAAAGAATCTCACGAAAAGAAAAAAGAAAGTAAATAAAAGAGCCACTTTATCAATTGGAGATGAAACTGGGTTAGATACCGGTGGAGTTAAGAGAAATTCTTTTTACTTGTTGAAGTTGAATACCTTCGCATTCTTGATCAAATTCATGCAAGCAAGATCGAGCACAGCTACGGGCAGAAGCAACAAACCCTTCTCCTTCGTTCAGCAACTGCTCCAGCTTTGTTTTAAAAGTTTCTAGTGTGTTGGAAGACAAGTGTTCCAACATGGTTACATAAGCATCGCGTACCACCTGCACCACATTTTTTTAGATAAGAGAAAGTTGCATCAAATCACTAAAAGAAAGTACGGAAGAATATGGAGACTAAGACATCCACCAAAAAAAAATGAAGGAAAAAGAAAATCATAAAAGAACAGCATATCCTGTTGAATATCAGCTAAGACAAATCCTGTCAAAGCACCCGATGTATGACACCAAAAAGAGACGAGGAAAACTATCCTATCCCACAACAACTAAAACTAAGTTCACCTCACTAGAACCATATATCCAGAGCATCAAATGAGAAAGTTAACTTCAGTTACCTAACGGGGAAAAGAGAGGTTAAATAGTAAAAAAAGAGGAAATATGCTCATTAAGGCCCTACCTCCAATGCATTTAACTCCAGTTGCTTCCGTTTTGCATTTCGTACATCTTGGTCAAAATAAATCACCTCCTTGTCATATCTATTAAAAAAGAAATATACAAATTAAGAGATTCCAAATCAAGTTGAACAAGAAGCAGAGTCCAAGACTGCAGGCACACAATGCTAACGATTGGTTTGGATTATTAAGCATGATGTACACTGACTGTGAAAGATAGGTTGCTAAAATAGAACTGAGGGTTGCTCCCAACCAAGGTACTGGACCGGCTTGAACATCTTCCTTCAACTCCAGCCATTTCTGTAAGATATCAATTTAGTATTGTATGATATTCAGAAGTTGAAGTAGCTTTCAAAGAAGGAAAGAAGGTTATATTCAATTTAAGTGCCTCATCAGAAGTAAGTTGTTTGAGCTTCTCCTTGGCAATTTCTTCGCACCGAACAGAAGCAGCCATCACCTGAAAAACAAAATGGAGAGATGTAATCACATTAAATCCTGATGATTTATTCTCACACAAGTAAATGACTTTTATAAACCTTTGGATCAGGAATATGTAGATCCTTGTTATCCTTTATGGTTTTCCATATCTTCTCTGCACAAACAGAAAATCCTGAAGCAGGTTCCACTTCCAACCTATCATCAGCAAGATCCCTTGGAGAATTGGAATTGAAAAAACGCTGCTTCAGATGAGCAACCTGTAAAATACATCATATTAGGCTACAATCCTGTAATACCAATTTGTAAGTGTCGAAGCTGTCAATAAAATGCAGTCAAGGATTGTAGACTCTTGAGTCCTCATCTGAGACATATATTTATTTTAATTATCATATGACCTAATGGTCATTCATCACCATGTGATAGACTCCTAATGTCTATAAATTACTCTCTAAATTAATTGATTTTACAAGAACTGGGAAACGGCACCAGTCAAAGCACAAATATGTGTGGTAAGCAGACATCAAGTAGTTTGATATCAAGTATAATATGCATAAAAGTGTAATTATTGATCAGTTGTAGAATTTGCAATTAACTTCTAGATTAACAAGATGGATTAAAGAGGTGGATTAGTGGACTTGAAGCAGGCCAGCCACTCCGAATTGAACCGGTCCTACAGGGCTTGAATGTTAACTCATTCATCTTTTTGGACACACTGTCAAATCACTTGCCACACTTGCCCAAGTGTCTCCCCTATCAGTATAAATACGACTCACTAATGGATTTTTCTACCATTTCTTCTACACACAACCCTTCTCAAACTTCATAGTTTCTCTTTCTAAACCTCTTACATATCCCTTCCATCATTCCTTTTAGGGAAGGTTCACCTATCTCACAGAAGGATATCACATCCCGCTTAAGATGGCTACCAGTGATTTTGATTTCCAATACAAAGCTACAAATCATCCAGGACCTTTAATTTTAGAAAAAAAATGCCACAACATACTGCAGAAGAACACAAGTGATGAACTTAAGTTTTGAGGTGATTAACTGCTATTCTTAGAGAAAAGGCTACCTGATCTTTAAACTTATCCTCTTCGAATTCATAGCTAGACAGGGCAGTGATCTCCACCTTCATTTCAATAATTAGAAGAAAATTAAGTTATATGCCAGTTAAACAAAAAACAAACGTATGAAGCATATATGTCAATGGCGTTAGTAAGAGAGATGGTGATGATATTTTTCATACATTAAAATAATCACTGAGAGCAGCACTGCTATGTGTCTCAGGTTCAGCAACTGCAGCCCATATCTGCAGAAATTATGGCCTCTGAAAGTGCTGGAAGAAACAAATATTTGACCCGAAAAGAGAAAGACATAGATGTAGCATAAGAAATATGCAAAAAAGTACCTTCTCTATATCTTTCCTAAGAGCAGTCTCCAAAAACTCAAGTGGAGTCTACATAGAAACTCAGAAAGGGCGTGGATTCAGTATTGGACAAAAAAATGCACTCAAAGAATGGAGCACAAGCTAAAAGGTGCTTGGATTCCTCTTTTAAAGAAACTCATGGGCATAAATTCCATACCCTTGTGTGATCACGTATAACAAACAGCAATGTTCTTTTCCGGGGCCGGAATAAACGCTTCATGACCTGAACAGAAGACGGGTAATAAGTTATCAACATCATAGCCAAATAGCTGGATTGTTGGCTGTGCTACCAAATTATTTTGGGTGCAATACTTAACATATCACACACAGGCCTAAATGAATGCAGCGAAACAGTTTTCATAAAATGGAGCACGTTAGTGGCAAATATGGAAGAGGCGGCACTTTATTCAAGCATGAGAAATTGACATATACTGGAGATGGAATAGGCTGTCATTTTTTGTTTTTAGAAGAGAAGAGGCTGTCATTATCCATGCATGTGTGTCATTCATATTCCTGTATGTATAGCTCTTGTAAAGTGATAGTTATTAGCTTCTTCTAGCTGTAATTTTGAACAGCTCAATAATTACTTCACAAGTACTTTAAGGTTAAGAAAAACAGCTATCCGGTCAAATACAACTAAACTGATACAATCCAATTTGACTTTCAAGGGAATTGATTCATGGTGAATTAACTTGACAACAGCCAATCACTTGGGATAATTCTGCTTATTGCTTTTCAACATGAAGTACCTCGAAAACAAGTTTCAAAAGTGGTCTGCAGGCTGCATGTTCCAGACCAATGTCTTTGCACCACCTGTACATGATATTCAACACAGGATAGAAACAGTGTGTGAGCATGAGAGGGAATGTCTTTTCTTACAAAATATTACCTTCGTGTCTCCATTTGAAATCACTAAATTCTAGAATGACAATTTATGAAGAGCCTGATTTGTGTGACGGCATAATATATCCAACACACAGAAAAAATGTTATCAACAATTCCACAATATGGATACTAACAAAAGCTCATTCACAATTATGGTCTTTTCCTTGGCTGGATGCACATGCAGTTGTCTTGTAGGTAAGTTGAAATGTATTCCTCAAGTTCATCTGAATATCTTGTAACATTCAGATGCATTTTCTCAGTTGTTTGGCAATCAAACAAGAGACAGAAAAATGTTTAACAGACTACAACCCCATAGGATATTTGGATTGTAAAAATGCAAATAGGCAATGAGCTCTGAATGCCTAAGGAAATCATTTCGAGGCAAAAGGCTACAACAACAGTTTTTTTTCTCTTTTTTTCGAGATTTAAACATAGGATAATTCCCAGTAAACCAGTGACTAGTAATGTATCAAATAAGCAAGTCACAACAATGATATATAAGGGCCAGCTACTGCCTAGACCAAGTCATTCATGGCCATCCTTGACTATACCCAGGTGTGGACATTCATCAATTTTTCCAGGAAGAAATAGCATCTAGATATTGTAATGCTGAACTTCAAAACTCACATGTTCACCAATACAGTGTCGGCAATTGCTAAAGCAAACAGGGTACTCTGTTTCTCGAACGCAGTGTTGTCCTGAAATCATGATATTCACACCACGTGAAGCCATACAATGATGTAAACAGAAAAACGAAACCATATAGTAATGCTTGTCCACGACAAAGCACAAAAATCATAGTACTAATTCAAAGCTCTCAAGTACCTCGCCTCTTGCACTGCTGTCGGTTCCCTCCAAATCCATGGCAATTGTGAAAGGCTCAATTTCACTACTCTTGGCAATCCAAATGCCCTTGGTTGTTTGACCTCTAAAACATATACAATCAGATTGTCTTCCTCCATGTATACAAAGCACTACAAATATACAAACTCTCCTTTCTAAAACTATAAAATTGAAAAAACCATAAAATATCAAACCTTCCTTTGTTTGCATTCAGCATCTTGAAATCAGTACCGAAGACATGATTCATTAGGGTGCTCTTCCCTGCTCACAAAGAACGTGAATGAAACGATATACGTGTATGTAATCAACTTCATATGAACATAAGAAAATAGTAGAATTTAATCAACTTCATATGAACATAAGAAAATAGTAGAATTTAATCAACTTCACATAGACATAAACAAAGGGTCACTGCTCACTAAGAAGTAAGAACTGAAAAGAACACGAACATACCGCTACTTTGGGGGCCAATGATGGCAACGACAGAATAAGAGAGACCGCACTGCGCGAACTCGGTGGTTGTCATGAAGTCTTGGAGTCCTTCCATGTTGAACTTGCCATTTCCATCAATCAACTGCATGCCTTTCTCCATTTTCACTACCGTTCTAACTCAAGAACAACAGCTTTTGATGTGCCTTCCTTACCAGATTAGTGTTTTTTTGGGTTGCAGAGGATCTTACGAACAGTGAAGTGGCAGTCTGGCAGAGACAATTGAAGTAAAGTCTCCATAAAAGCAGCACTAAGTATTCTTTTTGAGGCAACCACATGACCACTTCGCCAAGAATTTTTAGGCTTTTTGAGTTTTGACCCCACTTAAAGAATATTAAACTACTCCATGCATGGCGGCAGATGACTCCTTCGCCAAGAAGTTCTTTTTTTTACCCTTATTGGCTGCTTTTGTTTTTCGTTAGCTTTTGTGTAAGTGATGAAACAAACGCAGCATCTTTAATAACAAAGAAAAATATGTTTTATGTTGCTATTCATTAAAAAAATTGAGTTTGAAATATAACTTTTGTATATTTTTATATATTTTTTTAATTAACTTTCATAAAAAAAAATTAGATTTAAAGGGTTTTTGAAAAAATTTAAATTTTATTTATTTATTGTTTTCTTCAAATTAATAGTTTTTTGGTATTTTTATATTATTTTGATGCACTGATATCAAAAATAATTTTTTAAAAGTAATAATAAAAAACATTATTTTGATGCGTTTTTAAGTAAAAAACACTTTAAAAAACAACCACAATCACACTTTCAAACACAACTACCAAACATTTTATACATGTTTTTTTGCTACACATCAATTTCAACCATAATTTTTATCAAACACGTATTCAAATCCAACTAATCACATCTAACCATATTTTTTTTTTAACTTACTTTTTTCACATCACAACCATAAAGTTACCTCAAAAACAAACACACTAGTATCCGATGCTTTTTAAAATTGATTTCTGATGCTGTAAGTAATTTGATTGTAATTTTTCAAAATTTAAAAATTAATATTTTTATCATTTTGATATATTGATAATAAAAATAATATATATATATATTATTTTGATATATTTTCAAATAAAAAAATACTTTGAAAAATAATTTATACTACACTCTCGAGCAATATCTTAGAGAGTATTTATTATCATGGTGTAAGTTTTTTTGTTTAAATACTTTTAAAATTTAATTTTTTTCAGATAAAACAATTTTAATAAATACTATGAAAAACAAGTTATAAACTTATAACAAAAAAATAAATACTTGCTGATCAAGTTGTTATTGAATTATCAAATCAATCCATCAATTATTAAAATATTATTTTAATATTTTTTAAATAAAAACATATTTTGAAAAGCAATTTTTACCATATTTCTGAGCAATCTCTTAGTGATTATTTCTTATCATGGTGTCAGTTTTTTGGTTAAAATACTTTTTAAATTTAATATTTTTCATATGAAAAAATAATTTTAAAAGTTACTATGAAAAAAAGTTATAACACAAAAATAAATACTTAGTAATGAGGTTGTTATTAAATTATCAAATCAATACATAAATTATCAAATCAATTTAAAAATGATGTCATTTAATTGTAACTTTTGAAAAAACCACTAAAATACTTTTTAAATTTAATATTTTTTTCATATAAAAAAAAAACAATTTAAAAAAATATTATAAAAAAAAAGTTATAACACATAAATAAATACCCGCTGATCTGGTTGTTATTGAATTATCAAATCAATCCATGAATTATCAAATCAATTTAAAAATGATGCCGTTTAACTGTAACTTCTGAAAAAACCACTAAAATGACGTTAAAAAAAATTTGGAAATTGACGTGACCCGCTCTCACCTGGGATAAGAAGAATAACGGAAAAACAAATGCTGAAAATAGAAAAGAAAGCAAGTGGTAGAGAGCCACATCAAATCAAAAAAACGCAGGAGAAGCATCAGCAGAAGAGAGAGAGAGAAAGAACAGTAGTGTTGTTACAGTCAAAATATGTCTAGCTGATGCAAAGATAATGATGCTGGTATTCCATATTGGCTTTCTTTCAGTATGCATTAACAAACCAATGAAGTCTTCATGGAAAGCTCTTTACATGGGAAGTTCATCTTCATTATCATTTGATCCAGCTAGTAGACATCAGGGCAATGAAAGGGCATGGCCATTCTGAGCAAGGTGACTTGACAGCCAAATCAATAAAAATATATATCCGATTCAGTTGAATCTAGCGAGATACAGATTAGCCGCCCAATTGTTGTCTGACAGAGTCTTTCCACAACACAGGATTATTTTCTTGTTACATATATAAATATATCTCAACTTCCCGTATGACAAAATAACTCCATGCCTTCATCCCCCAGCCTCTTTCTTTCTTTCTTCTTCCCTGTTGGAAAGGGCAGAAGAAGGCTTTAACCTATTTATCTCCTCTACTTTGGTACAAATTTTACACACGTTCAGTTTTTCAAGAAAATTCTTCCTCTGAGATTTTTGTACTTCGCCTGTGCATCAAGTTTGGACTTGAGTATTCACTATCAGTTGATGACATGCAGGATGATGATACCGAAGACTCAGGTATTGTACTTGATGTTGGATTCAGCTGAGTTTGATTTCTGTTATTCTGAAAACTAAATGATTGTTGCATTGGGGCTTCAGGAGTCGGACGTCCTTGAGCCTCTTCTGCAAGTCGCCTCAAAAGATTCATAACAGTGGGAAGTAACCTTGAAGAAATGGATAATATACCAGGCAACTGCACACACCAAACAAAGAAATAAGGCACAGGATCTCTGCATATGACAAGAGAAGAAAATAGTTTTTTGAACAAGGAAAAAAAAATAGTACCAAATAAAGCCACTGAGAACACTGTTTTATCATAAATTACAGCTACTTCTCTCATTGCCTCCTACTAAGGTCTAACCATAATGAAGAACGGAAGCCAAGCTTCATATAACAGGTTGTGCATGGAAAGCTAAATATCCCGGCACAAGAGCTTAAGACCAATTTTACTGTGTCAGAATTTTGTTCAAGCACTGGTGGGGGCTTTACTGTGTGCTTAAGTTCCTAGACAAGTTTTAAGAACAATATATTTTTTAGCACACATCTTTGATTTCCATTTCCATGTCCATGCATAGTTCTGGAGTTAAATCTTCTAATCACAATAAATCATACCAATCAATAGACAAACACATGATAAAGTTTTGTCCCATTTTAACCATGTACTTAACATATGCACGATATTCAACATGACTAACAAGAGAATGATAATTTTATTTTTTTCTAAACTTACAGCGCCATTTCGAAATTCTCCTGTGATGTCCATCTGCACCCATAATGCTTTTGAAAGTAAATATACAACAAACAGAACCAAGAGGTAAAGTGGATTCCTGTTTCATTAGCAAAAAACATGTCAAAGAAAGGCACACCAGTCAACTGGAGAATAAAGCAAAAAAGTTGTGCAGAACAGAAACTGTAGGAAAGCAAAGACTCTAGGTTTGAAGCGAGTACCTTAACAGAACCATGAATTCATTAAAACCAAGAACAACCATCGCCACTATTGCCCATGGAGGAGGTAACCAGTTATTACTTCGCTTGTGAGCCTCCTGAAGAAACACCATTTATTGCATATAAGAGTGCTAGATAGCTTGCAGGACATGATACTTGATAAATGAATAAAATATACCCTTGGTTTCTGAAAAGAGAGTGATCTGTGTGTCTGTGCATGCGTGTGACTGAGTGAACATGAGCATGAGTTACATATTTTGGTTTGGTGCCCTACTACATGCATAGAAACTTTAATTGGCATGTAAAGCAGAAGATAGCAAACGACAAACTGAAAATATTCCCCAAATTAACTTGAACATTATTTGATTAAGAAATAAAACATCCAGTTAAAATTGTGAATCCAACCAAATTACTATATGAACACACATCTTGATAAAAGGATACCATAAATGAAAAATAGAAATATTTAGTATAAGGTACCTGAGCAGAAATAGCTTGGGTCACACTATACTCGGTCTCTGCTTTGAACTGCCTCCACAGTGACTTGCACTGGACTGGTGTGAGCAGCGTAGCTTTTGGAGAGACCTGCCTCATTTGATTTCATGAGAAACAGTTTGAAAATAGACAAGGGATATATACAAATACAGATGTCATCATGCACATGTACACAATTGAACTATTATCAACCATCTGTTTACCTCTTTCCATGTACTTGAGGCAAGGGAGTCACTACTGGCTCCTATGCTTCTATCTTTGGAAGATGGAACAGAAACAGTTCCATCACTGAGCGAGGAGAACAGTACATTCTCAATATCATCTGATTTCTCATCTAAGCGTATGGCTGCCAAGGTTGATAGAATTTTCAAAGACTGCAACAAAACAAATGCAAGATATTTAGATGTTCCTCAAAGATAAAAGGCAGCCAGCAATTCATTAAGAAATCTTGGTTGATTACCGCAGAGCGTGCATCCTTTGTAATTGCTCTAATGTCTTCTTTCCCAGTCCAAACCCTTGGCATTGAGTCATTGTCATGATTGAAAATTGTTGTAAACCTGAAATGTTATCTAAATTAACCAACAAAAAAAGAAAAAAGAAAAGAAAAAAGAAAAATAAGCAACAATCATGTACTGCACCTATCCTTCATGCGGATCAGAACTTTCCCTGCCTCTTCTCTTGCCTTCTTCTCCACTACATTTCTTCCATACTCCCTCAAATTTTGCACCATTGTGTCAATTGTAGGCTTATCCAACTCAAAACTAGCAACAGCAGTTGAAAACTCAGATACAGCAACCTCGGTCTCACGTTTAAGAAGCTTTCTTATTGAAGTCCATGCATCATTTTCACCAGCATCGAATAGGGCTTCAACAGGTCCAGAAAGCATATCAGTAAGTTGTTTCTGCATGATTAGTGTAACAAGATTTTGTTATTTGTTTCAATACAGAGTTCAACAATTTGGAATATTCAATTGCAACATCAACCAAGAAAATACCTCATATTTGGCTATCATTTCTGTCAACATGGTGCTGCGTACTGATGCTGCATGTGCCTCAATATCACGATGAAGTTTTTCCCTGACTTTTGAAGCATCCCAATTGGCCTGTCTAATGGAAGCATCTGAGGGATAGGATATTACATGTCAATCACCAAATCCAGAAAAAAAGAACGAGTAGATAACAGATCTTTGCTGAGAATAAATATGAAGTTTAAAGAATTATAGAAGGATGAGTTCTATAACTTCTAGTATCAACAGCTTAAATAAGTTGGTACAGCTGCCCTTCACCTTGCCACTTTTCTTTTGTCTAACCCAATGAAATTCTTTGATGAAGTATTTGACTGCCTTTTGTTTTGCAGTCACAGTTTTAATAATTGATGCTTGTTCAAGTACAGACAAGCTAATTAGCTAGGAGGATGGGTTAGAGGAACATGTCCTGAGAAGTGCTGACTAGCCATACCACTTTACAGTTTATTGTCAGGGGCAAGTCAAGATCTTTAGAAGTCCAAAAGAGAAGATGCAATTCTTGTGCAAGATAAGACTATTTCTGCAATTACATTGTGGCAAGCAAAAAGCAGTTATAAGATTCCACAGTTCAAAAATAGAAGTTTAAACTGTATCCTTTAAGCATTGTAAGGAGACCCTTAGAATGAATAGACTGGTTGAGAGGACTAGCTATGTAAGACCCAAACTTTTGGCCCAAACCATGCCCAAGTCAGCCCAAACCCAACCTAAGTTATATAAGGAAAAAGTTGAAAGAAAATTCTCTCTCTTCTAATTCTTGTGGCTGCCGTGACCCTCCTCTCATCAAACCAAGGATTTCAGTTTTTTATCTTGAGTTTTGAGTTCAAGAAAGGTGGAAGTAACAAGTGGTTCCTTTTCATGTTACTTTCAATTATGGCTTGTTTATAGAAGGATTAAAGAAGAGATTATGATTTATAAAGATTTGAAGTTTATGTTATTAAGATTGATTCATGATTATTATTGGTTAAGGTTAAGTGATTGATTTTGAGTGTGTTGTTAGAAATAAAAATTTGTGAATTGATTTGTTATGGGTTAAGAAATTCGTTTCAACTTTGCTGGAAAATCTGGACAAAATGGTCTTGAGGTTGAAGATGATGAAATTTTATTTTGGTTCTTGATTTATAAAAATTAAAGTTTGGTCCCTAAACTTTGAAAAAATATAATTTGACCCCTAAAAGTATTTTGGGATTCCAGGCAGTATTATTACAAGGTTAAGGATGATGAATCTCAGTTTGATAATTGATTTGGAATATTTTCAGTTTGGTCCCCCAATTTTGGGAATTTACATTCTAGTCCTTGAACTTTTAAAAAAATTACAGTTCGGTCTCTGGTTCATTTCTGGACAGAACTGATGATGATTTAAGTGGGAAATTTCAGTATGGTTATGTATTTACAGTTTGGTCCTCCAATTTTGGTAAAATTGCGTTTTGATCCCTGTTTTTGGAAAATTGTTGTTTTAGTCCCTAAATTTAGGAGACTAAACCTGGTTTTCTTTTATGCATTGGAATCTTTTATTTGTGTTGTTTTGGGTTGTTTTTTAGCATATTTCATATATTTGTTATAGGTTCTTATAACAATCCTCAATAGGATTTTCGAGTCTTTCATCCGATATTCCTTTTAGTTCTATATTTTCTAGGTGAATGTAATAATCTTTAATATGCATGTAATATAAATAAATATGTAGGTTGATTATATGATGAGTACGATTAGTTAATTTCTTGAATATTTATATATGTTGCTTTATTTTCCGAGTACTTACCTGTTCTTGAATTTGCATTCGCATTCTATTGAACTAAATTCTATTTGATATGATATACGTTGCTTTGATAATTATGTGAATATCTATTATGCCTTAATATAGGACTTGTCAGTAACTCCATGCTAACGAAGAGTAGTTAGCCTATGTGCACATAGTATTCTGTATGCCTAACTGGTGAGAAAAATACCAGCATGTAGAGACTGATCCTCCCACAGTGGTCACCTTCACGTGTCATCTAATCTCTAACATATATTCCACTACTTTATGATAATATACTTAGTATGTATATCTATATCAAGATAAATCGAATTGCAAATTATTAATATCTGAAATGTATATTAAATGTTATTCCCTCACTGAGTTGGTTGAACTCACCCTTATTTTTTATATTATTTCAGGTTCTTAGTTTCTGTTAGTAGATGAACTTTGATGAGTGTTCCTGCTTTTTCAGTTTTAGTCACTATGCCTTGCTTGTTTCGCGAGACTTTCCTTTTAGTTTTGATTCGATATCTTAAACGCTTCATTATTACCCTGTTTTAATTAAGTTTGGATTTTGACAATATAATGAGTATTATGAATTATTGTTTTTGTTTTAATTACTGATGAGAAATTTAGAATTATCATTTGATTTTATGAATTTTGAATAATATAATATTTTGAAAATTTATGAAATGCTTCGTGAATTTTATACAGTTTTGTTTATGATATGTACGTTCTGAAGCTTAGCGTAGGTGGGGTGTCCTTACGGCACCCTTCCTACGTTGCCGGTCATGGACCCAGGATTTGGGTCGTGACAAGCTAAGCAGTCCAACAGCTAAGAAACTTGGATTCAAAAGGTAAGGGTTTAAATCTGGGAAACTATGCACGCAACAATCCTGCTTATATGAATAATAGTTGCTGAATTCAGCCTCCTAACAATGATCTATTGAAGTAAGTGTTTCTCATAACAATCCTAAAGCACACTCTGTAACTAGCACCGCTGCAAATAATACTAGGAAAAGCAATGGCAGAAATTCTGTTTTAGTGGAGAAAAAATAGTAGGCACGGACTTCCAACACTTAACATAGTTAATGAGCAACTACCAATATTTGTGCACAAATCCATAAACCACACATACCTTCACACCCTTTATCAAACTCAACCATGCAAGATTGAGCACAGGCACGAACAGAAGCAGCAAATCCTTCTCCTTTGTGCAATGATTGTTCCAGCCTCGTTTTAAAACTTTCAAGAGCTTTAGAGCGTAAATGCCCCAACATGGTAACATAAGCATGGTGGACCACCTACAGGAAAAGAAAACCCACAATATAAGAAGCAATTTTTTATAGATAAAAGCACCCACCAACTACCAAGACATAAGAATCCAAAAGGTAAGACATATGATTAGACCCTATATAATCCTAAAAACTTCCATCATGGAAGATATTTTAGATCATCCTACTGCAGGCAACAAAAATTATAGAACTAAGCAAAAAAAAAAAAAACACTCATTAAGGACTTACATCTAATGCTCTTGATTCCAACTGTTGCTGTTTTGCATTTCTTACACCTTCATCAAAATAGATCGCCTCATTTTCATATCTAGTGTAAAAGAAGAGTCATAACATCAGATGATGCAAATCAACAAGCACAAAAAAATATTCTTCTGTGAGATAAAACTAATGAAATTGAGGAAATTTGAAATAAAACACTAATACTGATAAGATGAATTAGAGATTTTTGAGTCTCCAAACATTGAATAAACAGAAAGAAATGTAGCACACCACTATTTAGAATAGCAAGATATAAACTTACTCTGAAAGATAGAATTCCAAAATAGAGCTGAGTTTTTTCCCAAACCCTGACACTGGACCAGCTTGAACAGCTTCTTCCAATGCCAACCAACCCTGCAAGAAATCATATTAGCACTTCTTGATGATAAATTTCACAATTCTAACATTTATCAGAGTAACTTTTAAGTAACCTGATCAGAGGACAAGTAGCGAAGCTTCTCGTTGGCAATCTCTTCGCACCGAACAGTTGCAACCATCACCTGATAAGCAAGATTTGCAACATATTTCACATATGAAGAAAAATTTAACAATTTAAGTTCACACAAGAAAAGGTAAATAATAAACCTTGTGAGCAGGAAGATCCAGATCCTTGTTCTCTTTTATAATTTTCCATATCTGCTGTGCACTGAAAGAAAAGCCTGAAGCAGGGACAACTCCCTGCCTATCACCAGCAAGACCTCCTGGAGAAATGGAATGGAAAAACCGCTGTCTAAGTTCAGCAACCTGTATAAAACATCAAATTAGTCTACCAAATGTACACTCAAATGCTATGTAATCAAGAAGTGGTTTCCTCTGGTTATTTTAAATTATTTGTTCAGAATCAATCAGTCAAATGATGATCTGTAAATTGCAATCATGGCTAACAAGATTTGACAATAATGTCACGTTGCCTTTAACTTTGGACTCCAATCATTTTGGTAAACATACACAAGCTACATATCATTGACCAAGACTTTAATAAGAGAAAAGAAAAATACTACAGCAGAATCCAAAGTTGAAAAACCAACATATATGACAAACATAAGTTCTGTGGCTAATAAACTGTTATTTTTGCTATAATGGTAGCAGGTTACCTCCCTTTCAAACTGCTCCTCCTTTTCTTCATAGCTAGACAAAGCAGTGACCTCCACCTTTGTGCAAATGAACAGAAGCAAAAAATTAGAGCTTATGCCAATTGAAATTGGTACAAGAAATGAAGCACAATTGTCAAAACACGAGAAAGATGAAAAATGAGAGAATTATCTTCATACATTAAAAAATTCGCTGAGAGGAGTACTTTTATGAGCCTCAGGTTTCGTGACTGTAGCCCATATCTGCATAAATTATGACCATTGAAGATGCTAAAAGAAACGAAATAATCAAACAGAAGATGAAAAGGCATAGCCAGAAAATAAGAGATGCACAAAAGTACCTTTTGAATATCTTCTCTTAAAATAGGCTCCAAATATTCAAGAGGAGTCTACATGGACAGTCACAAAGAGGTTACAGATTCAGCATTGGACAAAAACAGCTATATTCAAGGAGAAAAGGCAAATCATCTTAAACGAATCATATGGGCATAAATCCATACCCTTGTTTTATCACGTATAACAAAGAGCAGTGTTGTTTTGCGGGGGCTGAATAAACGCATCATGGCCTAGGTACAGGACAGAAAATAGATTATTGCATGTAAGGAACGCACAATAGCATCTTAATCACAGGAAATGGCAAAGAGTACCTGAAAAACTGTTTTTAAAAGGGGTTTATTGGCAGCCTGCTCCCGGCCAATGTCATGGCACCACCTACAAGTAATATTTCAGCATCTACTTAATTAGGAGCAGATCCCAATAAACAGAAAACTGTATGTTTGTGCCTTGTCAATCTTTAGCTGCATCTCTAATTTGCAGTGTCTAATTCATCCACTGTTAAAATATGAAAATATTTTAATCCTACAAAGAATATTTCTGAATCAACATCTATTTTTCCTTTTTTTGCAGGACATAATCACTTATCCCTAATGATAAATTGAACTCATTACAATTGTCCAAGGTTATCTTGTATTTAAATTGGACAAATTTTCCTCATCACTCAAGCATCAAATGAGAATCAGAAAGATGTTTAATAGACCAGAATCCCACCATATTATTGAATTGTAATATACAAATCAGCAACAAGCCAGGTAACAGCTGAGCAGATTATCTCAGAACACCTACAGACTGCGGAGCCAAGCAAAGTAGTTTTCCCAGATTTTAGACCTAACCGATGCCCGGCACAAACTGGACTATTTTTGTGTGTAATCTAATCAGCAAAACGCGTTAATCTTCAACACTAGCTAAAGGTGGTTAAATGCAGTATGCACTTTTCACTTTTGTTAAGGCCATATCCCTTTCACCTCCAGCTTCATCTGTTTGGTCTGTGACATTTAACCCCTCCCACCCAGCACTTATAGCAAAGAATAGGAACATCAAAAGAATAGTATGTTCAGCTTGCAAAGAGATGCCCAAATCACTAAAACACATGTTAAAGTAGTAAACTACCAATATCAAACAGTTCACTGCACTGTTAGCCATGGTGTTTCACACACTTTTTTAACCACTACAGGGTAAAGGCACATAAAAAAGAACAAGATCGAAAATTGAAACGAAGTCGGAACAAAGTAAAGTAAAATTTAATCCTGGCTGTGCACTATACACATGCATTCATATAAAAAAAAACTTCACAACAATTCTGGATTTTTTTTAAAAAAAGAATGTGATGACCATAACCAGGCAGAGCCGTTTCAACCATGTCACTCCTGACCAGGCACTGGGCAATATATTGATAACAATATAGCAGTCTAACTAGCCTGACAGTCTAAAGCCACCAACAAATACAGCCAGGGGTCCAGGCATCCACTAAATTTATCAGGCAGAAAAGGCATCCAACACTATAATGCTTAGCATAAAATAAAATAACTCACATGTTTATCAGTACAATGTCCGCAACTGCCAAAGCAAAGAGGGCACTTTGTTTCTCAAATGCAGTGTCATCCTGAAAACAGCAAATATTCAGAGGATCAGGAGTGTCAAAAATTCCCTACAGCATGTGTTCAATAGATTCACAAGCTGAAATTTGTAGCTGGTTCGTTCAGCTTACTAAAAGCATTAGACACCACAGCTTATAGAAGCATACAGTATTCTTCATCCTCAAAATTTCTCAAAATTTACAAACTAATGCTACTCGGCTTCCTGTCTCACAAATGTTGAAAATAATAAGCTGCCACCAAAATTCTCTATATACTTGACATGCTATTGTAAATTAAGACTCACATTGACTGCATGAAGCCACTAATCAATTGTCAAATCCAACGAACATAGGGGATAATCAAATAAAACAGAAAAGGCAACAACCAAAGACTATACAAGCCACTCAATTAGCAGTGCGAAGCTAAAACAATATATATCAACACAAAAGCTCACTACCTCGCCCCTTTCTCTTCCATCAGTTCCCTCCAAATCCATGGCAATTGTGAAAGGCTCAATACCAACACACTTTGCCATCCAAATTCCCTTGGTTGTTTGACTCCTGAAACATAATTATATAGTGTTTCTTCATGTGAAGATCAAAAAAGCAAAATAGATATACAAAAAGGCATAATTCTCCCTTCGAAAATGATAAACTCACAAAACTAAAACTATCTAACCTTCCTCTGATTGCATCCATCTCCCTGAAGTTTGTATGAAATAGATGATTCAAAAGCGTGCTTTTCCCTGTTCACAGAGAACACAAATTAAACCATTATTTGATCTACACATGCAAAATGCATATGCATAACATACAGTTCTAACTGTAACTAGTGTCATTGATGTGACTAAACAAAAGTCAAGAGAGATCTTTAGTGCAATTCCTGCATAATAGATTTCATATAGAAAAACAAAATCCAGTTTACAACAGCCCTTTATTACATTAATATACAGAAAGTTTCAAACTTCAGGTTTGCAAAAATAAAAAGGATGCAACAAAAATGAGCAAAACAATTTGGATCTACTAAAAAAAAACCCAATTGAACAAATAATTAATCAATTAAACAACAGATTTAAGTTCCAGAGAGTTCATTTTCACTAAACTTTGCATAACCAAACATTAAGAATATTCGATCAAACTCAAAAACTCTCAACTTTCAACTTCCAAAAAACTAAAAAAACAACAAGAAGAGCAAAATATTTTGGATCTGCTCATATAAAACCCCATTAAAACTAATCATTATTTAAACATAAAGAACAAATCAAGTTCCAAGAAAATACAATCAAACACCAAAATCTAACCAAACAAATTAAACACAAAAAATGCCCATTTCACATTTAAGCTAAAACAACCACTACAACAAACTAACAAATCAAAAGAGCTTATTCACAGTTATAACTAATAAACCAACAAAAAAACAAAAACCCATTTCACAATTAATCTAAACAACCACAAAAATCAACTAACCAATCAAATGGACTTCAGATCCCACTAAAAAAAAATATTTACCGCTGCTTTGAGGGCCCATGATTGCGACAATAGCATAAGAAAGACCACACTGTGACAGTTTCGTGATCTTCGAGAAGTTATCAAGTCCTTCCACATTAAACACTCCGTTTCCATCAATCAGCTGTGTGCCACAGCTATCTTGATCTCGCTCCATTCTTGCTCTTATTTACTCACCGATCTTCTACTTAAAGGACAAACTTTAAAGGGTTTTAGAGAGGGGGGGTGTGAAGAAGAGATTTAAGGGTTTTAGAGAGAGATAGTGGAAGAAGCAAGAAATTGAGTAGAGAAAAAGCAACAGCTTCTTCTTTGTTTCTGTCTTTTTTTTACTAGTTGCTGAAAGCATTCTTCTCCTAGTCCAAGGAAGGATTGATTGAAAGCAAAACAGCCCTCGTTTTGCGTTATTTTTACTGTCTTTTTTTATTTTCTTTTTGTGGATCTCAATTATGATGTAATGATCATCCAAATAATTCAAGTTTTGCCAAATAATTGATTTTTTATTTCTTACGGTTGGGTGATTTTTTTAGGGCGAATTATATATTATTCCTTAGCTTCTCTTTCTATATACTTTTTAAAAATATATATTTATTTGAAAATATATTAAATTAATATTTTTTATTATTTTTTAATAATTTTAAAATGCTAATATAAAAAAAAATTATTTTTTGATATTAATAAATTAAAATGATTTAATAACATAAAAAAATAATTTAAAATAAATAATAAATAATTTTTTGAAAAAGCATAACGTGAACACAAAGATAAGAATGCTGAAAACCTCAATCTTCAAACTTCGGCTTTACATATAAATAGATTGATTTATCTGTGAATAAAATATAATTGTTAAAGGAAGAAAAGAAGTGATAGAAACTCATGAAAATGAACAAGCACAAACAAATATTCTTCTTTTTTTTAACAAGAAATAAATTTTATTATTATTATTAATATAAGTGTTTGAGTTAACTTATGAGAATTTTAATATTAAAAAAAGTAATAGTAATTTATTCAAAAAAATGTGCCCCAACAATCTCAATAAAAAAAAACTTTTCCATGCAATTAGCATTTAGCATATTGAATTGTCATTTAGCTGACAGTACATGGCCGCAATATGCTCTAGTTCGGAGCGAAATTTTCTTTTCAATTTAAAAAATATTTAAATAGCAGGGGGCTTTTTAATTTTGTTTTTAAAGTTACTTTAAGGGGTTAAATTCAAAAAAAAAATAACTCGTACTCTTTGTTTAGTTTAAATTTTAAATTAGAATTGTATTGGTGTGATATCATCTATTTAATAAGTTAAAAATAAAATAAGAACAAAATTAAATGATAAAAAAATTAATGAACATAAAAAACCAAAATCAGGATCCCAAGTTAAAGACAACATATAATACAATTAAAAATAGTTTAGCTTTTAAAAAAATATTGAAGATAATATTTTTTTATATTAAAATGAAAATATATTTTATTGATTTAGATCAACTACGATTTAGATCAACTAGAATTTAATTAAGCAAATTTGTGATCTAGAACTTCAAATATTTTAATAATATTTTTTAATTTTTAATTATATGATAAAAAATAAAGATAAAATTAAAATTAATTTAATATTAAATGATAAAATAAAAAATAATAATTTTTTTCTTATAAAAAACTTAATATTAAAATATTTAAAATAAAAAAACTAAACGAGACATGCATGACTAAATACCTCAAAACTCTAAGGCTTAAAAAAAACCAAACACATAGGCTTAGCTCAAGCCCACCCGTCTAGGATATATGCACGTATATATCCTGGTAGCCACGTTAAAAATCACAAAATTTATATCTCCTGTAATGGTTTTTATATAAATTTAAGTAAGAGATTTTTTTAAATCTCATTTTTACTTATATACATATATACATATATTTAAATTCTATTCATTATTCTATATTTATATTTATATTTATATTTATATAAAATTAAATATACCTTGTGTTTGTTAGAGGATCCTATCATTTCTATACTTGCCCCTTTATTTATATCGAAAATATTTTTATAATTTTATATTTTATTTTAAAATCAAGTATATAAGCTAGAAGAGAGAACCATTGAAAAAAAATAAAAGAAAAAAAAAGCATGTAGATGGAGAATCCGAATTTGACCACCGTTATGAGGTCATAAAATTATGGCTGAGTTTTTTAGGTTAAAAATTTATTTTTATCTAGAAAACACCTAATAAATTCTATAAAAACCACTTTAAACTATTAATTAACCTTAAAATACTCCAAAATCATCCTAAAAATCAAAATCTACTGAATAAAAAAAATCAAAATAGAACTCGATCTTTTTTTCATGAATGTTTAAAGAGAAAACTCATCACCATTAATTTTATTCTTATCGAATGAAATCTTTTGACATCAAGTTTAACTATTTTAATTGTTAAAATCGTGGCAACCAATTATTTTTTTCATTTTTTTTTGCAGCTTTTTCTCTTCTGTCATTAACTGAAAAATAATAAAATAAAAAAATATTGTGATTTTGATAATTTTTTTGTGTTTTACAATTCAGTTTTATTTCTTTTAATTTGATAAATTTATTATAATTGCAATACTAACTCCATGTAATTAGGCTATAAAAAGATGAAATTAAAAGGAAAAGAAATCGAAAATAATAAAAAAAGTCACAAGCTTTACTGTTAAGCTGCCCAAATCTTTTAAATGTATTAGATAATTAAATTGACGTTAAACCAAAATATAATTATTATTATTTTTCTTTGAAAGGACGTTTTTTCCTTTTCTAATCATAAAAGAAGTATTTCCTCTCGTTAAGAAATGCATTTTTCTTTAAAAAATAAATTTATACAGCTGCAGTTTTTATTTTTGTAAAAGTACTTGTTAGTGGCGGACAGAAACCAATGGAAAACGTCCTGTCATGTTTTAAATGTTGCCGCATTCATTTTTGACGAAAATTTATTATGAACTTTCAAGAATTTTTGGTTCTTGGTTAACCCACGGGGGGCAAAAACCCAGAAACACAAATTTAATTTTAATATATTTATGAAGTGTTGAGGTAAAAAAGAAGAATCTTTTCGTTAAGAAATTGTTGTAGAATTTAATTTTAATTAACACGTTTAGGGATGCTCTTCTTCGTTAAAAAACTAAATCAGTGATGCCATCCCTGTAGAATTTTCTGTTGTAGGTGGCCAGCGGGACAGCTGAGGAGCCATGAGGAACTTTCACTTCAAACTCGCAGTTTCCTACCAGACACAGGATTGTCGTGGCCTAGGATTTCCATAAGCCCACCAGTTTGATCAATGCACTATTTAATTTGGCTAAATTTGAATGTTAAAACTATAGTCTAGAAAAAATTATTAGATTTATATTGTACCCTTGAATATGCAAGCAGTTTCCTGCTGCATGAATACGTCAACCATCCACAGCCTAGCATCAAGAACGAAGACAGCAAAAGAAAGCATGACGGATCACCAAGCATCCATGAAATTGGACACCATACCCTGACGTATCCATTGAAATACAACTATGAATCCATGGCTGTTACCACCCACGAATCGCCTCATTCCTGTGGCAGCCGCTGCCAAAACTATACCAACTGTCCCTCCTACAGCACCCGCCGGCCCCACAGCGACCCCTGTTGCCGTCCCTGTATTTTCCGCAATTCTCCAGTGAAAAGATGACCTCCCTTTTATCAACTCCTGAGCCTCCTGAAGAAAACATTGAAGGCAAATGATAGCCAAAATGCTCTGCTATGAACTGCTCCCGTAATGCTTTTGCACTGCAATGGTGTTAGCAGTGTAGCATCTAAAGAGACCTACCTGCCTCATCTTCTGATTTTATGCAAAATTCATTTAGAAAAAAAAGAGATTGAGATCTGTATGCAGGAAATATGTAATACCAGCACTGTATACATACTTTATTTAAATATTATCAACCAACTATTACCACTTCCCATGCTCTCGAGGCAAGAGGGTCCATGCTAGCTCTTGTGCTTCTATCTATGGAAGATGGAACAGCAGCAGCAGCAGCAACAGTTCCATCCATGAGCGAGGAGAATAGCACTTCCTCAATATTGTCTTCCTTGTCTAGGCGTAAGACTGCAATGGCATGATTTCAAGATATTCAGAATTTCAGATGTCA
>Ga0307514_10001739_pt1 | contig 24924 bp, 31 predicted proteins | sample 16_EM_MG_FD_203088 | JGI IMG/M metagenome (GOLD analysis project Ga0307514, IMG submission 203088) | Populus trichocarpa ectomycorrhiza microbial communities from riparian zone in the Pacific Northwest, United States - 16_EM | ecosystem: Host-associated > Plants > Roots > Unclassified | place... | reverse complement strand
AGGAGTATACTGATGGGTTTAGACTATAGCTAATACTATTGTACATACATAGTCTCGGTCAATCTGGTCTCAAAGTTTCGAAAATCATCCTCGGCGCCATGTCATACGGTTCGTCTGACTGGGCTGGATGGGTACAAGACGAGGATGAGGCCTTACCGCTATTAAAGGCTGCATTTGATCGCGGGATTAACACTTGGGATACCGGTAAGAAAATTCCCAGGTGTTGAGAGAGTTATCTATGCTAACTAGGCGTTGCAGCAAACGTGTAGGTTGGAGGGTTCTGTCTGCATCACAGGGGGAGTGAATTGGGGTGGGGTGGCCGGCTAATACGGGATGGAATGAGTAGATACTCCAACGGTATTAGTGAGCGCATTATTGGCAAAGCCATCAAGAAATACGAGATCCCTCGTGAGAAGCTGGTTATTCTAACTAAATGTTACTTTGGCTTTGAGGATGCTGAGGTTTATCTTACCAGCTCTTTTCCCCTCACTCCCTAGATAGCAGCTGGCAGCGTCTGCTAATACCCCTCACTAATTCTAGGAAGTTCCAATCCCCAAGAAGGAAGACGGCAAGCCTCAAGGTATCCGGCACAATCCCAATGCCTTCGTCAATCGTCAGGGTGGCTCCCGCAAGCACATCATGGCTGCCGTTGATGCTTCCATTGAGCGCCTAGAAACCTACATAGATGTCCTCCAAATCCACCGCCTCGACCACTCGACCCCAATGGAGGAAGCCCTCAAAGCCCTCCATGATCTTGTCGAATCCGGGAAGGTGAGGTACATCGGTGCGTCCAGCATGGCAGCCTGGGAATTCCAAATGATGCAAAACATTGCCGACAAGCGGGGCTGGACGAAATTCATCAGTATGCAGAATTACTACAATCTAATTTACCGAGAGGAAGAGCGGGAAATGATTCCCTACTGCAAACATACCGGTGTTGGCCTGATTCCATGGAGCCCCATCGCAAGAGGGGTATTGGCCAGACCGTTTGGGGACAGGGGCACGAAAAGGGAGCATACGGATTTCTATCTCAAGACATTGATTCGACAGAGGGAGACTGAGAGTGATCGGATAATTGTGGATAAGGTAGAGGAGTTGGCAAAGAATCGAAGAGTTAGCATGGCCGTGATTGCCATAGCATATGTGCTGCAGAAGGGAATGATGCCGATTGTCGGGATGAGTTCAGTCAAGAGAATTGAAGAGGCCGTGTCGGCAACTTCTTTCAAATTGGAGGTTGATGAAATCAGGTATGACACATCCAGATATGGTTATATTATACTAACAATCTGACAATTTAGGGCTTTGGAAGAACCCTATATCCCCAGGCTGGTGTTTCCCGGTTGGTAAAAACAGGGAGGTATCAGGCTTTTTTCCCCTTTTTTTTTGATGACAGCCCCAGATGTTGTTTATGCTCAAAGTGCAGGATATATCATATCACAGCGTTTATGGGGGCTTTCAGAGATTAAGAACAAAAACGGCCTCACGGTACATTATAAATAACTCCATATCCCTAAAGAAAATCAAATCCATACATCCAGTGAACCCGCAATGATAATTACATGTGGATCCTGAAAAAAAATTATCCCTTATTTGCTAATAACTGTCTCTTTCTTTTCAAGTGCAGCATGCTTCTCAAAAATCTCAAGCACCTTTTTGACCTCGTTCTCACTTCCCATGAAAATTCCGCTCCGATCATGGATATGCTCCGGGACTACCTCCAACATGCGTTGTCGAGTGCTTGATATTGCCATACCACCAGCTAAAATATGGGCCAAGACATTAGCCGAATCCCAAACTGGTAGTTGCTGCAAGCTGAAGCTGAATGTAGAACTCATTTGAAACATACCTTGCTCCATTACCATGGCCATTGGGGCACACTCGTAGAGGATTCTGAGTTTCCCCTTGGGCGACTTTTTATCTGCGGGATATGCGAATATGCCTCCATAGCATAATGTCCGATATGCATCCGCCACCATGGATCCGATGTATCGAGCCGAGTATGGCTTTGCGCTCCCTGCAGGAAATTTGATGCTGTCAAAATACTCCTTGCAGGCATCATCCCAATACAGGGTGTTTCCTTCATTGACTGAGTAGATCGAGCGGGATTTTGGAATGCGCATCTGTAAGGTATTTCATAAGTTCTGCTGCACACCAGTTTGCGAGCCTAAGGGTTACACACGTTAGGGTGTGAGAGGATGAACTCCCCCAAAGCGTTATCTAATGTAAAACCATTGACCTCACCGCCCTTCATGGTAAGCACTAGGTTGGCCGAGGCACCGTACATGGTGAACCCAGAGGCTACAAGCTCAGTCCCGGGCTTGCAGGCATCTTCTGCGACACCTTCAGCATCGTTGTCGAGTTTAAAAATGCCGAAGATGGTACCGACTGACACGCCAGCATCAAGGTTGGAAGAACCGTCGATAGGGTCGCAAACTACGATGTACTTGCCGCCACCGGGGAATACAATCGCTTCTTCGACCTCTTCAGAGACCAGAACCTTTACTTTCCCACAGCCGCGCATTGCGTTGACAAAGATATCATTACCAATGACGTCCAACTTCTTTTGGTCATCGCCAGTACTGTTGGCGGAGCCGGCAAGACCAACAAGCTGAATAGGAAAACAAGGTCAGAATTCGCGCCGAACGGAACTATGCATAGGGAAGGTCGACCTACATTTATCAAGGTGGCTCGGCGGATGTAGTAGCTTCAGAATAGATGTCAGTTATGATGCCCCGCCATTGAGGGTGGAGGTAGTCCATACGCAATGCTCTTGAAGGCGAATTGGAGCGCATGGCAAAGTAACCTGTATAAATCAGTGTTAGTAGTGTAGAATTAGCTGGGAGGAGGTGCGTACGTGAAGTCTCCAGTGGCATGGGAGCCGAGCTTATGCTGCTGTTCTGTCAGGAACCGTGTCAGGGTTATGATGTCGGTGTTGATGTCCTGATGTGAATCGACTGAGGTACCCATGGTGAATCAGCTTTAGAGGTGAAGAGGAATATTCAAGATCTTGCAGCAGAGAAAAGACCTACAGTAGTATGTCGTAGGTCAGTGAGCTAGCTGGTTAGTATTTAAGTAGCAATCCTGTGGGTCGCATCCTCAGATGTCCTCGGTCAATCACAGACTGAGACAGCAAAGAAGCAACCAGGGAGTCCGGCTAAGTACGGGTGTGCATGTGGGGTGTGGACCAGATGCGCTCCGTGATGCTCCCTTATAACTTTCCAACTCCGTCATAAACAGCTGCGATGCAGCCAACATGGTTTCCTACTCAACTACTGGCACTAGGCAAGTCCAGGAGGATAGCTGGGGTCGGGCACATCCCAGGAGCTCACTGTTATGAGATTCGAGAGCTCCTTTGCTCCATGTCTTGGCTACCGGTACATCTATTTGTATGGCGTAGATGCAGAATTCGACAGCTGTGTAGTCTGTCAGCAATGATTCCGACTTTGCCCGTTGGTGATCTTCAGGATGCGACAATATCCAAACAAAGCGGCGACAACGCTAATGAAAGGCTTGGCCCTGCACGGCATATAACCAGAAATCTTTCGGGCTTTTGAACTTAAACCTCTACAACCACGAGTATCATTTCCACAACCACAAACCAGCATAGCGACAACAGCAATCTCGATATTGGACCCATTCAGGATGCCTGTCATCAATATCATTAAACTTGGGAGAATTTCAAGCATCGGAACAACTCGATCTATTCGTTTTCCGGGTCTATATGGCAAACGATTGGCTTCACTCTAGTCCTCAAGTGAGCCAGCCAGTGTCACCGATTATTCTTTGTTTTAACCGGTACTAACAACTTTGGAAGACGAATACCGACTCAGATCTGTTGGTGTACAGTATACCATCGGTGTCTAGGCAAACCTGGCACCCAGTGATCACGTTTTGACCTATGTAATACTCTCCAACATTAACGACAGATTTACAAATTCGATCAGAGGCTTGACAAGATTGATTCCAAGGCTGATGGTTGGGTTAAATGGGGTGTTAGGGTCAGTTTAGGATTAATCGTTGTTGGCTTTGGGGCAGTATGTCTTCGCTGTAATTATGAAGCCTGCATGGTTTTCATTCCACTCATACGCCTGTAGCTTTTCGAATCCAGAGACTACGTGGACAAAAAAATCGACAAGAACCAACAGGAGATGCGGAGGAATCAATCAAAGAATCCGAGGCAAGGCTCGAGTCAAAGCTGACGTTGGCTTTTGTGAGAGAGGTTCACCATTGTGGGGTTAATGTGGGGTTAATGCGGCGTCGACGTTAAGTAAGCAAGAAGAGAGATATATATAGCGTAAAATCGTAGAAAAGGAGCACCCTACTCTCTGCATACCAATCCTCCCACATCATGAAGTAAGATGTGAAGTGCAGCACGCTATGGGTCTAGTGAATGCACGCAAAAATGTGGAGGCTTGACATTATTCATCAATATCCATGGTCATGAGGGAATGTTTGCAACATGCTGCCGGCGGGGGGTACTCCGTAGGCTCGACCCAATCAATCTGCCGAGGATAAGAATGGGTAGGTGGGTCGGTATATAGTAAACCAGGTTTCTTGGCGAGCTTAAGTTGGGGCCCTGAACCCTACGTTCTACTGTGCGCAAAATGTTGCAGGAATGCCAAGGCCGCTCGATTGTTTGTACTTTAAATTTTCAAACTACACCACCAGGAAGCAGCAACCACCAACTGATGATGTGTATGTTACCCTCACACAATTCCACGACTGCCCTATCCCTCCATCCTGATGATTTGTACAAACCGCATAACTAGAGTCTTTGACCCAAACAAGGTGCTTCGGTGCCCGGGAGTGAAACTCAAATTGCACGTCAGGCTGAACGATGGAGATTCCGCCCCTCCCATTTGTTGTGCTCCGAGTATTACTCAAGCTAACTGCTACGGAGAACCAGAGTCTGAAAACCCACTCACCTCAAACAGCGGCATCATCTCAGATGGTAAGGACAAACCCTTCCTCAATTACCTCCACACACCCTCGCTATGATGAGCAATTTACTTAGACTGGAAATTACCGTCCGAGCGCTTGACTTGTACTCAAACTGCGTGCTGAGGACAAATATGCATGGCTTACTGAGCACCTTACATTTGACATTTTGATACCTACATTGTTCTGTGTACACATGCTAAAGACTGCTCCGAACAGACTCACGGCATGTTTTAAACCCATCTCTAGAACCCAACGAGCGTCAAGGGTATGTTTTTTTCGGGACTCTCCTCACTGTGCACATTTCGTTCTCTCTCGAATTTGATGACACCTTAAGCACTGGGCTCTCAGACCATTCATAAATATATATGGTCGGTGATGATTGCTTCTTTTGCGGCAGGCCTCAGAAACCTGACCCACTGATTCAGCTCATACCAGAACTGAGTTTGTCATATTTACAACAAGGGTGACTTTCTAATGTCGAACAGGTTCAGATGTATCAGCGAGATGCTTCCGCCGCTACCATGTCATGGGAAACTTACAAACTGGTAAGCTACCAATTTTTTTTTTCAAGTTCATCACCTACACTGTTTTTATGATGATTCCCTTTAGATGACGAGTCCTATTCGGGTTTACCGATGACGAGAACTCTTTTTATATACCATTCATGCATATCTGAAATTTGTGTGGTTTTGCCGAGTAACAAGGCTCACTATTTTCAAGGCGCCGTTGCTAATGTTTGCACAGTTTGCAAAGATATAGTTTCAGATGCTTCCACCTCTGGCACTACCATTGCAGATTGTGAGTATACCTTCATCCACCATTTATACCCTGTGCCAAAGGATGAGATTCCTTTACAAAATGACAAGCATATGTCTGAGCTGTGTGACAACAGCACAAGACGAGTACTGGACTACCTGATGCACTCTAATCTTACATTTGTCCAACTCGAACGTACTTTCCTTGACTGGCTGCTGACTGTTACCAAAGTACAGGCATATACTACTAACTCGACCCCATCACGGCGGGCAGCGTCTCACTAACAGGTTTGTCTACCCGATATTTGTCATTTATGCCTCTCTCTCCAGCATTTCCTACAATGATGATTTCTTTTTTATCTCACGACGGTCAACATAGCCTTTGGCATTGATGAGATTGCCCTGACAGGGCTCTTGTATCTGAAAGAAACGGCACATGCTCTGCACCCTTGGCTTCATTCCTTCATTACGTACGGGTGGCTAACAATCCAGCAGTATGTAGGACATCATAAACCTCAGTGAGGCATTTGTTTGTTTTTAGTACAGGCAATAGCTTTAAAGATCAATACAATAACAATTCAACGTTCCATGTTAGTGACTCCCTTGACTGTAAGAATCTGCGTGGAAGTCTAGATGTGTATCCCAGGTTGAGATGGGCCTAGTCTGTTGATTGAGGGTAAATACCGTAATATTTCACAAGAACGAATTGGGGATTGTCTACCCAAAACCCCGCCATTTCACAACGCCTCGAGCGAGATCTATACAAAATGGCCAAGGAATACCAGCTCTTGTGCCTGGGAAACCCCCTTCTCGGTGCGAAGACTGTCTCTAGCACTGCCAATTGAATTGCAAACTAATACAGGACAATTCAGTATAGACATCCAGGTCAATGGATAAGTCCAAAAGGGGCTGTATTTTGTACTAATTCACATAGTGACCAGACTTTGCTCGACAAGTATGGATTAAAGCCCAACGATGCTATCCTCGCCGAGGAGAAACATATGCCCATCTACGAGGAGATCACCAAGCTCAACCCCCGCTACGTTGCCGGAGGTGCTGCCCAAAACTGGAGCTCAAGTGTGCATCCACAATATGTCCCCAATATCAATATCAATATCAATATCCCAATTGCCAAATCACCTGATGCTCCTTCTTCCACCAAAATCCGCTCTCCCCGTCGGTCGGTTGTATCGGCAAGGACGCCTACGCTGACCAGCTCGTCCAGGCCTGTAGCGTTAAGAGCGGTGTCTGTACCGAGTACCATCGCATCGAGGAGTCTGTCCCCACCGGAAAGTGTGCTGTTATCATCACCGGCCACGGCCACGACCGATCCATGGCCACTGACACCAACCACTACAAGCTTGAGCATCTCAAATCCGAGATCTCGTTGAGAATGCTGACACCTTCCACGTTGGAGGATACCAGCCATTTTGGCGCTTGCTGAGCATGCTGCTTCCACAGAACCTTTGACCCCCAGGTATCTACCTAGTCCAGGCAAGACTCATTAACCACAATTCCGGTAGATCTTTTCCATGAACCTCTCCGCTCCCCCTTCCTCGGCCAATTCTTTAAGGAGCCCATGGACCAGGTCGTCCCATAATACCTCGACTACCCACCCATCGGCAACGAGTCCGAGGCTCTCACATACTCAGTGTCCCACAACTGGACCATCACAGATATCACCGAGATCGCAAAGAAGCTTGCCAACCTCCCAAAGATCAACAATACCTCCAGGCGCCGTCAAGTTGTCGTTGCCCAGGGAACCGAGCCCACCATTGTGGCAGACTCCGAGCCCAGCGTCCAGGCCTATCCAGTCAGGAAAATCGACCACGATGAGATAGATCATCGACACCAACGGCGCTGGGTATGGAATCCCAACTCTTCTTCAGACCCTCAACCAGAAGCTGATTTTGTCCTTTCATGTAGTGATGCCTTCGTCGGCGGTTTCCTTGGAGGCTTCGTTAAAGATGAGGACCCTCCCACCTGTGTTGACATGGGCCAATGGCGCGCCACCTTGTCCATCAGGGAATTCGGCCCCGCCTAAAGCAAGTCTACACCAAGGCTTAATTACCCCACCATATACCCCACCAACCGTCATAATCTAAATCCTTGATCTTAACTTGTCAACTCCGACATCCAGCCACTTCCAACTCACAACACTCACATTCAACATTCAATTCAAAACAACATTAGGGACAGGAGTTTATAGATTCTATTATTGGCACCTTTTCATTTCTACTATCGTGTTATTCCTCACTTTATCCCTCGGTGGAGGTATATATCCTATGCACAGTCCTAAGACTGTCATTCATATCGCAGCGTACTTCCTCTATGCGGAGTTCCTATCTCCTGACCGACTGGCTTTGCTCTGCTGAGTATTTGTAATAAATGCCAACCTAAAACATTTCCGGCAACTTCTTTCACCCAGGCGTTTCCTGAAATTACCAGCAAGAAGTCAGTAGGGGCCGTAGTTGAGCCCATCTGCACAAGGCGACTGTTGCCATCAGCCATACACCATAGCTTCATACAAAAAGGAGTGAAATAGTAAACACACCAGCCAGTGAGAGCGCAAAGAGGTAAGCCAATTTCATGTCATAAACCAATCTTCATGTCAGGCTCCACCTATGCAGCTCCCTCACACCTACCTATACCCCATCGGAGCATCCCCCACTGGACTCTGCTCTCTTCCAGCCCTCCTACCCACCCCAGTCCCATACATACATAAACTCGCCTCCCCCTCCGAATACAGGCCCCCATTTCCCACCGCTGGCGTGCCTCCTGGTGACCACCATAAATCCCCCCTCCCCACACCTCTATCTACAGGCAGTGTCTGGTGAGAATGAGTATGCGAATGAGTATGTGCATGAGAGTGAGGTGGGTGCGGCAACTGTGGTGATCGGCTAGGCGTAATATACGAATCTCTAGCTGCATTCAGCATTTGTGAACTATAACTATGAAGTTGCTTTACTAGATCAGAGGCAGTAAATGTTCTTGTTGTAGTTACTGGGGATGTGGCGGCTGCAGGGGCGGAGTGGATTGGGGTGACGCTTCTGGGGGAGGGGGTTGGTACTGTTGTTGTGGTTGGTACTGCTGTTGCAATTGTATTGAGAGGTGGGATTCGTGGTGGGGGGAATGGAGATGGGAGCTGTAGTAATGCTGATTGCTGTGGGTCAGGTAGTTGGGTTTCAAAGCGAGATCCAGTAGCGATAAATGGGACAGTGGGTTTCGCATACCCACTGGTGGTGGTCCTCCGGACATCCTTCTTCCGTGTCTGCACCAATGCTGAAGGGATAAGCCGCTCCCTCTGCACTATGGGGGTGGTTGACCGGCTCATCCTCTGTGCCATCAGCAGCATGCTATCCCCGGAGGTCTCAGGACTATCCTGCCTCCCCATCCTGCCCGCCTTCGTTGGAGTGGACCCCTTCGATCCGTCTCCCAACCTCCCCTTCCTCCCCACAAATAATATCTCCTCCTCCTCTAATGGGCTTTCTTTGCCATGTTGCTTTTTACTCTTCTCAATCCCCCGACCTCTCCCTTCCTCCTGCTCTTCCTGAAATAAGCGTAAGTCCTCTTCATCCTCTTCACTAACCGTCCCCCCCCTCGGCCCCACAATTGAGTCAACCATCCTGTTCATTGCAACCATAACGCTCGCGCTCTCACTGGGCGCTACACTGCCCACGACCGAACCCCCTCCTAGATCAACCATCAAGCTTACAGGCCTCTCAACCTGTGGCTGGACAGCAAGCATTTCTGGTGGCATATCCGTGAATCCTGGGCCTTGCTCAGGCCGGGAAAGTGAGCCCAGTCCCGCGGGGGATGAAGAGGGGAGGATGGAAGTATTCATCCCATCTTCTTGGTAGATAATCGTACCATCTACTACTGCAATTGGGACAGACTCGTTTGCACAGAGCATAAGCCCGTCTTCGAGGAGGAGTAGAACACGGGACAGCTGTTCCTCGTTGGGGTGAACTTTGTACGGGGAATTCTTGTCCTGTTTCAGAAATGGACCCTCTGTTACATTTGCTTGGAGATAGCCACCACTTTTGGAAGTGCCAGCTAGTGGGAGGAAGCCGATGATGTCTTCATCCTCTTCAAGCATGTAGTCTAGGCGAGGCAAAGTATCCACATTGAAGGTCGCAGCAAGCAAGGTGAGTGTGTTCGCATACGTTTGCCAGAGCTGCTTGGTCTGTACTGCTAAAGATGTGTCATCAATCGTATTGCGTAGCTTCTCGTAGGAGACTAAAAGCCATTTCGAGTACAGCCGTAGAGCAGGAAGCATGCGTCTACCCACAGCGGAAACATATTCTGTAGGGTTCGTTGGCTTATCTCTATTGACAGAAACCCGTTCTAGTTCCGGTTGGAAGACAAGGAGGAGTGTATTGAAGGTTTGTACGTTCAGATTGAGAAAGTTATTCAGTGCTTGGGTTGCTTCTCGGCCTGAGAGCCCTCAGTATATAAGTTGCTATTGACGCAAAGGGAAATGATGTCAATACGTACCAGGTCGTCTATTAGCGGCATATGCCTCAGCTGCGATATTGATCAAGACTAGCTTGCTCAACATGCCTTCCGAAAGTAGCCTTTCTTTTAGATCTTGCGTCAGCTGTGCCAACATTTCTCCTTGTAATGCCTCATGAACCTCAGCATTCCTAGGCGATGAGCATTAGAGTTACCCTCAACCACCGTCCAGTTGATGTAAATACGTACTCCTTCCCATTGAAATATTTCGCATGCAACCTAGTAAACAAGCTCAATAGCTCCGAAACCTGTTGCTCTTCCTTCCTCACCAAATTTGCACCCAGTTTTCCACTCCTATATGCCTTCAATATTTTCTGAAACCCCAGGCCCAAGTTATATCCTGCTTCAGGAAATGGCTCCTTAACGGAAACCGCGCGGTACAAGTGATATGTCGCGGAGAAATTGCTTCCATCGCTCATAGAGATCACAGCAAGTTGGTTATGCGGGGATCCTGATTCTGGAACAAGCTTTTTGGCGAGGTCGTAATACCCCGTTGCCGGGGCCCAGTTTTTCTCTGCCGAGCTACCAACTTCTCGATAGCGGGAGAGGTCGCCCAGAATAACCAGGCAGCGATGACAGGAACGAATAATGAGTCGCTTCAATTCGGGAGAAGGGGGTATAGGTTCATCAGGTTCACTGACTGGGGATGATGGCGTTAGCTCACCGGCCAATTTACCAAATATCAATAATGGCATATCTCACTAGTGAGCTTAAATTGTTCTACAACTGGTACCAGCTCGAGGACCCCAAAATGAGAAGCCAGTCTCTGAATAAACCCGCGATAGAACTTCGTCGTGGTCTTGATGAAATTCACAAAATTCACGAGCATCTTCCGCAGTTCTACTGGCTTCTTCTTCCCGGCAGTCTCGCGTAGCTATCCCTCCGGACATAATCGTTAACCTAACTTCCTGTGAGGCTCCAACCAACACGGCGTACTTTATGTATGTTCCGCCTATATCTCTCGATGACCTTGTGATGCTCAGTCCATATCTTGCCCTCAACTTCGTGGGCAATGGCATATTCGAAGTCGAGGAATATAATATCCTGATATGTATTCCGAATCCTTGCACAATATAGTTATGCTGAGTGCCCTAGAAAGAGTGGTAGGAGGAGACCTACTGGGCTATGGCAAAGTCTATGTTTTGCCAAAAGGCATGATCTTTCAGATTATCCTCCAAGTCCTTCTCCCAGCGGGCTGCAAGTCTGAGAAGCATCAGTCGTAGCTTCATTGAGAGCATTCTATTCTGAAGAAGGGACCACGCACAAATGGAGCTGTTCCACCTGCTTGTCGGCAGGTCGAGAATTCTCCATGCTTGAGTAGGGCCACCCTCAGAGGTCGTAACTTGCTTGTTACCAGCTCTTGAAATTTTGTGTGGCGAGTCAGCTATGACGGTACAGTGATGTGGTATCAGAAGTTGTACAACATGCGTCACGTTAAGTACATTTGGTTCTGGACTGCAGTCTATTAATTTGCTGACTGCTTTGTTTGGTGGTTGGGTTGTCTTTATTTATGTAAAAGCCAAGACAGGCATCTACTGTATATAGAGTATGTATGATACCGTATGTACATACCTCGTTCGGACAGCACTAAAATATTTAGATACAAACTCATACTGTCACGAGGTTCTTGACAAAACGACCTGACTGTGCTGGGTATGTACTAAGGGTCGGATCGTCATGTAATCTAGCACTTAACTGCAGCAATTCGACAGAGCTGTACGTGTTGTATGAGAATAACGCTGTAAAAAATACCATACCGAGTGAGATGTGTAAGTATAGGATGTTAGTTTGGAGACTTTGTGATACATGAGGTACATCCATCAAGTTATATAAGGGCGTGAGGGATGGCTGGCAGGGTAAAGAAACCGGGTATCCCAATGTACCTAGGTAAGATTTGGTAACAGGCAAAGGATGTGATTGGCCTGTGTTTAGAGTTCTGTCGGATAAATAGAGTTATTTACTGTATATGATCCTTAACTAGGTGTTACAAACCCTCTTCTCTACCTATCACAAGATCTGCCAGCTCCACTTGCTAATTTATGTTCACGTGCGACTGATCAAGGTCGTTTTTCATCAAAGGCCCCGCAAATCTGCTGTGTAATATCCCTGGCGGTACCTTCCTGTTCTCCTCTTGCAGGGGCTCTCCAATGGGCCGTTCTTCCTGTATATCCTGTTTCTCATGACCCGTGGGTAGTGGAAAGGCTTGAGGTATCGGTTGTTCTTCTGATTTCTCCCCCTCAGCTTCCCGCTCTGACTTTTTGAGAGCTATCTCTTCAGCCTTGTCCTCAGCCTTTTCCCCAACCTTTTCCCCAACCCCATCTTCAGGTTTCTCCTGCAATTTCCCTTCCAGCGGCTCCTCCATCGCTCCTTCTGTTTTTTCCCCTGGTTCTTCTACTATGATTCCCTCCACTCGTTCTCCTAGCTGTTCTTCTTCGTCTTCTTCCTCCTCATCGTAATCCTCGCCCTCTTCCTCGTCAGAGTACTCCTCTCCATCCTCTTCATAATATGTGTCATCACCCTGCCCTTCCCCCTCTGTGTAATTCCCACTCATACCTGTCATATAACTCTCCCGCATTCCCTCCCCTTCCTCCTCTTCATCTTCCTCCTCCTCTTCCGCTGCTTCCACATGTTGTACAATACCGCTTCTGGTAACTATGGGCACTGTCTTCTTCTTTTCATCCTCGTCCTCCGAGTCGGTGAATTCGTCAGGGTCAGGTAGAGAATCTCTCCAGTAGTTAAAATCCGTATATTCTTCGTCAGTATTGAGAATGGACACCGGAGGAAAAAAATGATCAACAAGGTCTCTCATATTTACATAAGAACTCTTGTACTTGGTTAGCGTAAGCAAATCCAAGGAGACCTCTGCATTAGAATTGATGGTGAAGATCCGCGTTGACGGGATATTGACAGAGCGATAGGACAGGGCATCTGTGAGACGGTTACCGAAACCAGCGTAAAATGGATTGTGCTTCGGACCAAAGAGATTCGATATGTCCCTGAGACAAGCCATCTTGAACACTTCGGGCTTTCGAAGGTACACTTCCCTAAGTAGATTATCAGCAACGATATATATGTATGTTATATATCACCCTCACAAACCTTTTAAGGGCAGCCATTGTACGATCTGGACTCATTATAACCGGGCCCCTCGGCAGCTTGAATTTATCCTGAACAATTCCGTTCAGATAGTTTCTTGTGGTGTCAGCCTGTCCTACACTCCTACTTGTCAGATAGAGCATGTGGTATCCATTCGCAGCAATATCTGTATATAGCTTTGCAACTCCCAGGTGGGTCCAGTCTCGTCCAAGCATCGTTAATACATGGCCAAGTGCATCAGACCTATACTCTAGTTAGCAGGCTTTCATTTATTAGAAAGAAGAACAGCTCACTTTGTAATAGTGCCATCAATGTCGGAAATGACAATGGGGACGTCATGTCTCCAGTAGTACATGAAAGCTGTACATGTTGCTTTGTTAACACTGAAGCTGACAGAGTTAGGCCCTGATTTGAGGTTCAGTGACTTCAATTGGGCCGATGTAAGTCTCAATGTCTTCACATAGCTTTTCTCAGGTTCGCGTGGCCCAGGTGGAGGCGAGCTTGGTGTTGACAGGATTTCCCCCCTTTTCCCCCCGCTTTCCGCTCCCGAGTCTTCACTTCTGGCATCATCGGACATATACCCTGCATCAGAAACACTATCCCCAGTGATGCCCATGTTGCCACAAAGCAAACCTTCTTGATAAGCCTGCTCCTTTGCCTCCTCACTAGAATATATCCACAAATTGCCATTCCTGTCTGCTCCTATTAGAGCGCCAATGTCATAGTCTCCATTGATCTCCTCGGCTAGAATTTTTCTCGCAATGACCTCGGCTTGAAGTGAATCTTCATCCTTCATTTTATACCCGTTCATGTCTAGCATTACATCACCTCTATCTGTGATTTGTGTAGGAATATTACTACTTGAGAGCTTTTGTGATAAGGCAAGGGCTCTTGCCACAGCAGCTGCGTGATCTAAGGGAGGTGGTGACCTGCCACGAGTTGGCCTTTGCCCTGACATCGTGTATCGTCGCGTTGATGTTGGTAAAACCTCCTCCGAGGCCGATCTTTCTAGATTGTGTGTCGACCAATCACCACTCGAAGGTCTCATATGTAACTCCAGGTGAGATACCGATAGTGGGGTATTACCTCCTCCTATGTAGCACAAACCTGGTCAGGTACAGTCGAGGGCGAGGGTTTCGATTATAACCTACCATATTCGGACTGCACTCTCCTCGGACTACCGATTGTGATACTGTTGCCCATTGAAGCGTCTTTCGATCCTGTCGCCTCCCCATCTGCAATGTTTAGGTACTCCGGCTCTTGTAATGTCGCCGGGTCGGATATAGTGGGTAACTGCTTCGGGCTTGCGGACGGTGATACTAGTGGGGAGGTCTGCATTTCCTCAGGCACGAACCCCAGAGTCTCAAACACAAAGAAGGCCTCCCCTCCATCCCCTAGTTTCATAGCAAAGTCGGTTTTCTCTCCGTTGACTTGGAATTCGACCTAATACCGCACATGGAGGGTTCGTGAGCTGTGCTGCCCCCTTTGCAGAAAAAGCGGGAAGAGCAAACCTTCTTGTCCGACGGCCTAAGTAAGGAGAATTTCCCGAAGCGAACATGGAAAGGGGAGCATGCAAGTTCGCCTGGTCTATCGTCAGTCCTTGTTGCGTGTTCCAAAGAAGAGTTGCGCTCACAGTTTTCTTGTTCGACAACAATAACATCAATAGCACCACTGAGTGTTGCGGGACTATTATTCTCACATGTCAGGTGAACGTTTCCTTTAACCATCCAGTAGATAAGAAAGGACTACTTCACAGAATTCCAAGCCTTCGACACAGAGCCACTGATACTCCTGACATACTGCATCCCGCCAGTGAGAAACGAAGCGGTGATTGTTCAGTAGCTCGACTTTTGTGTGATGAGCAAACTGATAGTACCGAACGATTTCAGATGCCGACCGATGAGCTGCGTAGCTTTGAGCCAGTGTCGAGCCAGTAGGTGTCCAGTCGTTGTAGCCGAAAGCACAGAGATACAGGTAGTTAATGAATGGTTGGATCGCCGTAGCTAACCTCGTGCCTGCTTGTATCACGTGATTCCAAAGGAGGAATATCCCTCGCTTAAACTGAGACACCCCCCTTACACTACGGAGTTGCCCATACCTAGTCGGTGCAAACGCCCACTCCCCTAAACTATTTACCTACTAGTCAGCCAACCTAGTGTCGGGCTTGGCTTTTATACTAACCTCACCCGGTCGGGCTTGGCCTCAAACTTTGGCAAACCAGTCCCACGAGTATATAAACCCATTTAACCCCCGCCAGCTTGCTTCTTTTCCCCCGTCAGCTTGCTTCTTTTCCCCCGCCAGCTTGCTTCTTTTCCCCCGCCAGCTTGCTTCTTTTCTTCTTTTCTCTTCATACTTACCTTGCGTCATCTGTGCTCAGAGGCGTGAGTGCAGGGGCCTAAGCACCCTTGGCATTGCCTTTTCTGTCGGCTTCACTTCATTTTGTATCTGAACCCCAATAGCTGCGTTCATGGTTGTCCTCTTTCTTGGCTGTTGCAGAGTTTGACTACATGCAATATGTCAACAATGCGGGACACTGTTGTGACAGTACTTATCTTCTCTTGTTCTACAAAGCCTCTAAACACGAGTGCGCTTTCTTAGTGAAAGGACAACTCGAAAAGGATGTGAAAGGAACAACCATGTTCCTCGCAGAAAGGACCGAAAGGAACCGAGTGGGAAACCGAAAGGACACGAGAAAGGACAATTGTGAACGACCCTAATGATGCAGAATCTGATGGGCCGGATTCGCTACAATAGGTTCAGATTCCACCCGAGTGTTACAGCAATTACTAGGCATGTTCTATCCGAATATCACACGAAGAGTTGGTCATTTTGCTCATAAATCACAAGTAAGTTTATAGGATAATCTTTTAGCATTCATTCTGCTAATATGAAGCACCGGCTTAGTTGAGATATATGAGCAGTGCATATCAGCAAAAAATATTTGTGCGTCATCGTGGGGCATTGTGTGTCATCGTGGCATCGGCGTCTCCCTGGTGTCTCGCTGGTGTCTCCTGGTGTCTCCTGATGTCATCGGAGTTAGCAGTTTTCCTCCTGGACGCCGCCAGATTCGCTCCGGATTTGTCCGGATTATACAAGATTCACCCGATTCCCAATAATCACTTTTGGGTTTTTTTTTTTCAGATGCAGGTGATGTTGCTGAGCAACAAACAGAGGTGGATTGAACGTGATGGGTGAGAGAGTTGCACCCTAGAGGGAGTACGCATTCAGAGTATACATTTATCTGGGTATAAACTCACAGATTACCAGCAGTATACTTCTTTGCATGCAGAAACTGTTCGTCTTGACGTCTGGAATAAGGGCATCATCGGAATTATTGTGCTGCTCGGTTTTGGCGGAGTATGTTTTTCGCTCCCTCTAGTATTGGTATAGCTCTTACGAATGTAACTGCGGCCAGGTTTTCTTCAAAATACTCAAGTACAACACAAAACAGCAGGCGGACAAGTTGCTTGTGATGGAAAGTAAGATAGAACATAAGATGGATGTGATGGAAAGTAAGATGGAACATAAGATGGATGTGATGTGAAGATGGAACATAAGATGGATGTGATGGGAAGATGGAATGTAAGATGGATGTGATGGAAAGTAAGATGGAACGTAAGATGGATGTGATGGAAAACAAGTTGCTTGTGATGGAAAGTAAGATGGGAATTAAGATGGATGTGATAGAAAGCAAGTTGCTGGCGAAGATCAAGATTATGCGATGATAGCTCATTTATTTCGTACAAGGGTTGGGGCGTTGCTTTTCGGCGGCGTTGCTTTGGATGTTTCTAGAATGTCGGCATCGATAGGATGTTGGTTTATATATGGAAAATGGGGGTTTGTTGGAATGACTCCAACATAACCTCACAGCATGTGAGTGATGGATGATACGTGAGTGACGTAACATAGCACTCAATCATATATATAGATAGGTGATGAAGCTCTTCCGACCTCATCACAGCTTCCATAGCTTCTTGATTACAGAACGCATGACGTCCAGATATATATGATCCGATCTAGGTGAAGTGTTCCTCCATTGACCACATACCTATCTGTACCGCTGCCACTTTGATATAACCATATATTTCATATAAATGCAACAAAAGTTTTTTCCGCCCCCCGTTTTGGGCGCTGCCTGTGCGTATATCATGACGGAAGGCAGAGACGCAGGGAAAGCAGATGTGGATCCAGCGGCCTGAACCACAACGGAGCACGGAGCAGGAGACGAAGCATTGACGATGGCAAAAACGACACCCGCGAGAGTCTGCATAGACGCACATTTTGCCAGCCGGGAGAAGAGGTGAATGTGGAAGTGGAACATTACCAAGCGTGGTGGAGGCGTTCACGGCGCTCCAACCCACAAACAACAACGACTTTCAGGTCCTTAGCACCTCAATTCAGATGGCCTCCGAAGTAGGAGCTGTGGCTGACGTGGGAGCGTACGATGCGGCGGTGCTTTCAATGTGAACGCCTCCACCACACTTGGTAATGTTTTTGTTTATCATATGATGGGTCACCGCAAATACTTCCGTGCAGATCCAGAGCCCCATCATACTCATGATATATACATAAATATATATATCTCCTACAACCTCCTATCCACAATTTTGATCACCTTCCTCGCCATTCTTCCCTTCTCCAACCCATCGTACCCCACGACATTAACCTTCATCTCAGCCCCCTCGTTCACCTCCGCAAGGGCTTGCTCTAGTTTCTCCTCATACCCCACGGGTGGGCTTTTATCAGATTTTCTCACCACCCGGAACTCTGCTCCCTCCGTCCTGACGCACACCCCAGCACTAGCAGCGGCTTTCATCTCCTCGTCGGTGTGATGATATAGGATGACCTGCCACTCGACCACATCCCATTCCGGTTTTGCGAAAACCCGGCGGTCGAGTTCAATGGTATCGATATAACCCGTGCCGAGGAAGAAGGAAGTGTTTGTATCCCGACCGTGCATAGTTATCCCAATAAGGTAGTCCGCAGCTTCTGGTGTCTCTTTTAATATTTCCTCTGTTTCAGCAAGTGACAAGAAGCTGTGGAGACTACCGAAATCCCCCGTGCGGTACCGGACAAGGGGGTTTGTAAAGCGCGTGAGTGAGGTAAGCACAATCTCACCCACAGCTGGCTTCTCCTCACCGCCCTCCGGGCGGGGGTTCGTGCTAGCATCGAGAACATTCCCTTCTGGATCAATAATCTCCACCACTATCTGCCTTCTATCAAATACAAATGACCTCGGCGCCTGTGCCCCCGGTGCATCCTCCCGACTCTCTCTATCCCCTGCAATCTTGTGTGGGATAGCCCCACCCCATGGCCCCGCCTCTGCACTCCCGTAAATACTCCCCAATACCTCCACCTCCAAGGCCTCCTTTAAAAATGCCTCTTGAGCCTTCGACAATGGCTCACTTGTAAATAACACCTTCTTCAACCTAAACCCCGATTCCTCCTCCCCTTCTCTTCTCAACCCATACACATACCTTGCAAACTGCAATAACCGACTACTCGGTGCAGCGATCGTATTAGCCCCAAATCTCCTCCCAATCTGTACTATATCCTCATCTTTTGCAATAGAGCCTATGGATAGGTCCGTTGCACCGCACTGGCTGATTAGTGTTCCTATTAGGTCCTGAGAGCGGTACATCAGGCCTCCGCTATGGAGATTTATAACAATATCGCCAGGCTCCAACACTTTGAGGGTCGAGTAGAGGGTAGATGCTAGTGCGCGCTGAGCGCGGTTCTCAGCGGAGGAGGTGAAGAAGTAGAGGTGGGTTGTGGCGCCGGAGAGGGTCCCACCAGTGGGGGAGATGTAGGTCGAGTGGAGGAAGGTTGGGTCGCTATCGAGGAGCTCTTGGAAGGATTTGATGAGATTGTCCTTGTGGAGGTAGGAAAAGTGCTGGAGGGCTAATTGGGAAGTGGAGCCGGAGGGGGGATTGAGGAGGAGGGACTTGTAAATGTGGTGGGTCGCTGCGCGGGAGAGGATGGCGGGGAGAGAGTAAGTGCATAATGTGGGCTGTGGGACCTCTTGGGGTTTGGGTTGGGACATTGTGAATGAAGGGTATGTGGTATTGTGATACTCAAATCCTGATGGCTGTAGAGACTATAATTATAATAATCGGGAGGAGCGGCGGGCAAGGAATGGTACTGAGAGGGAGTGCCAACAGTGGGGTATTGTTTCAGGTGTATGCGGTGCTGTACTGTACATACCTTACATATGTATGGTTGTATGCAACAATTTTGAGCCGCTTCGCCACAACACCTCGAATACTGGTACCGTAAACAACTCGATGTCGCTAAGGAAATATGTGTTCTCGTTCCGCCATTCTAGCCTGATTTTGGCATTCACTTGCGGAAAAATAGGCGACCATTGAGTCTCTGTTGTATTATCTGATAACCTTCCAACCATTGCGTCTTTTCCTCATACTCCCCAAGAACCTCGTTCCACTGTTCTCGGTCCCAGTCTCTTATCTACCTTCGCGCTAAAATAATTATGCTACGGCGAATTTAGTTATACAGTACAATATATGATATAGCTATACAGCTGAGGGGGGGTTAGGTATAGTAAATGAACGAGGAAATTATATCTTGTTGCTCTGTCAATCCGGTCAAGTTATAAATGCGATTAATGATTCATTAAAAAAAAACATATAAGGGATTTACTCCACATAAAAATACATAAATCGGTCTGGGCACGAGAACTAATATATAAGGTACAACACTTATGTGCATGTACACACTACAAAAGTATCTTTATCAAGTATATTTCTCCACTTCTTACATCCCACGCCCACATCCGATTCCCATCCAGATGAAGGCGTATAAAGGCGCCGACACTAAAATAAATATGCTTCGGGTGTGTTGAAACATGTTAGTGCATATTACACTCCACCACATACTGAACCACGCGAAGCATTACATGCTGAAGTTTAATCCGCCATATTTTCCGTATATATGAGAAGCATGTGTTATCTATTACTCGTGTATATATAGGTAGCTGGATAGCTCACATAAAACAACAATCCACACAGTTCATTACGTTCCATAATAGCTCCCTTCAGTGGAAAGACGTACCGACTAAAAAAAAAAAAAATTACGTTCCATAAGTCTGCTGGAATACATGTTGATATACACATCTACATACATATATCTATATTCATATGGGGTGAAGACTGGCCACACATCTGCACCGCTGCGCTCATATCATAACCTGATATTCCAACATTGGGAACAAGATAGCTAAGATAGATAGAGCCTGGGACCGAGAACACGAAGGTGTTTACAGTAGTCGGGGGGTTTCTAGGCGCTACTGAGGTTGCGAGTGCTATAGCAATTTTAGGGTGACTCTGATAGGGCTGTCGATGTCATAATTGACAGCGACTGTAATTAGCCTATATCCGCAGTTATAGACGGTCGTTCCACAGTCTCGCCACGGTCATTCCATATATTATATCTCATGGGCTGGTGAGACATGCCAGACATGCATGAAGGTCTAAGAGGTCTATAAACAAGGCATCGCGGGATCGGTCCATGGTCATAGCCTATCTAGCTATCATAGTTAAGAATTCACCGATCTTGGTATTGATACCAGTACCGGTAATTCGACGATATTTAGGTGGTCGATGATCATTACGCAGTTGGGTATAGTAGGCCTCTCAAGAAGGTTCTTAGCCTCGTGCCCAGACGTTATGTCAGCAAAATATGCATGAGGATAGAAATTCATAGAATGCTGATGTCATTTTCTAGCTATCTACATGGCTCTAGAAACCTCTACCGAAATCGCGTAACCTCTCGCGCATTCCAGTGCCCACGCATACGCTGAGCAATCATGGAAGGAGAGCCCCGTATTAGGGAACTCGGAGGGGACGGGTGGTATAAGAACCCTTTGATTGAGACTTTCAACATCTTCATCCGATATCAATCAGAGGAACTCACCGAGAATAGCTTCTACAAAAGACCTTCTATAAGTTTATATATCTTCTTGATATAACTCGATACAAACCCACCTACTGAATCCCCATCCAAGATGCCTCTATTCCCACGCTTCGTTCCACACATCTCCCAGAGCCGAGCTTTAAACATCCCGGATGTGTATACTCTTCTCTCCCAGCTCGCTGCAGATCAATCAAACGCTTCCTCTTACCATCATCAATCACCGAGTCACTCTTCTCCAGGCAACGCAACTCATCACCAAGCCCATTCCCACATTAGAGCATTCACTCCGAATTTTGATGTCATCGAGACCAAGGATGCCTATATCCTCGAGGGAGAGTTGCCAGGCTTGAGTGATAAGCGAGTTGTGGATATCGAGTTTACCGACCACCAGACCCTGTTGGTCAAGGGCAAGATTGAGAAGGTTGCCACCACTACTTCCGCAGCACCATCTGGGGCTACGCAGATCACTTCTGGGGAGGAACATCATGAGGAGGTAGCACGACCAAAGTCTCCTCCGAAGCCAACTGTCGAGGATGATATCGACGATAATGATGGGAACTCCAACATCCTAACCTCCACATCCAGCCACCAGGAGAAGAAGCCCGAGCAACGACAAAAGAAGGATCAGACTAGGTACTGGATTAGTGAGCGGACTATCGGGTCATTCCAGAGGACCTTCAGCTTCCCAGGTTTGATCGATCAGGACAAGGTCACGGCGAAGCTGGAGGATGGTATCTTGACCATTGTGGTACCAAAGAGGCAGAAGGTACCCTCTAAGAGGATTGAAGTTTGCTAGATTGATTTCATGGAATACAGCAATGTTCTACTTTTAATGGGTTTTCTTCTCCCTGGATTTGTCTTGTTACTGCTGGCTGTGTGACTTGTTTTTTTTTATAGCTTGTTTTCCAGACAGGTAGCGGCGTACTGGTGGCGGGTGAACTTTGGTCCTGTCTTTTCCGATATATTTTTCTTCTGCACCTGATCATTGATCTCGTGTCTAGACCCCAATAATGGTTTTCATGACTAGGTATGGAATTGTGGAATAGTTTTATCTGGTGCTATGAGAATTAAAGTATGGGAAATGACCTACTGCGTTTAGTCTGGTTGCTCACTCTTTGAAATATCCCTTGCCAGGTGGTTTGCACTCGGGTCGGGAGTACCAGTAACGACCTGAGTAGATGGTTGGAGTGACAGGTGATGGGGATGGCGATGAGTGGGCGGCGGTTGGTGCAATAATAATAGTATGGATTTAGTTGAAGCATGCTAGACTCTTTTTGTGAAGGGCACCCTATTGAGATACCTAATCCAGGAGAGCTCGCACTCTGAAAAAAAATACCCATGCCTCTACATTCTACACCCTACACCCTACACTCATTGAAAACCACTACCGTAATTCTCGTCAAGCACCTACTATCCATCGACCAAATGCTTGCCGAATCGTAAAGCAAAGAACCCCCCACCAACCGCAATGAGCGTTTATATACATGCATGTATCAGAACAAGAACTACTTACATCCCATACATTTGCTTTTCTTGTCACAAGTATTTTCCTCTACAAAGTACTTGGTAACTCTTGTAGAACACAATTTGGTCATAGCTTGAGGACCGACCATGCTGCTACTACTGGAAAATTACATCCTAGTAGACTATCCTTTGCCTTTACAGTTTCCTACCTAAGTATCTATCTACTACCGGTGATTTTTTTTTCTTCTAGCACTAGACTCGAGCTTTACAGATTTGCCGAGATTTTTTTAAAATCTTTTTTTGGGTGAGGGTTGAGGGTAAGGCTTTTTTTCAACGTTTGAAATTTTCGTGAGATCCTGGGTATTATGATGGGCTCGGGAGCAGATGGACTAACCTAACCACAACGCAGCAGAGTCATTTAGCTTTCTCAATGAGACCAGGGTTTACATTCGAGGAGGAGGGGGTGTAAATCTTGTTTTCTGTTTTGGCTACTTTGCCTTGTGGTGGTGGGTTAGTACGTTAACAGGGGGTTACAAGAGGCGGTCGTAGAGGTTGTATTTTATGTCGTGGGTCAATTTTGCCACCTCAATGGGATTTTATTCATGGGTGTTGATTTCACTCCAAGTCTATTATGCCATCTATAGGCTATAATGCATGTGGTACATATTCTTATATGTCTCTTTGATGGCCCTTACATCTCTCCCAAATCTCCCCAAATTCCCCGCTTTCCAGCCCCTAAACTCCCTCATCACCTTTAGAATCTCCTCTGTACTCCTTCTCAACGCCGTCCTCGCCTCCTCCAGCAAGTCATGGATGAATGTGATTAATGATCATTTAAACACAGAGGTGTTCTCGTGCCCAGACCGATTTATTTTTGTGTGGTACGGATAGGAAAGCTTTATTCTCTTCTGCTTTAGAACCGTGGGTAGGGAACACAGATCTCTGCATGGGTTAATCAGGTCAGTTTGTTGTCTTATGAGTCTTTCTTTTACAACTGGTGTTCTTGTCTGGAAGGTGTTGTGGCATTGAGCTGCAATCGTCGGAAGTTCTTGAGGAGGATGTGACGTTCGGGTCCGCCGGGCCACATTTGTGCAATAAGACGCATATCGAGTGCACTGTACCTTCAAAATGATCTACAACAGGGATTCCCGCATGGTCACACACTACAGTACTCTACTAGCCTGCGGGTATGTTGCGGGGTTACCGTAGGGCTTGGCGGAAGACTCCTATTGGTTAGGATATGAGGCTAGTGAGAGTGGCAGTGGTTCAGATGTGAAGGAACACTTCATCCCATATGAATATATGTATGGATATAGATATATGTATGTAGATGTGTATATCATCATGTATTCCAGCAGACTTGTAGTTCTGTGTGAGCTATCCAGTTACCTATACGGAATATATACATGGAATAGGTAACACATGCTTCTCATATATGTGGCGTGAATATATGATTATACTTCAGCATGTAATGCTTCACGTAATTCAGTATGTGGTGGAGTGTAATGTGCACTAGCGTGTTTCACCACTTCCTGGTTTTCACTTTCACTCCTCTCCCATCCCCCTTCTCTCTGCAATCCCCATCCACTGAGATCCTCTTCGAAGTTTTCACTTTCTCCTATCCGTGTCACCTTCATCTTTCTCCTCGTTTTTGTCTTCCTCCTGTTGTGAATAGATACTCTCGCCTTGGCGTCACGAGGGCTGCAGGCATCCACAACAGGAAAGTCGTGAACATAGGGACATACTGTACAAGGGTATCTAATCAGGAAAGTCGTGAAAAAGGCTTTGGGATAAAAGCGTTGGGTTTTCCTTATGTATTTCGTTCTTTTCGATAGTTAGAGCACTAGATCCATAGCCTACAAGCCTATAGCGAACTCTACGATAGCTCCGCGAAATATACTCTTTACTACTTCCACTCATAACCTCGTAATTCTTACACCTCCTCGTTTTCGTCCTTCTGCGCTAAAGCAAACATGGAAATCGAGGCCTGGTTCAAAATTGTCGGCTCTCAAAGCCACTGGGCCAAAGTGTCACTGGAAGGGCTCCAATATATAGACGATCTCAAGGGAGCAATTAAGAAGAGAATGGAACCTGGATTGAACAGCTATGATCCTGCCTCCTTCACCATTAAGACCACATACAATGACGAAAGACCCTCAAAATGCAATCGAGCTCGACCCTGAGACTGAGCTCAACACTATTCTCCAGCAAGTTCCTTCGTCTT
>Ga0307514_10001738_pt1 | contig 24956 bp, 15 predicted proteins | sample 16_EM_MG_FD_203088 | JGI IMG/M metagenome (GOLD analysis project Ga0307514, IMG submission 203088) | Populus trichocarpa ectomycorrhiza microbial communities from riparian zone in the Pacific Northwest, United States - 16_EM | ecosystem: Host-associated > Plants > Roots > Unclassified | place... | reverse complement strand
GGCCGAGGGGCTGCTCGGCGACCCGGGCGTGGACCCGCTCGCCGCGGCCGCCGCGTTCGTCGACGCCGACAAGGGCGTGGCCGATCCGCAGGCCGCCCTCGACGGTGCCCGGTCGATCCTCACCGAGTGGTTCTCGGAGGACGCCGACCTGATCGGCGAGCTGCGCGAGCGCATGTGGGCGCGCGGGCGGCTGGCCGCGAAGGTCCGGGACGGCAAGGAGGAGGCGGGCGCCAAGTTCGCCGACTACTTCGACTTCGCCGAACCGTTCACCGAGCTGCCCTCGCACCGTGTCCTGGCGATGCTGCGCGGTGAGAAGGAGGAGGTCCTCGATCTCGTCCTGGAGCCGGAGGAGCCCTCCGAGCAGCCCGGGCCGTCCTCGTACGAGGGGATGGTCGCGCACCGTTTCGGCATCGCCGACCGGGGCCGTCCCGGCGACAAGTGGCTCAAGGACACCGTCCGTTGGGCCTGGCGCACCCGGCTTCTCGTGCACCTCGGCATCGACCTCAGGCTGCGGCTGCGCACGGCCGCCGAGGACGAGGCGGTGAACGTCTTCGCGGCGAACCTGCGCGACCTGCTGCTCGCCGCGCCGGCCGGCACGCGCGCGACGCTGGGACTGGACCCCGGGTTCCGTACGGGCGTGAAGGTCGCCGTCGTCGACGCCACCGGCAAGGTGGTCGCGACGGACGTCATCCACCCGCACGTCCCGGCGAACCGGTGGGACGAGGCGATCGCCAAGCTGGCGCGGCTGGCGAAGGAGCACTCGGTCGACCTGGTCGCGATCGGCAACGGCACGGCGTCCCGCGAGACCGACAAGCTCGCCGGTGAACTGATCACCAAGCACCCGGAGTTGAAGCTCACCAAGGTGATGGTGTCCGAGGCGGGCGCTTCGGTGTACTCGGCCTCCGCGTTCGCCTCGCAGGAGCTGCCCGACATGGACGTGTCGCTGCGCGGCGCCGTGTCGATCGCGCGTCGGCTCCAGGACCCGCTGGCCGAGCTGGTGAAGATCGACCCGAAGTCGATCGGGGTCGGCCAGTACCAGCACGACCTGTCCGAGGTGAAGCTGTCGCGTTCGCTGGACGCGGTGGTGGAGGACTGTGTGAACGGCGTCGGAGTCGACGTCAACACGGCCTCGGCCCCGCTGCTGTCCCGGGTCTCCGGCATCACCTCCGGGCTCGCCGAGAACATCGTGGCGCACCGCGACGCCAACGGGCCCTTCAAGTCGCGCACCCAGCTCAAGGGCGTGGCGCGGCTGGGCCCGAAGGCGTACGAGCAGTGCGCGGGCTTCCTCCGTATCCGTGGCGGCGACGACCCGCTCGACGCGTCCAGCGTGCACCCCGAGGCGTATCCGGTGGTGCGGCGGATGGTGAAGACGTCCGGGCAGGAGGTCGCCTCGCTCGTCGGCAACACCGGTGTGCTGCGCTCGCTGAAGGCGCAGGAGTTCGTGGACGACACCTTCGGCCTGCCGACCGTGACGGACATCCTCAAGGAGCTGGAGAAGCCGGGACGCGACCCGCGGCCCGCGTTCAAGACGGCCACCTTCAGGGAGGGCGTCGAGAAGCTCTCGGACCTGTCCTCGGGGATGATCCTGGAGGGCGTGGTCACGAACGTGGCGGCCTTCGGGGCGTTCGTGGACGTCGGCGTCCACCAGGACGGGCTGGTGCACGTCTCCGCGATGTCGAAGACGTTCGTCAAGGACCCGCGGGACGTGGTGAAGCCGGGCGACATCGTCAAGGTGAAGGTCCTCGACATCGACATCCCGCGCAAGCGGATCTCGCTGACGCTGCGGCTCGAGGACGAGGCGGCTGGGCAGGAGCGGCAGCAGGGCTCGGGCGGCGGCGAGCGCCGGCAGCGGGGCGGGCGTCCTCCGCAGCAGCGGCAGAACCGCGGTGGCGGCGGTGGCGGCTCACGTCAGGCGCCGCCGCCCGCCAACAGCGCGATGGCCGACGCGCTGCGCCGCGCGGGGCTCACCGACCCGAACAAGGGCAGGCGCTGACCACCCGGGCCCGGACCGTCCGGCGACGCCGGGGTCCGGGCCCGGCCCCCACGCGTCTGGCGCGGACAGAGCTCGGCGGGCGGATCCGCTTCGTCTCCCGTGACTTCCGGTGAACCGGTGACCTCCTGTGAACCGGTGGCTTCCGGTGGCTTCCGGTAGCTTCCGGAGCGACGTCGAGTTCGACACGGACGGGTGCGTCGTCGACTACCCGACGTCGGGCGCGTCGTCCGGCCCCCAGCAGGTCAGCGCTCCGTCACCTTCCCCGCCGCCACCTCCAGACGCCGCGTGGTGCGTACGGCGTCGAGCATCCGGCGGTCGTGGGTCACCAGGAGCAGCGTGCCCTCGTACGCGTCCAGCGCCGACTCCAGTTGTTCGATGGCCGGCAGGTCGAGGTGGTTGGTCGGCTCGTCGAGGACCAGGAGGTTGACGCCCCGGCCCTGGAGCAGGGCCAGCGCGGCCCGGGTGCGTTCGCCCGGGGAGAGGGTCGAGGCGGGGCGCAGGACATGCTCCGCCTTGAGGCCGAACTTGGCCAGGAGGGTGCGGACTTCGGCCGGTTCGGTGTCCGGGACGGCCGCGCCGAAGGCGTCCAGCAGGGACTCCGAGCCGTGGAACAGCTTCCGGGCCTGGTCGACCTCTCCGACCAGGACCCCGGAGCCGAGGGAGGCGGAGCCGGCGTCCACCGGGACGCGGCCCAGCAGGGCGCCCAGCAGGGTGGACTTGCCCGAGCCGTTCGCGCCGGTCACCGCGATCCGGTCCGCCCAGTCGATCTGCAAGGACACCGGCCCGAGCACGAAGTCGCCGCGCCGCACCTCGGCGTCCCGCAGGGTCGCGACGACCGCGCCGGACCGCGGGGCCGCCGCGATCTCCATGCGCAGCGCCCACTCCTTGCGGGGCTCCTCGACCACGTCGAGACGCTCGATCATGCGCTGTGTCTGCCGGGCCTTCGAGGCCTGCTTCTCGCTGGCCTCGCTGCGGAACTTGCGGCCGATCTTGTCGTTGTCGTTGCTCGCCTTGCGCCGGGCGTTCTTGACGCCCTTGTCCATCCAGGAGCGCTGCATCTGGGCCCGCCCTTCGAGCGCGGACCGCTTGTCGGCGTACTCCTCGTAGTCCTCACGGGCGTGCCGGCGCGCCACGTCCCGCTCCTCCAGATAGCCCTCGTAGCCGCCGCCGTACAGGGTGATCTGCTGCTGCGCCAGGTCGAGTTCGAGGACCTTGGTGACCGTGCGGGTGAGGAACTCGCGGTCGTGGCTGACCACGACGGTGCCGGCGCGCAGGCCGCTCACAAAGCGTTCGAGGCGCTCCAGGCCGTCCAGGTCGAGGTCGTTGGTCGGCTCGTCGAGGAGGAAGACGTCGTAGCGGGACAGGAGCAGCGAGGCCAGTCCGGCTCGCGCGGCCTGGCCACCGGACAGGGACGTCATCGGATGGTCCAGGTCGACGGTCAGGCCGAGCGAGTCGGCGACCTCCTCGGCCCGCTCGTCCAGGTCGGCGCCGCCGAGGCCGAGCCATCGCTCCAGGCTCGTGGCGTACGCGTCGTCCGCGCCCGGTGCTCCGTCGACGAGGGCCTGGGTGGCCTCGTCCATCACCCGCTGCGCCTCCGCCACGCCGGTGCGACGGGCCAGGAACGACTTTACGGTCTCCCCCGGCCGGCGTTCCGGCTCCTGCGGCAGATGCCCGACGGTCGCCGTCGGCGGCGACAGCCTGAGCTCCCCCTCCTCCGGCGTGGTCAGCCCGGCGAGCAGTCTGAGCAGGGTGGACTTTCCGGCGCCGTTGGCACCGACCAGCCCGATCACATCGCCGGGCGCGACGACGAGGTCGAGCCCGGCGAACAGGGAGCGGTCGCCGTGCCCGGCGGTGAGGTTCTTGGCGACGAGAGTGGCAGTCATCAGACCGCTGATCCTAATGTGCGGCCTCGGCGGCCCGCGATTCGGTTCTCAGTGCGCCATCGCCTCCACCAGGACGCTCCCCGAGGTCCGCGCCACCACGAAGGACTCCCCCTTCACCGCTTTGGCGTCGAGGGCGATGCGGTGGCGGCCCGGTTCCAGGACGCCGTCGAAGAGCTCGTGGGTGTGGGTGCGGTAGAGGCGGTCCAGGCGGTACGCGGTGAGGCGGACCCGGCACGGGGAGGTGACCTCGACGCCCGCCTCGCCGTCGGCGGCGACCAGGCGGGTGAGGCGGCGCCGCTGCACCGGGCTGCGGTCCAGGGCGTGCTCGATCTGGGCGACGAGGAGGGGCACGATCGGGGCGAGGCCGTCGACGTGGGCGACCTCGACACCGGCCTGTGCGAAGCAGTGGCGTACGGCGGCGCGTTCCTCCGGGCTGACCGCGCGGCCGAAGGCGACGGCGCCGTAGGCGCGCAGTTCGTCGGCGGGGATGTCCTGTGCGTCGCGGGTGATGTCGGCGCCGATGCCGATGGTGCGCAGCGCGGCGGCGAGCTTGGCCAGCACGGCTACGCGGGCGCCGATCAGCAGGACCCGGCGGCGGTGCGCGGCGGGTGCGGCACCGTCCAGCAGGGCGGCCAGCGCCGCCCGGTACTCGGCGCCGTGGAAACGGAAGGGGCCGATGCCGTGGTAGCCGTTGAGCTCCAGGTCGGCGTGTTCGTCCGTCTGCCAGGCGAAGTCCCGCCAGATGAAGTCGTCGCCGTCGTGTTCGATCACCGCGGTGACGGCACCGCACGCCAGGTCCTCGCACTCGGGGCAGCCGTAGACGACGTAGCGGCCGTCGGGCAGCGGCGCCCCGGTCTCCAGGAGCAGGCTGCGGACCTGGGCGGTGAAGATCGCGGGTGGCACGTCGGAGGCGAGCGGGGAGACGGCGTCGAGGTCGGAGAGCTGGAAGAGCAGCGGGCGTCCGTCGACGATGAAGTCCACGAAGTCCCGGTGTACCTGGTAGCCACCGTCGGCGAGGACTCCACCGGCACGCATCGCCGGTGCCAGGCCGAAGGTCGCGTATGCGGCAGACATGCTGTGAGTATCCCCAGAGCGGGACCGGTATGAGCACGGCATGACATATTCCGCCAACGTCCCCGCGTACGCCGGTCACCTCGGGCGAGGCCGCCAACTCCTCGTACACCTCCAGCGAGCGCAGCGCCCAGGCGGCGGAACTGGCCGCCGCCTCCCTCGCGTAGGGCCGGTAGGGCCCGTGGGGCGGGGTCAGCAGTCGGTGACCGCCTCGCCTGCCGTGAGGTGGTACGGGGCGCGTTCGTCGAGGAGCAGCGGGACGAGGGCGCGCGAGGACTGGCGGAGCGGGACGTAGGTGCCCTGCGTCCGCACTCCGTGCAGGGCGAGTTCGTCCTGCACCTCGGCGTACTGGTCGGTGGTGAGCCGGTAGCCGCAGGGCGGGTCCTGGATCACCTCGGCCGGTTCCGGCGGGTCGTTGTCGGCGCCGCCGAGGTAGACGGGTCCGGTGTCGGCGTGACCGGTGTGCCGGGCCGCGTCCGTCACCGCCTCGACCCGGGTCCGGCGCTCGTCGGTGAACCGCACCAGGCCTTTGAGGGCGGCCAGTTGGGAGTCGACCCGGCGTCGGCTGTTGACCGCTTCCGGAACCTCCGCGAGCGGCTCGATCCGGCTCTCGATGAGCAGGCCGAGGGCGTGCTTGACGCCGGACATGTTCCGCAGGATGCGTTCCTGTCCGTCCCCTGCGACCTGCCGGATCGGCTCGCCGGTGACGGGGTCGGTCCAGATGCCGTACGTGCCGGTCGAGTGGCCGGCGCTCTGTGCGGCGGGGCGGACGTACGCCTCGGACAGGGTTCGGGCCTCGTCGTGGACGGCCGTGTCCGTGTTGAGGTTGCGCGGCCACAGGTCGAAGAGGTCCTTGTCGTAGTACGGGGGTGTGGCGCCGTACTCGTGCAAGTCGTAGATCACGTCGGGGTGTTGGTCCCGGATGACCGCGGCCGCCGCGCGTGCCTCGGCGGTCTGCAGGGCGAGGTGGTCGCGGTTGACGTCGACTCCGTCGCTGTTGCCGCGGGTGTCGGCGGCCCGGCCGTCGGGGTTGGCGGTCGGGACGACGAGCAGGGTGGTGCGTTCCAGGAACCGGCGGGTCGGGCGGTCCTTCGCGTACGCCAGGTCGCGGATCGTGGTCAGGCAGGCCTCCCGGCCGGACGGTTCGTCGCCGTGCTGGCTGCACACGAGCAGCACCTTGTTCGGGGCGTGCCCGGCGCCGATCCGTACGAGTTGCAGGGGGCGGCCCTGCTTCGTGGTCCCGATGGGAGCGACCAGGACACGCGCGCTCGCCCGGTCGACGGCGGCGAGGAAGGCCTGTTCCTCGGGCTGAGACGTCCAGCGGGCGCCGTTCGACTGCTCGAAGCCGGTGCGGGGCACCGACTCCGTGGCCGCTGCCGGTACCGCGACCAGGGTGGCGGCCAGGGCCGCGGTCGTGAGGGCCAGGGCGCGGATCATCGCTCTCCCCCCGGGATGCGCTGGGTTCCGCGCGGCACGGTCACGCCGTCGAGGGTGGTGGCCTCGGGTGCGGCGGCGGCACCGGCGGTGGCACGGGCGAAGGCGGCCGTTCCGCCGGTGAACGGGACGCGGGCCGAGGTGCGGGACAGGTCGAGGGTGAGCGTCGGCCTGGTGGACGGCGGGTCGATGAGGTCCTTGTCGGTGCCCGCGACGATCAGCGCGAGACGGTGTCCGGCCGGGACGACGTGGTCGGTGGCGCCCAGGTCGAGGGTGATGGTGTACGCCTTGCCCGGGGTGAGCGGACGGCCCTTCCCCTCGGACGCGTGGTTTCCGAGGTCGGCCCAGCCACGGCTGACGACCGTCTGGCCGACGGCGGTGGTCTTCGCCCGCGTCTCCTTGAAGCAGGCGCTGTCACCGGTCGTGCTCGCGCCCCAGCAGGTGCGGTCGGTGAGCGTGGTGATGCCCTCGCCGGCGGTGCCGTAGTCACGGATGGTGTCGGGGCCGAGGTCCACCAGGACGGCGGACAGGTGGGCCGTGGTGGTGCTCGGGGTGGCGGTGACGGTGACCTTGGAGGAGCCGGACAGACGCAGGTCGCGGCTGAGCGGTCCGGTGCTGAAGCCCGCCTTGTCCGGGGTCGAACTGTCGATCCGGGCGGCCCAGTCGGTCTCGCTCAGCCGCGGGTCGTCGGTGAAGGTCTCGGTGCCGGTGCTCTTCCGCAGGCCGAGCGTGCCGACGCCCTCCTGGCCGCCCTCGGCGGGGCGCAGGGTCGTGGGGCTGGTGCCGCGGGGCGGCCACGCCTTGGAGGTTTCCCACTGGTCGGGATGGCGTTCGATGTCGGCCACGGGCTCGCGGTCGATGCCGTTGTCGTAGCCGAGGAGTTCGTGGTCGAACCAGCGGTGCAGGGTGTCGACCCAGGTGGCGCGGCGGAAGTCGAACGGGTCGACATGGCCGGTCTGGGAGAGCCAGATCTTGCGCTCGACGCCGTTCTTCGCGAGTGCGTCCCACCACGGACCGACGTGCTGCGTACGGACGTTGAGGTCCTGCATGCCGTGGATCAGGAAGACGCTCGCCGTCACCTTGGAGGCGGCCTTGACGTAGTCGCGCTCGGCCCACAGTGGGGTCAGGTCGCCGGTGCGTGGGGCTCCGTCGACGAGTTTCCGCTGGACGGCGGCGCACTTCGCGCGGGCGTCGGGGCTGTCGACGTAGTCGGACAGCCAGTCGGGGCCGGAGTCGTAGAGGGGGGCGCCCTTGGAGAAGTAGTAGTCGTACCAGGTGGAGATGGCACTGATCGGCACGATGGTCTTCAGGCCCTTGACTCCGGTGGCGGCCACGCCGTTGGCGATGGTGCCGTCCCAGCTCTTGCCGATCATGCCGGTTCTGCCGTTGGTCCAGGTCGCCTCCGCGCGGGTGCCTCCGGTGCGGGTGGTGTAGGCCTTGGCGCGGCCGTTCAGCCAGTCCACGACGGCCTTCGCGGACTGGATGTCGGAGGGTCCGCCGACGTCCACACAGCCGTCGGAGCGGTTGGTGCCGGCGAGGTCGACACCGACGTAGGCGTAGCCGCGGGGCACGAAGTAGTTGTCGTAGAACAGCGGCGCCTGGACGACGTTGCCCTGGGCGTCGTAGGTCTTGAGCTGGCTCTCGTTGCCGCGTCCGCAGCAGGAGTAGTAGGGGCTGGCGTCCATGATCACGGGCACTTTGCGGCCCTGCTGGGCGGGTTCGCGCGGGCGGACTATGTCGGCGGCGACGCGATCGGTCTTCCCGTCGCCGTCGCCGTCGAGTCCGGTGTCCACCCAGACGGCTTCGCGGACGGCGTTCTCGTACGAGTAGACGGGCCGGCTCTCGCGCGGCGCGGGGTGGGCCACGGCCGGGGTGAGGAGGGCGGCCGTCAGGGCCGCGACGGCCACCGAGGCGAGCGATCTCCAGGTCGTGAAGCGCATGGGTGTCGGCATGCGCGGGACGGTACATCGATCAACTCCCGTGCAGAAGAGGGCAATCACGCGCGTGTGATGCGCAAGGGGCGTCCGGGGAGGGACTCATGACGGCCGAATGGCATTCGTGTGACAGCGGCGGCCATGGTCAGGCAAGAGGCCACAGGGACTGCATAGTCTGCGAACAGACCTGGTGCCTCTACGACTTGGAGCTTTCGTGCACCGCAGAATCTTCGCGCCGGGCGCGATCGCCGCGGCCACTGTGTTGCTGGCGATCCCGGCATCGGCCGCGAGTCACGCCCCCGGTGCTCCGGGGATCGGCGATCCGTACTACCCGGACTACGGCAACGGCGGATACGACGTCTCCCACTACGACCTGCGGCTGAAGTACCAGCCGGACACGGACGAGTTGGAGGGCACGGCGACCCTGCTGGCCCGCACCACCCAGGACCTGTCGCGATTCGACCTGGACTTCCTGCTGGACGTCGGTGAGGTGCGGGTCAACGGGGTGAAGGCGGCCTTCACGACCTCCGGGGAGCACGAGCTGGAGATCACCCCGAGGACACCCCTGTCCAAGGGCACGGCGGTCACCGTCGTGGTGCGCTACAGCGGGGTGCCGTCGTCGAAGCAGGCGTACGGCTTCACGAGCTGGCACCGGACTCCGGACGGCGGTGTCGGAGCGAACGAGCCCGAGGCGGCCTGGTGGTGGTTCCCCAGCAACGACCACCCCCTCGACAAGGCCACCTACGACGTGTCCGTGCAGGTTCCGGACGGCACCCAGGCCATCTCCAACGGCACGCTCCAGTCGACGAGTTCGCGAGCCGGCTGGACGCGGTACAACTGGCGGTCGAACAAGCCGCAGGCCACCTATCTCGCGACGCTCGCCGTCGGCAGGTTCGACATCACCACCGACACCACCGAGAGCGGCATCCCGGTCGTCAACGCCTACAGCAAGGACCTCGGCGACAACGACGGCGCGGCCCGGGCGAGTGTCGAGTGGACCGGGGAGATCGCGGACTGGCTGACCGACTACTTCGGGCCGTACCCGTTCAACGCGCTCGGCGGGTACGTGCCGAACGTGACCACCGGGTACGCGCTGGAGACGCAGACCCGGCCCTTCTACAGCCCCCGACAGTTCGCGAACGGGTCGAACACCTCCGTGGTCGTGCACGAGCTCGCCCACCAGTGGTACGGCGATCTGGTGTCCGTCGCCGGCTGGAAGGACATCTGGATCAACGAGGGTTTCGCGCGGTACGCGCAGTGGCTGTGGTCCGAGCACGAGGGCGAGGGCACGGCACAGGAACTCGCCGACCACGTGTACGCCTCGCACCCGGCCGACGACCCGTTCTGGACGGTGAAGCCCGGGGATCCCGGCCCGGAGAACCAGTTCCACGCCGCGGTCTACGACCGTGGCGCGCTGGCCCTTCAGGCGCTGCGGAACGAGATCGGGGACGAGGCGTTCTTCGCCGTCCTGAAGGGCTGGCCGCACAAGCACGCCTACGGCAACGCGTCGGTCGCCGACTTCCGGACGTACGCCGAGCAGGTGTCCGGAAAGCCGCTGGGCCCGCTGTTCGACACCTGGCTGTTCCAGCCGGTGAAGCCGACGGCGGCGCGCGGCGTCTTTCTCTCGGAGGCCGCGGGGTCCGCGGCGGCCGGCGTACCGCCGAAGTCGTGGAAGAAGATCGCGGCGACGAACGACGTGCACGAGCGATAGGCGAGTGGTTCCTCTCGTGTGCCGGCACAGCTCTCTGTGCCGGCCTCTCACGTCGTGTGCGCCATCCTCCCTGGCTGATGCCAGGGAGGGATCTCGCCGTGCATCGATTCGCCGCTGGGCAGGGCCAGCAGAAGACCGAGGGGGTGGAGACGGCTGAGGCGGATGACGGCTGCGGCGACTCCGGACACCACGAAAATCGCGATCAAGGTCCACGCGATACCGAGCGCGATACAGGCGAATGCCAGGCCCACGACACCGGAAAGCAGAAGGACGAGACCGAGCGTGGTGATCAGCAGCTCCTGTCTGCGTCTGTGACGGGTGCGCGTTTGTTCCCAGGTGGCGGCGGAGCCGCTCAGGACGTCGACGAGCGCTTTCGCGTAGACGAAGTTGAGGAACTGGTCGAAGAGGACCTCCGGCACGATCGCGCCGGCGAGCACCAAGGCCTTCCAGCCGCCGCTCTTGGCCGCCCAGACGCGTTCGAAGGCCGCGATACCGGTGACTGCCAGCCAGAACGACGGCACGCCGGGGAAACCCTTGGTCAGGGTGGTGTACAGCAGGACGGTGAGGAAGAAGGGGACGAAGGCCACGCTCATGTAGGTGAGCATCTGCCGGAAGGTGTAGGGCAGCAGGACACGAGTGAAGCCGTAGGCCTTGAGGTTCTCCAGAGCGCCGCGTTGCCACCGCAGCCGCTGGTAGTAGAGCCGGGACCAGGTGGGCATGACCTCGGTGCCCACGATGCAGGCACAGGGGGACACACAGCGGTATCCCAGGTGCTTGAGCGCGAGGGTCAGTTCGTTGTCCTCGGTCAGCGACTCCACGTCGTAGACGTCCTCGCCCCTGGGCAGTTCGCCCGCCGCGCGCGCTCGGCGGACATGACGCAGGGCCTTGACCGGATACAGGGAGGCAGTGCCGGTCAGGACGTCGGCTCGACTGTGGCGACGGTGGAGTTCACGTGCGTAGCGCACGTACTCGTTGTCCTGGACGTGGCAGACCAGCCCGCGCAGGGGGTAGCCGAAGAAGACGGCGCCCACACCGCCGACCGGCGCGGAATCGGGCTGCTCTTCATACAGGCGGCGAGTTGCCCTGGCGATGAACTCGGGAGTCAACGAGGTGTCGGAGTCCATGACCAGGACCGCGTCGTCGTCGGACAGCCGAGGAAGCAGCTGGACCAGGACCTGGTTGAGAGCACCTGCCTTGGCCTGCGTGTTCCCGACCGACTCGACGACCTTCGCACCATGGGCCGCGCTGATCTGAACGGTGCGGTCGGTGCATCGGTCGGCGACCACGATGACCTCGTCCGCCGGCCTGGTCTGGGCCGCGAGTGACTGAAGGGTCTCGGCGATGAGACCTTCCTCGTTGTGCGCGGGCACCAGCACGACGATCCGTCCGGACCCGACGCCACGAAGGTCCGGTATGTGCCCGGCCAGGGTCTGCCCGTCGGGGGTCAACTGCCTGTGATGGTGCACGAATGCGTGCCCCCAGGCTTTGCGCCGGGTGTGTCCCCCAGTCGGACGGCTCCTCATCGGCACCTTGAACATCCCGCAACACCCATCGGCCAGGACGAATCCCTCGCGACGCCCACGGGAGCGGGTACCTGCTCCTGATGGACGTCGGGGTGCTCGGGCGAGGGAGGCGGCAGGCGAGCTGATGGTGTCGATGAGGAAGCTGTCCTCGTCCAAGCTCCGCGGCACCGCCGCTCCAGGGCTCGAACCGGCCCGTCCGGCTTGGTTCATTTGCCGCTGTACGACGGTCGTGCCCTACAGTCGACCTACCTCGATCATGCCCACGGCAAAGACCGGCCCGCAAGTGGATGTTGCGGCCGGCCCACGTTCCGGCTGGTCAGAAGCCCTTGACGAAGTCGATCACGTACCACTTGTTCGTGGTGGCGTTGTAGATCGCGGTGAGGAAGTCCCGTTTCCCGGCCGTCGTGGTGAGTGTGACCGTCGGGATGGTGGTGCCCCGGACGAAGACCGAACTGAGGGTGAGGGTGCGGTTTCCGGTGGCGTCCTGGATGAGTTCCCAGGTGACGCGTTGGCCGTTGGTGGGGTTGGTGGGAGTGCCCAGAGTGCGGTTGCCCTGGAGGGTGACGCGGAAGAGGTTGGCGAGTGCCGCGTTGGTGGCGATGGTGGGGGCGTCGGCGAGGGTGACGGGGACGGGGTTGACCTTGGCGTCGACGTAGTCCTTGCGCGTCAGATGGTCGGCCGAGGTCGGCGCGGTGCCGGAGGAGACGCTGCCCTCGTAGTAGGCGGAGTCCGCGCCGTAGACGAACCCGGTGGCGACCGTGCCGCCGGAGGTGTCGTTGATGATGTTGGTGTTGCCCGCCAGCGACAGGGGTTCCACGTTGCTGAAGTCGCCGAGGGTGGCCGAGCAGCCGGAGTCGACCTTGATGGAGTTGACCGCCGCGCCGGTGGGGGTGTTCTCGGCGAATCCGAGGATGCTGACCCCTCGGGCGCCGCCGGTGACCCAGATGCTGACGTTGGGGCTGTTGTAGGTGAAGGTGTTGAACAGGCCCACGCCGATCGCTGCGTTGATCTTCCAGCTGTAGCCGTCGTATCCGGTGCCGCGGTTGACCGCGGATTCGGCGCCGCATCCGGTGAAGCTGATCGCCTGGCTTCCGACGCCGGTCACCTCATAGCCGATGCCGCAGTGGTCCGCGGCGCAGCCGACGAAGGAGCAGTAGGCCATCGTGTCGATACGGAAGCCGGCGTTGGTGATGATGTCGGCGTAGCAGGAGACGAACGAGCAACTGGTGCCTGCCGCACCCCCGGAGACACCGTGGATGTCCCAGCCGTGGTTCCCGTTGTTGGCCGAGGTCACTCCGGTGAACGTGGACACGATCGGGTTGGACAGTTCGATTCCGGTGTTGCCGAAGAACTTCACCGTCACCCGCGAGAACGCCAGGGAGACGGTCGCGGGGTTCGCCGATCGCGTCAGCACGATCCCTTTGCCGCTGCCGCTTCCCGGTCCCTGGAGAGTGAGATCCTGGACGGTCAGCCTCGTGATGTCCGAGCCGCTCAGGCCATGGGCGGTGGTGCTGCTCTGCGCGATCACCGACGAGCCGTCACTGACACCCTGAAGGATCAGGTTGGAGCGGGCCACCAACGCGGAGGAGATCTTGTAGGTGCCCGCCGGGAAGACGACCGTTCCGCCGGAGGCGGGCACCGCGTTGATCGCGGTCTGGATCGCGCTGGTGTCGTCGGTGACGCCGTTGGCGGTCGCACCGTAGTCGAGGACGTTGAACCAGTAACTGGTGGCCATGATCGCCTCCGTGGGTCCGGACGTACCGTTGACCTCGCGCGATCACGCTACGAACGCGAGCGGTCACTCTAAGGGAGCATACCCATCCACTGTCTCCTTATGGCTGCTTCGCGACTTATGACTGCTTGGCGACCGGCTTCTTGACGACCTGCTACTTCGCGAAGTCCGACAGTTCCCTGTCCGCCGTCTCCGACACCCGGCGGCGGACGGCGAACCATCCTCCGATCAGCAGGAGCGCGATCACCGGGATGAGGAAAAGGGTCTTGCGGCCGACCCCGGGGTCGTTCCACATCATCGCCAGGCAGGCCAGGAGGAAGGTGATCGTGGCGACCTCGGTGACCGGGGTGAACGGGAGGCGGAAGGAGGGGCGGGTCACCAGGCCGGTCCGCGCGCGGCGGACGAAGACCAGGTGGCAGATCATGATGATGACCCAGGTGCTGATGACGCCGAGCGAGGCGACGTTCAGCACGATCTCGAAGGCCTGACTGGGCATCAGATAGTTCAGACCGACGCCGAGTACGCACACCGCGCAGGTCAGCAGGATGCCGCCGTAGGGCACCTGGCTGCGGTTCATCCGGGCGGTGAACTTCGGCGCCGAGCCCGCCATGGCCATGGAGCGCAGGATGCGGCCCGTGGAGTACAGGCCGGAGTTGAGGGACGACATCGCGGCGGTGAGGACCACCAGGTTCATCACGTCGCCCGCGGCCGGGACGCCGATCTTCGACAGAGCGGTGACGAAGGGGCTCTGGTCGGCCGAGTAGAGCGAGCCGGGCAGGAGGAGTGCCAGGAGGACGACGGAACCGACGTAGAAGAGGCCGACGCGCCACATGATCGAGTTCACCGCGCGCGGGACGACCTTCTCCGGCTCGGCGGTCTCGCCGGCGGCGACACCGACCAACTCCAGGGCGGCGTACGCGAAGATCACGCCCTGCATCACGAGGACGACGGGCATCAGGCCGTGCGGGAACACACCGCCGTTGTCGGTGATCACGCCGGCGCCCGGCGTCCGTCCGCCCACCTCGTGCTGGGTGGCCAGCAGGAAGATGCCGATCAGCATGAAGCCGACGAGGGTGGCGACCTTGATGATCGCGAACCAGAACTCCATCTCGCCGAAGATCTTCACCGAGATCAGGTTCACCACCAGGACCACCGCGAGGGCGATCAGCGCGAGCACCCACTGCGGGATGTCGGTGAACAGGCTCCAGTAGTGCGTGTAGAGCGCGATCGCGGTGATGTCGGCGATACCGGTCGTCGACCAGTTCAGGAAGTACATCCAGCCGGCGACGTACGCGCCCTTCTCCCCGAGGAACTCGCGCGCGTACGACACGAACGAGCCGGAGGAGGGGCGGTAGAGGACCAGTTCTCCGAGCGCCCTGACCACGAAGAAGGCGAAGACCCCGCAGACCAGGTAGGCCAGCGCGAGCGCCGGGCCGGCGTCGCGCAGACGGCCCCCGGCGCCCAGGAAGAGTCCGGTGCCGATCGCGCCACCGATGGCGATCATGTTGACGTGGCGGGCCTTGAGGCCCTTGCTGTAGCCGGCGTCACCCGCGTCCGCGGGCACCTGGGCCACATCGGTGCGGGAGGCGGCCTGTGCCGATTGCGCGGCGTCCTTGCTCACGGTGATTCCACTCTCTGGTGCGCCCCTGCGGGTCTCGCTCGGGTGTCCGGACATGCCTCGGCCCGTGCCCTCGGCAGGGTCACGGACCGACAGGGCTCCTGCCCCGGAAAACACACCGCACGCGATGGCACATGTCACACGGCGGACCATGTCAGGTGGTCATCCGGAGAACCTCTCGCATGGTCATCGAGGGTGCTCAAGAGGTTTCACAGCATTGGTGAGACAGCGATACTGCTGCACATGACGAGCGAGCCCGAGGAGCCGACCCTCACGATCGACGAGCTGGCCGCGCGGGCGGGTGTCACGGTCCGCACGGTCCGCTTCTACGGCACCAGAGGTCTGCTGCCGTCTCCGGCGATCGGTCCACGGCGGGTCGGCCACTACGGCCGGGAGCATCTGGCACGTCTGGCGCTCATCGAGGAGTTGCAGCAGCAGGGCATGACGCTGGCGGCCATCGAGCGCTATCTGCGGCAACTGCCCCCTGGGCTGAGCGCGCACGACCTCGCCATCCACCGGGCCGTGGTGGCCTCATGGGCGCCGGACGCGGTGGAGACGGTCACCCGGGAGGAGCTGGAGCGGCGGGCGGGCCGGGAGCTGAGCGCCGAGGACGTGGAGCGACTCGGCGCGATGAACGTGATCGTGCCGGACGCCGACACCTACCGTGCCGACCTCGGCCTGCTCCGGATCGGCGTCCAACTGCTCGACGTACCGCTGTCGCAGGAGGCGATCCTCGCCTCCCGCAAGGTCCTCGTCGAGCACTCGCGCGCGGCGGCCCAGGAGTTGGCGCGGCTCTTTCGCGACGAGGTGTCGCAGCGGGCGGCTCGGGAGGTGAGGTCGCTGTCCGAGTACATGCACCCGCTGGTGTTGCAGGCACTGCTGACCGCCTTCCAGCGGTCGCTGAAGGAGGAGCTGCGCGAGTTGCTCACCGAAGCGCCGGTGGACGGGGCGCCCGACGTGGCCGGTGTCCCCGGGGCAGCGGTGGACCGCTCCGCCCGGCACACCGAGTCCGCCTGACACATCCGCTCGGCACGCCGATTCCGCCTGGCACATCGAGTCCAGCCGAACTGTCGTCAAGTCCGGCTTGAGGACCCGTCAGACGGTGGACACGGGGACGTTCCATCCGGAACGCCCCCACGCACAGAGCAAGGGGCCTCGCCTGCTCTCCCGCCAGGTCAGTGCCCGTCGCTGAAGGTCTCCCCTCGCTCCGCCTTCTCGACCAGCAGCGCGGGCGGTGTGAACCGCTGCCCGTAGCGCTCGGCGAGTTCCCGCGCGCGGGCTACGAAGCCGGGCAGGCCTCCTTCGTAGCCGTTGATGTACTGGAGGACACCGCCGGTCCAGCCGGGGAACCCGATGCCGAAGACCGAGCCGATGTTGGCGTCGGCGACGGACGTGAGGACGCCTTCCTCCAGGAGCCTGACGGTGTCGAGGGCCTCGGAGAAGAGCATGCGTTCCCGCATGTCCTCGAAGGGGATCTCGGCGCCCTCGCGGGTGAAGTGCTCACGCAGTCCCGGCCACAGCCCGGTCCGCTTGCCGTCCTCCCCGTACGTGTAGAAGCCCGCGCCGCCGCCGCGTCCGGTGCGCCCGAACTCGTCGACCATACGGTCGATGACCGCGTCGGCGGGGTGGGCGGTCCAGGTGCCGCCCGCCTCCTCGACCGCCCGCCTCGTCTCGCCGCGGATCTTGCGCGGGAGCGTGAGCGTCAGTTCGTCCATCAGGGAGAGGACCTTGGCCGGGTAGCCCGCCTGGGCCGCCGCCTGTTCCACCGACGCGGGCTCGATGCCCTCGCCGACCATCGCCACGCCCTCGTTGATGAAGTGCCCGATGACACGCGAGGTGAAGAAGCCGCGCGAGTCGTTGACGACGATCGGTGTCTTGCTGATCTGCCGGACCAGGTCGAAGGCGCGCGCGAGGGCCTCCTCGCCGGTGTGCTCACCCTTGATGATCTCGACGAGCGGCATCTTGTCGACCGGTGAGAAGAAGTGCAGTCCGATGAAGTCGTCCTGGCGCTCGACACCTTCGGCGAGTGTGGTGATGGGCAGGGTGGAGGTGTTGGAGCACAGCAGCGCGTCCGGCTCGACGACGTGCTCGATCTCCTGGAACACCTTGTGCTTGAGCGAGGTGTCCTCGAAGACGGCCTCGATGACGGCGTCGCAGCCGGCCAGGTCCTGCGGGTCGGCGGTGGGCGTGATGCGGGCCAGCAGCGCGTCCGCCTTCTCCTGAGTGGTACGGCCCCGGGAGACGGCCTTGGCGCACAGCTTCTCGGAGTAGCCCCTGCCCTTGACGGCCGCTTCCAGGGACACGTCCTTGAGGACCACGTCGATCCCGGCGCGGGCGCACGAGTAGGCGATCCCCGCGCCCATCATCCCGGCGCCGAGGACGGCGACCTTGCGCACCTGGCGCGGCTCGATGCCCTTGGGCCGGTTGGCACCGGAGTTGACGGCCTGGAGGTCGAAGAAGAAGGCCTGGATCATGTTCTTCGACGTCTGGCCCGCGGCCAGCTCGACGAAGTAGCGGCCCTCGATGACCTGCGCGGTCTCGAAGTCGACCTGGGAGCCCTCGACCGCGGCGGCCAGGATGGCCCGCGGCGCGGGATAGGGGGCGCCGCCCGTCTGCTTGCGCAGGGTGGCCGGGAAGGCGGGCAGGTTCGCGGCGAACTTGGGGTTGGCGGGGGTGCCGCCGGGGATGCGGTGACCCGGCCTGTCCCAGGGCTGCTGGGACTCGGGGTGGGCCTCGATGAACGCGTGCGCCTTGGCGAGCAACTCCTCCTGGGTGGCGGCCACTTCGTCGACCAGGCCGTTCTCCAGGGCGCGCTGCGGGCTGTACTGGGTGCCCTGCAGGAGGACCTTCAGCAGCGCGTCGGCGATGCCCAGCAGACGTACCGTACGGACGATGCCGCCGCCTCCGGGGAGCAGGCCGAGGGTGACCTCGGGGCAGCCGATCTTGGCGCCGGGCGCGTCGAGGGCGATGCGGTGGTGGCAGGCGAGGGCGATCTCGTAACCGCCGCCCAGGGCGGCGCCGTTCATCGCGGCGACGACCGGCTTGCCGAGGGTCTCGATGCGGCGCAGGTCCCGCTTGATCGCCATGCCGCCGTCGAACAGCTGCTGCGCGGTCTCGGGCGTGACGCGGATCAGGTCACGCAGGTCACCGCCGGCGAAGAAGGTCTTCTTGGCGGACGTGAGGATGACGCCCCGGACGGTGTCCTTCTCGGCCTCCAGACGGTCGGTGACCTGCGCGAGGGATTCGCGGAACGCCTGGTTCATGGTGTTGGCGGACTGGTTCGGGTCGTCGAGGACGAGGGTGACCACACCGGTGCGGTCCTGCTCCCAGCGGATGGTGGTGCTCTGTGTCATGACGAGGGTCTCCGTAGAAGTCTCTTGAAAGCCGCTGGGGTTCAGACGCGTTCGACGATGGTCGCGATGCCCATGCCGCCGCCGACGCAGAGGGTGGCGAGGCCGTACCGCTTGTCCTGGCGCTCCAGTTCGTCGACGAGCGAGCCGAGGATCATCGCGCCGGTCGCGCCCAGCGGGTGGCCGAGGGCGATCGCGCCACCGTTGACGTTCACCTTGTCGAGGGACAGGCCCATGTCCTTCACGAAGCGGAGCACCACCGCCGCGAAGGCCTCGTTGATCTCCACGAGATCGATGTCGTCGATGGTCAGCCCGGCCCTGGCGAGGGCCTTGCGGGTGGCGGGGGCGGGGCCGGTGAGCATGATGGTGGGCTCGGAGCCGGAGACGGCGGCGGAGACGATCCGCGCGCGCGGGGTGAGCCCGTAACGCTCGCCGACCTCCAGGGAGCCGATCGCGACCAGTGAGGCGCCGTCGACGATGCCGGAGGAGTTGCCCGCGTGGTGGACGTGGTCGATCTTCTCGACCCAGTGGTACTTCTGGAGGGCCACGGCGTCGAAGCCGCCGAGGTCGCCGATGTCCGCGAAGGACGGCTTCAGCTTCGCGAGGGAGTCCGCGGTGGTGCCCGGGCGCGGGTGCTCGTCGTGGTCGAGGACGACGAGACCGCCACGGTCCCTGACCGGGACGACGGACCGGTCGAAGCGGCCCTCCTTCCAGGCGGTGACCGCGCGCTCCTGCGAGAGGGCCGCGTACTCGTCGACGTCCCGCCGGGAGAAGCCCTCGATGGTGGCGATGAGGTCGGCGCCGATGCCCTGGGGCACGAAGTTGACGGCGAGGTTGGTCATCGGGTCGTTGAACCAGGCGCCGCCGTCGGAGGCCATCGGGACCCGGGACATCGACTCGACGCCGCCCGCGAGGACGAGGTCCTCCCAGCCCGAACGGACCTTGGCGGCGGCCATGTTGACGGCCTCGAGACCCGAGGCACAGAAGCGGTTCTCCTGTACGCCGGCCACGGTGTCCGGCAGTCCGGCGGCCACGGCGGCGATCCGGGCGATGTCGGAGCCCTGGTCGCCGACCGGGCCGACGACACCGAGGACGATGTCGTCGACGGCGGCCGGGTCGAGGCTCGGGAAGCGGTCGCGGATCTCGTGGATGAGTCCGACGACCAGGTCGATGGGCTTCGTGCCGTGCAGGGCGCCGTTCGCCTTGCCGCGGCCGCGCGGGGTGCGGATCGCGTCGTACACGTACGCTTCGGTGCTCACAGGTCCAGCCTTTCGGGGAAGGTCAGCCCAGCAGGGAACGGCCGATGATCTCCTTCATGATCTCGGTCGTCCCGCCGTAGATGGTCTGGATACGGCCGTCGGTGAAGGCCCGGGCGACCGGATACTCGGTCATGTAGCCGTAGCCGCCGTGCAGTTGGAGGCAGCGGTCGGCGACCCGCTTCTGCAGTTCGGTCGCCCACCACTTGGCCATGGAGGCGTGCAGAGCGTCGAGTGCGCCGTCGGAGTGGTCCGATATGCAGCGGTCGAGGAAGGCTCGTGTGACAGCGCACTCGGTGGCCATCTCGGCCACCTCGAACCGGATGTGCTGCTTGCTCGCCAGGGGCCGGCCGAAGGCCTCGCGCTCCTTGACGTACCCGGTCGTGATCTCCAGCAGGTGTTCGGCGGCGGCGATCGCGGCGACGGCGATGCTCAGCCGCTCCTGCGCGAGGTTCGTCATGAGATGGACGAAGGCGCCGTCGCGCTCGCCGAGCAGGTTCTCCTTGGGGACGCGGACGTCGTGGAAGAACAACTCGGCCGTGTCCTGGGCCTTCTGACCGATCTTGTCGAGGTTGCGGCCGCGCTCGAAGCCCGCCATGCCGCGTTCGACGACCAGCAGGGAGAGACCGTGGGCGCCACCCTCCGGTGTCGTCTTCGCGACCACGATCACCAGGTCGGCGAGGATGCCGTTGGAGATGAACGTCTTGGTGCCGCTCAGCAGCCAGTGGTCGCCCTGGTCCTCGGCGTGGGTGCGGATGCCCTGGAGGTCGGATCCGGCGCCCGGCTCGGTCATCGCGATGGCCGTGATCAGCGTGCCCTCGCAGAAGCCGGGCAGCCAGCGCCGCTTCTGCTCCTCGGTCGCGAGAGTGGTGAGGTACGGGCCGATGATGTCGTTGTGCAAGCCGAGGGCGAGCCCGGGGGCGCCCGCGCGGGTGAACTCCTCGGCGAGGACGGCGCTGTAGCGGAAGTCGGTGGTGCCGCCGCCTCCGTACTCCTCGTCCACGGCGAGCCCCAGCAGGCCCTGCTTGCCGGCCGCCCGCCAGACGTCGCGGGAGACGATGCCGTCCTTCTCCCACTGCTCGTAGTACGGCAGCACCTCCCTGGCCAGGAAGCTGCGCACGGTCTCGCGGAACACCTCGTGCTCGGGGGCGAAGATCTGCCGTTTCATTCGAGACCCTTCACTTCGAGAGCCTTCGCTACGGATCTCTTCGCTACGGAGCCTTTCTCTTCGAGGCCCTTCGCTTGCAGGCCCTCCGCATCGAGGCCCTTCAAGAGGTCGGGTACGTCCCAGTCGCGGGCCACGTCCGCGGTGTCGGAGCCCGGGCGCGCGGGGCCCGTACGGACGGTGGTCGGCGTCGCCGAGAAGCGGGGCGCGGGTGCGGGCTGCGTGATGCCGCCGTGGTCGACGAAGGTGCCGCGCGCGGCGAGGTGCGGATGGTGCGGGGCCTCGCGCAGCGACAGGACGGGCGCCACGCACGCGTCGGTGCCCTCGAAGACGGCCGTCCACTCGTCGCGGGTGCGGGATCTGAACCGGGCCGCGACCGCCTCGCGCAGTTCGCTCCAGCGAGTCCAGTCCTTGCGGGCATCCGCGAAGTCCGTGAGGTCGAGCAGCCGCAGGAACAGGTCGTAGAACTGGGGTTCCAGGGCGCCGACCGCCATGTGCCCGCCGTCGGCGGTCTCGTAGGTCCCGTAGTACGGACAGCCGCCGTCGAGGAGGTTGGCGCCGCGCCGGTCCTGCCAGCCTCCGGCGGCGAGCATGCCGTGGATCATCGTGGAGAGATGGGCGGTGCCGTCGACGATGGCGGCGTCGACGACCTGGCCGGTGCCGGTGGCGCGCGCGTGGTGGAGGGCGGCGAGGACGCCGACGACGAGGTAGAGGGAGCCGCCCGCGAAGTCCCCGAGCAGGTTGGCGGGGACGGCCGGGGGCCCGTCCGGGGCGCCGATCATGCCGAGGGTGCCGGTGACGGCGATGTACGCGATGTCGTGTCCGGCGCGCGGGGCGAGGGGGCCGTCCTGGCCCCAGCCGGTCATCCGGCCGTAGACGAGCCGCGGGTTGCGGGTGTGACAGGCCTCGGGGCCGACGCCGAGACGTTCGGCGACTCCGGGGCGACAGCCCTCGATGAGGATGTCCGCGTGTTCGGCCAGGTCGAGGACGCGGGCCGGGCCGTCCGCCGCCTTCAGGTCGACGATCACCGAGCGCTTGTTGCGGTGGGTGATGTCGTATGCCGGGTCGATCGCGAGCCCGGGGCCCTCGGGCCGGTCCACGCAGACCACGTCGGCGCCCAGGTCGGCGAGGAGCATGGCAGCGAACGGGCCGGGTCCGATGCCGGCCAGTTCGACCACGCGTACGCCGCTGAGCGGACCCTGTCCTGGCGTCGTTGCCATTCAGCCCCCACGGTCGTGACACAACTGCTGTAACACCAGCGATGCTAAGAAGACGTCGCACCGGGCACAAGACCTGGCGAGCAAGCGCTTAGCCAAGTGTGACGGCCTCCCGGTCGGACCGCACACTTCTCACGCTAGCCTCGGCCACCGACAACGGCGCGCAGGCCAGACCGAGGGGTGTCATGAGCAGGCTGAACGGGACAGACCGTCCGTACGACATCGTCCTCTTCGGAGCCACCGGCTTCGTGGGGAAGCTGACGGCGGAGTATCTCGCCGCACACGCGCCCGAGGGGCTGCGCTGGGCGGTCGCCGGACGCGACGAGGCCAAGCTCCGGGAGCTGTGTGAGCGGCTGCCCGGCGGCGGGGAGGTCGGGGTGCTGCGGGCGGACGTGTCCGACCCGGCCTCCCTGCGCGCGCTCGCCGAGCACGCGCGCGTGGTGGCCACGACGGTGGGCCCCTATGTCACGTACGGCGAGGATCTTGTCGCCGCCTGCGCGGACACCGGAGCGGACTATCTCGACCTCGCGGGTGAGCCGGAGTTCGTGGACCTGACGTACGTCCGTCATGACGCACGCGCGCGTGAGACGGGCGCGCGGCTGGTGCACGCGTGCGGTTTCGACTCGGTGCCCCACGATCTGGGCGTCTACTTCACGGTCCGGCAACTGCCGGAGGGAGTGCCCCTCACGGTGGACGGGTTCGTGAGCGTGGACGCGGCCTTCTCGGGCGGTACGTTCGCCTCGGCGCTCAACCAGTTCGCGCGCGGGCGGCAGGTACTGGCCGCCGCGCGGGACCGGGGGCGGCACGAGCCCCGTCTGGTCGGCCGGCGGGCCTGCGCCCCGGCCGGCGCGCCCCGGTTCGCGCCGGAGGTCGACGCGTGGGCGCTGCCGCTGCCGACGATCGACCCGCAGATCGTGCGCCGGTCCGCGACGGCGCTGGAGCGCTACGGACCCGACTTCCGTTACCGGCAGTACGCGGCGGTCCGTCGTCTGCCGGTCGCGGTGGGCGGGGTCGCCGCGGTGGGCGCGCTGCTCGCTGCGGCCCAACTGCCGTCCGCCCAGCGCTGGTTGTCCGACCGGGTCAAGCCGGGGGAAGGTCCCGGCCCGGAGAAGCGAGCGAAGAGCTGGTTCAGGATCCGCTTCGTCGGTGAGGGCGGCGGCCGGCTCGTGTTCACCGAGGTCGCGGGCGGGGACCCCGGGTACGGCGAGACGGCGAAGATCTTCGCCGAGGCGGCGCTCTCCCTGGCGTTCGACGACCTGCCGCCACGTGCCGGTCAGGTCACCACGACGGTCGCGATGGGCGACGCGCTGACGGAACGGCTGCGGCGGGCGGGAATCACGTTCCGGGTGGCGGCGAGCCGCTAGGTAGGAGGGTGCTGAAGATCTTGGCCGGATCGGCGAGCGGCGGCTGGTGCGGGCGGCCGCAAGGCGCCGGGATGCCCTCGCAGCGGAGCTACCAGGGCACGTCGGCAACGTGGCAGATGTACGTGCCAGGCGCCGGGAGCCCGGCCAAGATCTTCAGCACCCGCCTGGGACGATTCCTGGGCCGTGCGTCGGCGCCGGGGTCCGCAAGAGAGGCCCCGCCCCGGTCTACCTCTGATCTTGGCCAGTGCTCCGCCCTTCAGGGCGGGGGTGAAGGCCATCCTGGGCCCGGAGGTGCGGAGCGCCGGAGTGCTCTTCGTCTCCGGGGTGTGGGTCAGATGGGACGCTGCTGGCTTTCGATGTACTGCTTGACGATGGTCAGGGGTGCCCCGCCGCATGATCCTGCGAAGTAGGAGCCGGACCAGAAGTGTCCGCCCCACAGGTACCGGCGGACATGGCTGTCGTATTCCTGGCGGAGCCTGCGGGAGCTGACGCCCTTGAGGGAGTTGACCAGCTTGGAGAGCTGGACTTTGGGCGGGTAGTGCACGAGCAGGTGGACGTGGTCCTGTTCGCCGTTGAACTGTTTCAGCTCGGCCTCGAAGTCGGCGCAGACCTCCCGCATGACCGCTTCGGTGCGGGTCAGCATGGCGTCGGTGAACGCATTCCGCCTGTACTTAGTGACGAAAACCAAGTGAACGTGCAGGTTGCAGACAACATGGCGACCGGTTCTGACATCGGGATCAGGGTTCCATCGCGGTGACATAAACCAATGCAAATCTCACGTTTGTGAGTCAAGACACCCTGGTCAAGCGGCAGTTCGGGCACCGTGCCCGTCTTGCGCTGTCTCCTGCCGAGGTGTTGAAGACCGATGCCCAGGCGCACGCGGCCCGCACCATGTGGAACCTGCTGCACGCGTGGTGGCGGATGATGCCGAAGGAAGGACGGACTCTCCAACACGCGGACGCCGCGATCCGGCAGGCCCGCGAGGACATCGACTTCCTGGCCGCCTTGCCCGCGCAGGCCGCGCAAGCGGTACTCAAAACGTACGTCCGGGCGTGGAAGAACTGCTGGGAGGGCCGCGCCGACGCCCCCACCGTCAAGAGCCGCCTCCGCACGGTGATGTCCGTGGACATCCCGCAGGGCCGTGACCTGAACATCGTCCGCGTGCACCGCCGCTGGGGCATGGTCAACCTTCCCAAGGTGGGCCGGGTCCGCTTCCGGTGGACCAAAGACCTCCCGGTCGGCAAGCGGGCAGGCGCGGACAACCGGATCACCGGGGCCCGGCTGATCAAGGACGCGCTCGGCTGGCACCTCGCCTTCCGCGTCCAGACCCTCCAGCCCAAGCCCGATCCGCACCAGGGGCCGGACGTCGGCATCGACGTGGGCGTCACCGTGCCGATCGCCCTCTCGGACGGCGAAACCCACGAACACGGGCCATGGCTGACCGAGAAGGACAAGGCCAGGCTTTGGCACCTGGAGCAGCGCGCCGCACGGCGTAAGCAGCACCGCAAGCCCGGCGAGCGCACCAGCCGCCGGCTGCACCGCACCTACGACCAGATCGCAGGACTGCGCGCGAAAGCCAAGCGCCGGACCCTGGACTGGCAGCATCAGACGACCACCGCCATCGCCCGCACATACGGCACCGTCGTGGTCGAAGCACTCACCATCACGAACATGGTCAAGTCGGCCAGGGGGACCATCGAGGAGC
>Ga0307514_10001737_pt1 | contig 24962 bp, 33 predicted proteins | sample 16_EM_MG_FD_203088 | JGI IMG/M metagenome (GOLD analysis project Ga0307514, IMG submission 203088) | Populus trichocarpa ectomycorrhiza microbial communities from riparian zone in the Pacific Northwest, United States - 16_EM | ecosystem: Host-associated > Plants > Roots > Unclassified | place... | reverse complement strand
GGGGATGGACACCGAGGTGGATATGGAGATGGGCAAATAGATCATAGGAGGTATGAGCATGATGGGTATCATGGCGGGCACGGGCAAGGCGGGGGGAATGAGCGGGGAGGGCAAAGTGGTGGAAGGGGAGGAAGGAAGAGGAATAGCCATGGGTTTGATGACAGGCGGCCAGTAGGAGGAAGGGTGAGGAGCCATTGGGATTAAAGGGGGGCTCTCCATTTGATGACCAGTTTGTTTTGATTTCTTGCCTTGCGTTGCCATTTTTTGATTGGTATATCTAGATAATGACATCTTGGATACCACATGTACGAACCACTAGGCGCCGAAGCTGCCCCACTATTTAACACCGCTGAAATCCAAAGTTGCTTTAACATGACGATAATTATCGTAACAAAGTGCAATCATGGCATGTATGAAGCGAAAGCACACAAGTATATACTGGCATCACATCAGGCGAGGAAGAATAGGACCTCGGATGATAATGGCATGTTTATTTCAGGTATAGAGTACGGAGTACTGTATACATATGTACATGTACTGTACATACATACACAGTACCAATCAGCTTTCGGGAAATACAAGCCCTTATGGCATCAATAACTACCCATAATTGATATACATTACATACACATGTACAGTTGTATATCATACATTATAAACTCCTCAACTTCAGAAATTACCCCCCTTTGGCGTAGCGCAATTAAAATTACAGTACTCAGTACTTACTCCTTTCACTCCTTATGTATGTATTTTTTTTCCCTATTTTTTATTCATTTTCGTTTCTGGTAGAACAGTCGCGCTGCAGCGCGACGAGAGGCGCCAAGTCACATGAGCACTAAGTACAGTACATGAAATCTTGGCATGACAGCCGAGGGGCGAAGCCTGGAAATACGTCACCAGAGAGTGGAATGACAATGAGCTCAAATGTAGAGTTCATACAGTGCGTGGGCAATTGCAGGGGGGGTCGCGGATTCTTTTGCCCACGCACTGTTATATTGAAGATTGAGAATAGCCTGATTAAATGAAGCTTAAGGTTCCGATTCACAAACTACAAGACAATGAGGCTGGGTTTTCATAAGTGATTTTCTCCACATCTATTTCACAAGAAATCTCAATCACCAAAAACACACCAATAACGACAGCTACATCGACTTAGATGTTTTCAGTGACCGTTTGCAAATGATTAAAACCGAAGCGCAGCCTTCTGGATTTTTCTACCCGAATGGCAGTAAGAGAAAACCCAAATCACGCCTCACAACCCCACTTCATCCGGAAACCTTCGTAACCAAAGTTTGCGTACAGAAGGATGATTATAATGAACAGAGAAACGAAATAAAAACCCAACCCAAAGCCGAGATCATAAAGGAAACTAGTAAAACAGGAAGAGCCATTGCTTCATTTCAGGACCCCCAAACGAAAAAAACTAAGATCAAAAACGTAGAACCCAGCCAGTAGCCGCAAAGACGCTGAAGCCAATGTGCCTCAAAAATAGCCCTATATGAATATTTTTTACTTGGTGGAGGAAGAATATTTCGTGACGGCCTTGGTCCCTTCGGAGACTGCGTGCTTGGCAAGTTCACCAGGGAGGATGAGTCGGACAGAGGTCTGGATCTCGCGGGAGGAGATGGTGGACTTCTTGTTGTAGGCAGCAAGCTTAGAGGCCTCGGTAGCAACACGTTCGAAGATGTCTGGTTTCGGTATTAGTCTGAAAATTTGGTGCAATTTCGAGGCTCGGAAGACTTACCATTGACGAAGGAGTTCAAAATGGACATAGCACGGTTGGAGATACCGGTGTCAGGGTGAACCTGCTTGAGGACTGAATTTTGGACGCATTAGTCAAGATGGTTCCGAAAACATCAAAACAAATCGGTTGAAAAGGTCAGGTTGATCATACCCTTGTAGATATAGGAGGAGTAGGTCTCCTTCCTGGTCTTGGTTCGCTTCTTCTTGTCGCCTGGGGCAGCCGCGGTCTTCTTTCCAGCCTCCTGCCAAATTTGTAAGCTCAAGTCCAAAAAAAAAAAAAAATACAAGCAAAAAAAGCCCAAGTTGCTTTGGTCTGGTTTTTGTTTTTGTTTTTCGGAATTTAGGAAATTTTTTTAATTAAAAAATTTTTAAAAATAAAAAAAACAGAAAAGGATGAAGTTCAGGTCAACTTGGGCAAGAATTCGGTTTATTTACCTTTGGCTTGTCAGAGGCTGGGGCTTTGCCAGCTGGGGCCTTTCCGCCGGTAGAGGGCTTCTTCTCAGCAGCTTTCGGGGGCATTTTGTGATGATTTCGGGGTGAAAAAAGTGGCTCAATCTGTTTGAACTGTTAGGCCTGAGTGGTACTGTATATGAGCGTGGTTGGCGGGTATGGCGTGGGTTCTGGCGATGGGTGTTGAGAGGGAAGAGGAAAAAAGAGGAGACGCGTGGGAGGGACGGGGTTCTTATACTACGGTAACGATTGCACCAAATCAACAGAGTCTGGGATGGGCAGAGTGACTAAGCGTCTACAGCAGAAGGTTCAGTGATGGCTTCTTTCCACTTTAGTGTTGGAATGCAGGGGCTGGGCATGCGAAGTTTTGGTGGGCGCATTTATTAAGAGCAGCACTGCGCAACTCCCAGATGGCTGGGAAGAGGACACGTCCGTACACGCCCAGCTGTCGCCCTTGATTATGATCGAACTCATCTTCTCTGTGCGGACTTGGAAGTTTTTTTCTTTTCTCCAGCTTTCTTGTATGCGATGGCATCGTGTCGAGTGTTTGGAACCATATAGCTGGTTGACATGCTTGACCTTGCCTAATCTCCCAACACCAACGAGCAGCCTGCAATGGTGGACGCGATGTGTACGGGCTCAGAATTGAGGAGGATACCCCATCCAGCGTTTATCCCCTCTTTTGGATATTACAGCCAACACTTGGGCTGCCGGGGGTGGAGCCAGCACCTCTGGTTGGCTGGGAGTGCGGGGGGTTTACCCCTCGCACGGCAAGTACTTAAGGCAAGCTGCCTCGCGCTCGCGACTTGTAAATTCTGCAGTTTACAGACTCTGCTTGTGGATGCGACGAAATCCGTCTACATAGGTAGTACCAGTACAGACAGGCCCCCTAGTTGAATGTTGTAACACAACGCGCAAAGTGATACACCACCAGGATACGGAGCACGAGGCGGCCAGCATGCGTAGACGCCCTTCCCCTAACCCAACTTTTTTTCTGTGTGCCGGCTGGTACCTAATCCCAATCGTAGTCACAGTGAGATTGCTAGTGCCGAGAATTACCTTACGCCGTATCACCATGTGCCCTGCATCGCTTGCGCCCAATACTTCTAGCCGCGCACCGTACTTTCCATACCGACCATCTTCGATAAACGCACACCAAGCAGCGACGTGATGCAAAATCGCCCAACTCCCTATAAATCCAACGCTCCCCCCAACTTTTGCTCTGCTCTCATCTTCTTCTTTCAACAATCGATTCTACCAACACCGCTGCCCCAACGCCCCAACGTAACTCACTCACCCATCCAACCCAACCCAACTCACGCGTTTTTCGCTTTTTAAGTCACACACAAACCCAAATGTCTTCAGGAGGAAAATCCGCCGGTGGCAAGGCTAGCAGTGGGAAGACTTCTCAGAGGTTCGTGCTCTTCGTTTCCGACTCTTCAACCTAGTTACCCCAACTCTTGGATTCTGGCCTTTTTGGTTTGAAACTCTCGGCTTTTTTTCTCTCTCTAGTCGGATGAATACTGGAGTTATTCAGAGCCATATTCAAATTCCAACTTCTGATTTCGATTTAACTCTTGGAACCGATCCTGACTTGTTTTGTTTAGCCGTTCCGCCAAGGCTGGTCTCGCTTTCCCCGTCGGTCGTGTCCACCGTCTTTTGAGGAAGGGAAACTACGCTAAGCGTGTCGGAGCTGGTGCTCCAGTCTACCTCGCTGCTGTTCTTGAGTACCTCGCTGCTGAAATCCTCGAGTTGGCTGGAAACGCCGCCCGTGATAACAAGAAGACCCGTATCATTCCACGTCACTTGCAGTTAGCCATCAGGAACGACGAGGTTCGTTTTACCATTCCCGATTTCAGTAATCCAAAGTGGAATCTAAAGCTAATTTGAACCATAGGAGTTGAACAAGCTTCTCGGACACGTTACCATCGCCCAGGGTGGTGTTCTTCCAAACATTCACCAAAACCTCCTGCCAAAGAAGACCGCGAAGGCCGGGAAGGGTGCTTCCCAAGAGTTGTAAACTTCTTTTCCGATTCAATCAAATCAGCCAAAAGTCTGCAACTCTCCTTTATCACAACACATCAAATGCGTGCTCATGTTTCGTTAAAATCAGGCATTCATGGGGATGGGGTTTGATGGCAAACGGTGTCTACTACTTTGCGTTCTTCTGTTTTATCGGGTTCACGATTGTTCATAAATAATCGTTACGATCGTATCCGGTAGGGTTGGGTTGGGTACTTCATTTTTTAACTGGTCTTTTTTTCTTTTTACATCCGATTCTTTTTTGTTCGGGTTCGGTTCATGTCTCTGTATTATAGCACAATGTCGGTGATGATTTGCGGGTTGTTTTTGTTTCCTTGGGGCCTGATATACCTGGGTCTTGTGTAATTGGTGGGGTAAAGAGAAACAATACGAATGCAAGTTCGATAGGCGTTATGTCCGTTCCAATGACAACTAATCTTTCTGCGATCCATTTTCCCGAACCTATGATAGAAGTGTGGGGTAGATGCACTCCACTTTGGCGAGGAGACCTGCGCACAGAGAATGCCAGTCTCGGCATGTTCCGGTTTTTGCCTCTTTGGAAGGATTGCTCCCTTGCCTATTCCGATCACGATCCCAGGAATGACATACTGCAAACCAAAAAACAAACATACACCGAAATTTAGACTAAATTGGATACTTACCGAAAAGGGTAATTTCGACGACCAGACTATGCTAGTCTGGCGGGCGCCACCCTTCTACATTGCAGATTTTGTAGGCCATAGGATTAGATAGAGCCTAGGCAGTTAAGTACTACCGCATCCATTGGCGAACAACGGTCCATGTCGGTTTTCAAGACATAGGCCGAGCTCACGCAGGAAATTCGATATACAAGGTCAAAAACAAGTGGCTTTAATGTGAGCTCGGTCTATGTCTTGAAAACCGACATGGACCGTTGTTCGCCAGTGGATGCGGGTACTTAGTATTGAGGGCAGTAAACTGACTGCGAAGTTGTCAAGACGGTGAGTTTTACGGGGCAGTGCATACAGAACAAGTACATGTCAAAGACGACTCAGGGTAATGTCAACAGAACTACTTACATACTGGGACTGCAATAAAGTTCAAGGGTTTCTAGCCCGGGTCAAACTAAATCCCCTTGCATTAAGGTACAGAGTGTGCGACCCGATTTTTGGGTATATGTTGAGCAATACTATTCAATATAGTTACAGTACCCGGCTCGGCGTAACAGAACTAATGTCTTGCCTTTTACCAGACATTACCATGCGGGCGGCCAAAAGGGGTACTTATCTAATCTTTGAACTCCACGGAACAGCCACGGTTCGATTCGGGTTGCTATCCTTTTCCACAAATTTTTTATTTCTCTCTCTGCCAGAACATTTTTACTCCGCGCACTGTTCATATGCATCAGCGATGACGACTACATGAGATATAAATGCTCTATTGACACAGCTTACTGTACAGGTGATCTCGCGATTTATTTGCCGTCTGGTCTGGTGACAGTGAATCACTCGTAGTAGTGGTCGTCGGTAAGGTAGGTAGTTCCGAAGCCCCGAATTTTGCATCTATAACGTGCAAATGTTTCATGCAGCTGAATTCCATATCCACCACAGCCGTCTTCAGATTCCCGCCGGCTCCGGTGTCCGACTCTCTTCATGATTTTTCAGAGGGGCGACGCTAGATTTCATGTATGTCTTGTTTTTTTGAGTTACTCTTATGAAGGTTCACATTACGAGTCCGGGTGGCAGGGCATTGGTGGTTTTTGCAAGGGAGATTGGGAGTGACGTGACTTGCAAGCCTCAACCGGGGGAAATGCATCGGCTGGAGCTCTAGGTAGCAGGCTGTATGATTTGTCCATGGACTACTTAGAAATCACCCAATGACAAATTTGAAGATATGGGGTTGGTGGTGGTTGTGGTTTCCATACACTTAAGTAGTTCCCCATTACCAATCACTGATATAGGCTCATAACTGCAAACATATGGAGCATACGAGTTTGAATCCTAGTCTTAACACTGTCAAGAATAAGCACGGTTATGTCGGAGAGAACGGGGATAGGCACCGAGCGCTGTCTGCTTCGCCATCCCATGTGGGCATATTGCTAACGACATGCAGTATATCACCCCCATGAAGGTTAGATTCCTGCCGATCCTCCTAACCACCCTCTCATCTCGGCCACGCGTGTGAAGGACAATCTCACTAGAAGGGCAATCTCACTAGAACGGAACTGAAGGCTAACATGAGCCATCTTCGGGCTCCGCGAACTAACCAGCACGCTTGGCACGGGAAGATATCAAACCGTCCATTCTCTATATAGTGGGGGGTGTGGTAACCACAGTCTCTTGCCATGATGGTCCTGGAATTTTGGCATTTTATTCAAGATGTTGAATCCACGACACAGTCATCTCCTCTCATTTGTTTATACCCTCGCGGCGCTGATACCACAGGCCTATGCTCACGAAGAACATCACGACCATGGTCATGGATCTGTGAGTGGGATGACACAACCGCCTGCAAACACCGTGAATTCGACAGTTCCGGGGGCACACAATTATCCCTTGGATAGCTATTACCTATGGAAGGAGGATAAAGCGCTATTGTACTCTCACATTGTGATAATGGTGATATCATGGGTATTCGTCTTGCCTTTTGGTGAGTAGAGGGACTGACAAATATGAGCATGTGAGACCCACCTAACGTATATCTGGTTACCGTTAGTGCTTGCTTTTGGCCTCTCCAAATCTCACCTGTACTATCCAACCCAACTGGCGTTCGTTGGGTGTAATGTCCTGGGTATTGCCTGCTCCATCATGTATAATATGCGGACACCTGATCTTTACCCAAACAACGTCCACCACAAGATCGGCTGGATGATCATGGGGTTATTGACTGTTCACACTGTAATGGGCGTGCTATGGATGCGACCACCGGGACCTGTCGGGACTGTAGGGTCAATGAGAAAGCTGGGGAGTTCATATACTCCATTGTATTCCTGTGCAGATGAAGAAGAGCTCGATGACTTGGTAGTATCCCCTCGGCGCACCTCCGGAGACAGTGGGTTGGGTGCCGAGCGACCCTCTTCCCCCTCAGAACATTTGGCGGCGCTGGGTCATGACTGTGGCTATCACCGAGAAAGGGGCCCAGATTTCTTCTATCGGGTAACTGGCCTCATGAGAGTGGGGTCGTTTCTGCAGTGTCATGTCCCTTGTATATTCACACCATCTGTGGTGCGGGTGGGTGGTGTACTGTCCTCTCTGATAATGCACCTGTTACCAATCATAGGGTTTGTGCAGGTCACTGCAGGGTTGGTAGTTGTCACGGGTATTTTTGTGAGTTACCCTGAAGGTATGTACAGTGAGTATATAGGAAAATCTAACGGCTGGGTATTTAGGCTGGAAGTAGTGTTTTTAACGGGCTTGCGCATACCATTAAAGGTGGTATATTTTTTTGGTATGGCGTTTTGACATTTGGGCGATTCCTCGGCGTCTTCGGCGAATATGGGTGGGCATGGAACATCAGGCCTCTCTCCAATTCAAAGTGGGCCAAACGGGTCCCGAGCTGTGAGATGATTGAATCATCCTTGATCTTGTTTTATGGTACCACTGATGTGTTTTTGGAGCATCTTGCGGCATGGGGCCATGCATGGACACATATGGACCTTGAACACGAGTCAATTGCAATTTTGTTTTTTGGTGGTGGGTTGGTACGTGATGCACCTTCCACGGTGCCCTGGGCGTGAATATCAGGGGATACTGACTGTTCACAGTGCGGTGTGTTGCTCGAGACTAAAGCTGTACAGGATATTTTTTACCCAAGCCCTCAGGATGGGGATCGCTTGCAGCCTTCGCATGAGTTATTCTCAGACCACAGAACACCCCGAGAGCTTAAAGCTACTTATAACATTTTGCCTGCCCTAGTTCTATTCTTGCTAGGGAAGTCTATGAGTGGACATCACCAAAGCTCCAGTCTGTCGGTTGCCTTCCACACTCAGGTATGTCAATCCAGGGAGCAGTGGTTGCAAAATTGAACGCAGGCTGATGATGTAGTTAGTGGGGCGAATTGCTATCTTATGCTGGTGTAGCAAGGGTGGCCACATACATTTTACTGTACGTTTCTCCACCGCGCTCTACTGTGCCCTCGCGGCCTCCAACAGAGGTCGTGACATCGTTTTGCCTCATGGCAGGAGGCTTGGTTTTCATGCTGAGCGTAAGTTGTGGCTCATCTACGAGGTGTAGAGTGGAGTTGACTGTTGCGGATAGAATAAGGACAGCATAACTGGCTTTGAGAAGTACGGGTACGAGGGATCGTTCATATTTACTCTCACTTCAGCACTGGCGGTGTTTTTGATGGGTTGGATAGCTGTTTTCATGGCTGTAAAAGGCTGGAGAATGCGTAGGGCTCAAGGGATGTAGTATCGGTAGTGGTAATGACAGTGACACACTGGAGCTTTTAGTGGTGGTGTAACGGGATCAGGCTGAGGAGTAGTATGTATATCAAATAGGCCGCTTATATCATGATGAGGTGAATGAATGCAATGCCAGCGACAAGGATGCTTCGGCGTTTTTTTTGATAATCTTGGTGTTGGGCCAGGAGTATGCATTGGTGTTTATGAGGCAGGTATAATCACAGATTTGTGGGGCTGTGACTCAATTCTCGAGACAGCACAAGGCCCGAGTACAAACCACATGGCCAAAGTGGCATAGATGCAGATTCGGCGACCCTGCGTGGTATCTAGGTCTCATTGCTCCTGCAAATCAAGAAAGGGCTGTGTTGCGCACAGTTGAGAAATTTGGGGATTATCTTTGCACCACCAACATTTGGTCGCCGAGTACAGACGGAGAGTCAGACCGCCAAGTTCGGGTTCCAGGGCCTGTACCGTAGCCTTGCAACAACGTGGACAATGTAGGGTATGTCCAATATTTCTAACAATGTATGCCAGGTACCCGTCGGAAATAAGCTTTGGCTTGCTGTCTGACCTTCAGCCCGTTCAGCCCTCCCGATCGGGGAAATCAGAGCCCGGCTGCTTTGCATTCAAAGAATGGCGGTTCTGAACGGCTGGAAAAGCTGGGGCGTCCAGTACCTAGCATTTTAGGCCAATGGATATTGCAATCTGATTTTTGCCACTGATGATGATTATCAGAGAGAAATGATGCTATGAATAGAAAAATATAAAGTTGGTGAAGGCTACGTGCAGTGTAACCATCAACTGTTGATGCACAGGGAACGCTTCTAGAAAGCTAGAAATCTAAGCCACCCCGGTGTCTACATACTGAAATTGCCTGTGCAGGAGCAGAAATACCGTGGTCAGTGAGTTCATACTCGTGTATTGACCCCTGGAGTCAGTCCCACGTTGCACGAGCTGGGGCGCAGAGTTGCTATCTTCAGGAACGTGCCGTAAAACGGCCGGACCCCTACAGGCTGGTCACTTGTCTTCTGCCGTTTAACACATCGAGTTTGGCGGGGGAAGGGGGGAGGGGGGAGCTATGGTAGGTTTGATTCTGTGGTTCATGCATATCCACACACTGAAGAGACGGATATATATTCCACGCAGCGGAAGCATCCATGGAGCAAGCATTGCGGGCTTCGGAATTGTCATCATTCTTCGCAGCACGGCTTTTATTCAACAATGCCGAGCCCAGTTCCACGTTGCAAAACATCCGAATCATTGCGGCCACCAGTCCAGGATCCCCCCGAATCCCGTGATGGTGAATGCTTAACGGCTCAGAAGCCACTCCGCCAGCGGAGAAAGGTTGACACGGTTATGGCAAACATCGAAATACTTGTGGATGGAATTGTTAGCAAGCGAGAAGCGTGGGGAAGGTCCACCGGGACTAAACGGCGGTTGCCTGTATGTTACGCAGTATTTGCCCGCACGAGCACTGGCGAGGGTATCTATCATGTTTTTCGAAGAAATTTACTCACAGTCGAGGTTGGCTAAAGTCAGACAATGCGATCAATCTGGACAGTTATGTAAAGCTCAGGGATTATATCGCTCAGCAATTGGGGGAGGCTGGCGCCGACATGCCTAATTTGGCTGACTTGGTTTCCACATCAGGCAGTAGCCCAAAGCCGTCCTCACCTGACTTTGGGCTGCTCACCCCAATGTCCCCAGACTTCAGTAACCCCAACTCACTGCTGCCCTTGGCCTTTCCGCCAGACTTCCTCAGCTCACCCGCAGCGTTATCAAACCAAGAGCTGCCACTTGGGTATGTTGATGCCCCGCCCTCTCAATCCACTGATTGTGTTCTCTGGCTGGCATGTTTCCGCTGATATTCGAATAGTTGGTCTCCCGCAACAGCCATAACATTGACTCCACCAAGAAGCCGAATTCTTGACAATGTGGATAGCCAGGGGCTCTTCCAGTACTATCTGGATGTCCCAGCCCAACGCTTGGCGGACTCATCCCCCTCGTACGTAGATTTATTCCGAAAGTACGTCCCTGCTATGGCACAAGAGTCGCCTGCTTTGATGGAGGGATTACTAGGGCTAGCTAGTATCCAGCAAGCATTGGCAGAAGGAAAAGGTGATAAGCCATCAATGAAAGCAATTATGCACTACCAAAGGGCCTTGGAGATGCACTACCAATCCCTGCAGGACCCTGATGCACTGGAGTCTGACATACCACTTGCGGCCAGTTTAATATTGAGCCATTATGAAGTATAACCCCTGATTTAGGTTTCGATTTGATTAGAGTAATAGGTGCTGACATACCACGCAGCTGTGGAGCGGAGAGTTTATCAAGCTCGGGGTTCATATGATAGGTTGTCGGGATATCATTGAACAGCGAGGTAAGTCTTTCCCGTACCAACCTCAGATTGAGGGGCAAACTGACTGCGTGTAGGGAAGGCTGCCCATATCACTCCAGTTGGTCGGGCACTTTTTGCTGCCTTCCGGCGCTTGGACGTTAGCACTTCGCTGATTTCAGGGAATCCTAGTTTTCAGACAGATGTAAGCCCTCTTCTAGGATTATATGGAATGCTCTATGGTTAATATCAAGAACTTAGGATTGGTGGATAGTAGACCCACTTACGAGGGTACCTATCGTTGAAGGCTCACCGCCTCTGCTATCTGCTGATGCAGCGTTTTCAAAGTTATGCGTGATTTGTTCACGATTGTGCCATTTGAAAGCCTGGGTTATCCGGCGACGAAGGGAGGTACATCAATCAACACTAGACTGCACTGAGGAGGCCCGGAAATCGAAGCGAGAAGCCTTGGAAGCTAAGATTGATCTAAAAATATTCAGACTGGAGTATGACTTGGACGATTGGCTTAAGGGGCTACCACAGTGCTTCAAGCCACTGGAAGAGAAGGGAGGTGAGGACAAAGATATCAATACCACAGAGATATGTGATATCGCTCCCAAGGTGTATAAGCATAAAGCAATAGGTCTTGTTGTAGCGTACGGTATTGGGGTACGGTTGCAGCTGCACCGGCTACGATACCCTGATATTTCGGTGCTGGGCCCAGAGGCTGGCTCCCAATGCCATACAATGTTACGGATATTTGCAGGTCTACCCACTAGCTGTGACGGTGCCATGTATGTACTCACAATCCAAGATGCTGGCGAATGTGGCCCGGTTTAGTTCCTCTAAACTCACTCTGACCCCTGGCTAGGACGGCTCCATTATTCGCAGCAGGGATAGAACTTCGCCAAAAGCCTCACCAAGAATGGTTTCTTTCTGAGTTGGCCACGAGGATTGAGGAAACAGGCCTGCACGCCCTGAAGTTCCTTCGGGAAGGTGTCCGATTTGCGTATATGAAGCTCGACGGCTTGCGCAAGGGGAGGTTCATAAAAATTAAGGAAGGAGCTGCGTCCCGGTAAGTTCGAGGTCTCTAGTCATTCTCGTGGCTTTCTTGGTTAGCTTCTGCATTGACATCAGCGCAGTACTGACTATATTGTGTAGTATTGATGGTGTCTCCGAAAATCTCTGGTCCGCAGAAGGTATGCTGTGCTCTATGGAGGCCCTGTCGCTGTATGAGCTGGATACATCGGCCAATACGTTTACCTTCCAGGGTGACTTTGATCTCTCCGAGGTAGATTTGGAAAATGAGGTACCATATGAGAGCACATCATCCAGGGCTTCAACTTTAAGCCTAGAAAGGACCTTTTCGCCACAGATGGGGGAGGGGCGGCAGAGAAAGAGGTCCAAATCGGTGTCCCCTGGGCCCCCATTAAGTAGAGATGGAACGTTGTGAAAGAGAGGGCTATTATGTGCATGGTGTTGGAGGTATATTGTTTCGGGAGTACTGGTTCTGGTTGAGATGTTTTGCTCCGGTTTGGGTGGTTTTCTTCTTTGGTCTCTTCATTTTTAGTTGGGTAATTTTTTTTTAGTAATGTAGATATTTTTGACTATTCTTGCACGGGTAGGATATTAGCATTTCACTTGCTCTCGTGCCCAGCCTCTATATTTGATACCTTTGGTAAAATAGACATTTCACTTCTCTATAGGTGTAGAAGAGGGTTTCCAATAAGACAGCCCCACCCCACACCTAACTGATAGCCCTAGACTGATACTGTTTGCCTAGTTCGAGACTATTGTTTGCTCTATATTCCCTTGTCATTGCAGGAAGTCCATGAGAAGTAAACAGCTGCAGTATAGCCCCGATACTCGGCACGATTTGGTCTTGCTCAGGGTCTTGTCCTTGATACAGTGTCGACCAAAGCTTTCAAAGCCTGAGGTACACTCACTGAATGCATACCATTACAGAAGGGAATTACCCTGAACATCTATGCAATTCAATTTTGCAGTCCTAGTCTACATGTGATAGCATGTTACGTAACAAGAGGCAGCATGCTACGTAAGTGGATCAGTATCAGCATTTCTTCTTTTTGTACAAAAAGTAACATGGTACAACCATACATTACCCACATTTCGAAACCGCCAAAAAAAAAAAAAAAAGAAAAGGGGGAAGAAAAAAAAAAGAAACCCTCTTGTATTACCGAAACCCAAGCACAGCGGAGGTCCCCAATTTTTCCAAATATTGCAGGAAAAAATATATTTTGAGAGCGAAGAAAAAAAAAACAAAAAAAAGAAAGCAATCTACGCTATGGTTTTTCATATACATTGACGGTTTACAAGATATGTATGTGGTGTGATGTAGGAAAAAAACTAAAAAAAAACTGTATATGCATCATGTCATGTACACAAGATACCTGGAAACTATTAGTCGACATTTTGGTCTCGGTATAGGTAGTATCTGTCGGGTTGTTGGTGGTTAGTAAGTACATAGATTTGAGCTCCACGATTCTTTTGAAGGCAGAAGACAGGAAACTTACTTTGCCATCTCGTAGGAGGTCCAACATATAGCAGTGCTGGGCATAGTCGTGACAATTCTCGGCCTCAGGCCCCTAAAGAAGCCTGTCATTCCACCCCTCTCTTTTATAATTTTGGCAGCATCAAAGAGACCAGAGCCTAGCCAGCACAGCAGTCAATACAATACTTTGTGCTATAGGGTAGGGTGTGAAACCAACAATTCCTTATCCTGAGGTCGGTAGATGTGCCCCGGGTCTGCAGCAATGTCTTGATCACATCTAGTGGAGTGGTAATGGCAGCAGCGGCAGCCCCCGCCAGGCCACCAGAAACACAATGTGTCAGCGGATCGTACCGCTTCTTAGGATTCAACACCTTGGCCAAACTCTCGTAGCAGGTGAATTGGATGGCTGTGAATGGGATCGTCATGGCAAGTGTGGTGGGGTATGAGATATAGAATGCTCTCAAGCCTTCATTCCTGTATACTGTCCGGGCACAATCTGCTATAGATTCGTAGGTGGACCCATGGACTTGCATCCTTTGTTTAACGACTGTATACTCAGGCCTGTTAGTCATGAATCCCCTGGAGGCAAAGAACTTGGAGGGGAAGCTCACCATCAAAAGGATTCATGAGCGCATCACTGGCAATTGTCGCACAAGCTCCCGCAGTGGCTAATTTCCCACGCCTTTGTTAGATATCACATACCAGGGGAAGCACTGATCGGGTCAATGCCTCACCAACAGCAAGTGGGTGATGCTCCTCTCCTTCATTTCCTCCCAATCTCTGCTTTACAGTCTCATATGTACTGAAATACACAGCATGAGCCGGCCCTGTCACCTCAATTGATCAACGTCACCTTTCAATCTAACCCATGGCGCAGTGGCATTCCAGCAGAATACATACCAGCCCCCAAAGCCACACTGGCAATCCCCCTCCACAATGACCTGGCGCCCTCGGTCGATGATATTTGAGCAACGGCATTCGCAATACCAGAATACATCGCCGAAGGTGTGGGGTTCACAATCTGCATTCGGGTCTGTTCCGCGGGGGAGGAAGCGAGTTAGTAATCTTGCCCCAGGAATTCGGAGTGTTTGGCTTCTCACCTTGATGGCATCTACCGGGTACATCACGGTATGCTCCTACACCTCCGGCAACTTGAATCAGTGTTTGCTCCCCACTATATGTGTAACAACCCGCTGCATACCATTATTCCGGCAAATGCGCCCGCCGCCAAGTTGGCAGCGAGGCTTCCACCTGGAAGAGCTTCATACTCTATTTCTGGTATAGACTCATGAGCGGCCATAGAATATTCCGGGGCAGAGTATGTAACGCCAGAGGGGCAGGAAATTAAGAAAAGAGGCCCGGCAGTAGTGGCCACCAACGTCTGGAAATCACGATGAATCTTATCAGATGGAGATGGCGAGGGTTGGTGGGATTGACAGGAACCGCGAGAGAGGAGCCACGGTGCAAGAAGCTAGGTCACTTTCAGGCTAAGGCCGTGAAGTTTTCTAAATTGTTTGGGGCCCTAGATGCAGGAAAAATGTTTTTGCATAGGATAAAGGTGATAGTGGAGATCTGTGGGGGTGATTGTTGGCATCACAGTGCTATTTACCAGGCTATGGGGAGTGTTAACGGACACGGTACACAGACTAGGCAGGCGATTTCTATGGCTGGGCAGAGAGTCACCACCGCCGGCCGGCCAATTAAGTATCTTCCTCCGGCGCTGGTGTATTTCAACCTCCATCACAAAGTACATCCACTACTGCTCACAAGAAGGCTGGGCTCGGGGGGGTGCGGTCTGGACTTGAGACTCCCCCATCTCCGCATCTGGAGCGCGTGCAGCCCCAGGGGACCCCGCATCTGCGTGCCTGACGCCTGGACCCGCCGGGGTGGCGGCAAGATGGAGCGGAGGAATTCTGCCATGATGGCCGGCACCGGCGTGTTCATGTATTGATGGCTGTGGGTCCTTGAAACACTCCCGCGGAGAACCATCATGACCAGAGACGTGACATTGCGAAGCGGCGACATGGGTCTTGGCAACATTTGTGATGACATTCTCTAAGCGGCTAGGTTCCATTTTTCTGTTGTCGATATTTCAAGGCGTCATTGACGTCGAGGCCATCTCAGTCTAGTGAGGGAAGTACATTTTCCGCCTTCGAGACTATTGAACAGGAGTAAGTTTAGCCGGTTATTCATTTTTTCCGCAAGCAAAAGGTACCCCGCACTTCCGGCCGGATGTGCATCTGGAGGGGAATGCCGGAAGCAAGACTCACCATTAACGCTTGTATTATCCGGCTCAACGAAAATCTTCTTGACTTTGTGGTCCTCCACGATAACTGCATATCTCTTGCTTCTCTTGTTGCCAAAAAAGGCTGACAAATCGACATCCATACCCATGGCCTCAGTGAACTTGCCCGAAGGGTCCGCGATGAAGCGGATCTAGAAACACCTTAGTATGGTGGCTTCTCAGTTGGGGGATCAAGGGCCATGTCCTACTTTGCTTTCCGTTGCTCCCGGCAGATTCTCACCCCATGCCTGATTTTGGGTTAGCAAGTAAGCACTTGGTAGCGGCGTGTCTGTCCAAGTACCTTCGTGACAAAAGAATCGTTGACGGCAACGACGTAGGTAGGTGGAAGCTTTGCTGCGTTCTTGATGTAGCCGGGAATATGACTGGCAGAGCATGCTGGAGAAAATGCGCCTGGCACGCCAATGATCAAGGCTTTGCCCTTTTGCAATTCCTTTACAATGGAGAGCTTATTCCCTGGGCTCCCCTCCTGTACCTCAACATCAGGAATCGCATCACCGACGTTGATGAGAAGTCGAGGATTGGCATGGAACAACCGGTGGCCGTGCGAGAAAGCTTGAGGAGAGCGGCGGGTGAAGGCTTGTCGGAAGGCTTGCATCGTGTGACCAATCAATAAATATATCTAGACCAAATTGGGGGTGAATGCGAAATTCGAGGGGTTGCTGTGTTGTTCAAAATGTGAGTCGTGGGGTTTTGGTGACTTGACCTGGGCCTGATATCGCTCACCTCGTCAGGTACCCGTAACTATACCGCTGCCAACTTCGGCCGGGAACTACCCGGATTGATGCCGTGCCGCCGTGTGCCGTCTCGTCATGACGAGCTCATCCCAAAGCTCAGATGTCCCGGCCGGCGCCACAGTGGAAATGTAAGGGTCACACCCACAGCTACTTCTACATACTCCGTGCATACCGTATATAAACAGTGCATGGCTGCTCATGTACATAAAGCAACTCCTACATGTACGCCCTCCATCATGAAATCGCCCTGAACGTCCAGATGCCTGGCTATTGCGGCCCTGGCCCATAGCGGGGCCAAAACGGATACAAGTGCAAGGGCTATTTCAAGATTGGCCATGGGGTTACTCTACCGAGGGGAACTGATCCATGTTTCCACAGATCAAGGCTGATGTAGTTGAAGGCACTCTGTTTCCACTGGTGCATCGCGGCTCCCTTGTGCAGGCAGGCTGCCTAGCTGCATCTCTTCCGAAGGTCCCTTGAAAAACCCCCATCTACTCTACCTACTTACATTTAGATCTGTCATTACAACCTACTGGCCCTGGAGCAGTCGTGCAGTTTCTAGGCTGGCGTTTGCGAGAGGGTAAAGTATGTAAGATTGACCACAACAAATCCAGTCGCCCGCTGTTCCCGCCTCTACATTGGTTGCACGAACTCGAAACGAAAAGTGCCCACCACCGGCTGACCCGCCATAAGCTACGCACACAGTTCAACACCCAGCTCAGACTCTGTTTGCGACCCAAGACCCCACCTCCTCCAATCTCAGTCAAGACACAGCAACGGAAGTGAGCCACATGATTAGACGGTAGCTGGAATAAGTAGTCGGATTGCGCATCGCTGAAAATGGAGAAGGCACCGGGCTCTGGTGGGGGCTCGAGTGACTTTGTACGTTCCAAAAGCTCATTTACCCGCAGTTGAATCGCTGACAAGGCTGTAGGTGAAAAAGCTCTACAAGTAGGCAAGATTTATCACGTTTGGTAAAGGGAGTTCTAATAATCCTCTCAGAATGCTAGAGGACCCTACCTATCGTCATATTGTGCGGTGGAATGACATAGGCGATAGCTTCATCGTTCTCGACGTAAATAGCCCAAGAAACAATAGCTTCAAGCCGAGTGAATAACAGTGAACAGAACACAGAATTCACAAGGAACGTCTTGCCTCGCCACTTCAAGCATAGCAACTTCGCAAGTTTCGTCAGACAGCTCAACAAGTACGCTTTCGCACATCCTGTTACCGAATATTACTGACTTTCGTAGGTATGACTTTCATAAGATACGGAATACAGATGAGCCCGGTGGCTCGCAATACGGGGAACAGGTCAGGTAATCGACACTCCCAGCAATAGAACATCAACTAAAATGTCAACAGGCGTGGGAATTCAAACATCCAAATTTCCTGATGCACAACAGAGATCAACTGGAGAATATAAGGCGAAAAGCACCAGCTGCGAGGAAGCCCGCACAGAAAGCAGCGAGCGAAGATCCATCCGCCCTTCAGGCCGCGTTTGCCCAGATTGAAGAATTACAGGGTCATCTACATCAATTGAGAGACGCCCAAAAGGGTATAGACCACCAATTGGAGCGAAATGATACCATGTGCCAGGCTCTTGTCGCGCAAGTGGGGAATATGCACAGGAAACTAATGGATTATGAAGATTTGATACGGCGCTTGATGGTACAACTGGCTCAGAGGGAGGTCGAGTTGAGGGATATAGGAAGGCGACACCCACACTTGGTGGGGCTTCAGATTTCTGAATACAGCGAGTATCATAAGCGTGATGCATTAGGAGGTAATGGAGAGGAGAGGGATGAAGAGTGTACCAATGAGGGGAGAAATGGGTGCGAAGATGATGAAGAAGATGGATATGATGACATGGAAGAGGACATGGATGAAGATATGGATGAGAATGAAGATGGAGATGGATCCGAGGTGCATCTGCCCACTTCGGTCTCAATACCTTCTCAAGGATTGACGCCATTTATTATGGAGCCCTCCACACCGCTTGGTCAAAATTATGACCAGGTAGAACGTGACACAAGCGCCTCAGGGCCTACGACGCTGGAAATTGATGAGATATTAGAGGCACGGAACTGGGCAATTGGGCCCTTTGACCCTGGAGGAGTTAGTACTTCTGATGAACAGCAACCCAAGAGCATGTTCGACCTCCTCTTATCGAAATCGACGAGAGACAGCCAGTCTTGGCTGAAACTTCCAGGCTTGATTCAAAGCCAAGTAAAGTCGTCGGATGGGCTCAGCATGGTCCTGTCTTCGCCGGCTGCAGCATCTTCTCATTCTTCATCAACACCGTCTAGTGGTACCATAGAGGAGACCACAGTGAATGGGCCAGCTGAAATAGCGGATGGTCGAGGGTACAAGGGGAGGAAGGGAAATGATGGAGATGCTGTCCAAGCGTCAAGGGCAAGGCCTACAGCACCAGTGCCACCTCAAGTTTCTTTCAATAGTGAGAAGGGTGGGGATGAGATTACAACTAATGGACATGCAGGGATTTACCTACCTCCGATAACAGAGGTTGGGTCTCTGCCATCTGGACCTAGTTTGCATACCCTATCCCAGATAAAGCAATCACTCGATGCAGCAAATCTTGACAAAGGCAAGGGGAAAGAAACCACAGGGACTCCACCGGAGAGAAGGCTGCTGCCCTCCAGGCATTACACTGCTCCAATTCTTGTTGTGGATGACGATCCAATGTGTAGGCGACTCTTGATGTTGTTCTTTAGCTATAATAAACAAGAAGTGGACTGTGCTGTGTGTATACCCCATCTCAAAAAGATTGGAGATGAGCTAATGCAATTTAGAGCGATGGCATATCTGCGGTCGAGAAAGTCAACCGCCACAAATACTCCATCATATTTATGGATGTTATTTTACCATTGCTTGATGGCGTTTCTGCAACTAAGTTGATGCGGAAGACGGATAAGGAGACTCCAATTGTTTGTTTAGCCTCTACTAATAAGAGCGCTGACCTTGATCGCTATAAAAGAAGCGGTACGCACGCTGAGTTCTATTGATAAAATTCCTGGCTGACCGTCATTAACAGGGATGAATATCGTACTATCTAAACCATTTGGATTTAAGAAATTGTATGAGGCTATGTTAGAAATTATGCCGGAGTCCACTGGCTGGGCCATACCACGAGGTCTGAGGGCAAAACGGAATAAGGGTAACAACCAGCAACGGGCAGTAATCTATGGAATCAACGGTGATGAGCAGGAGAGCAAGTCTGGTGATTTAGCAATACTCTCCGGCTCCGCGGATCCAAGCAAATTCACAGGAATGGTAGGAGGGAATGGGCGAACCAATACGATCGATGAAACCGTGGCCGATGCTGACAGTCGGCAAGATAGTGGCTCTGGGGTAGATTCTCAAATTTCTGCACCCCTTGGCCCCTTCTGTCTGAGACCAATGTCCATTGCCAATCTGATCAACGAGACAAATCACGATCCGAAAAAACGTGAGCATACGGAAATAGAAAGCCAAAATGAAACTGGAATCGACAAAGGAGTAGACCTCAAGAAACGACGCGTGGAAGCCACTTCCGAAAACGCCCCTCCAGAGGCTTCACCTTTGTTAGACATGGGAACCTCGTCGCCCTACATGGGCATAAATCCTACTATCAATGGTTACGGTATATCGCTGGCAATGGAAGCCTCGCCACCTTTACCAGTTTTACAGGGTTCGCATCAGGCATTGCTTAGTCAAACGTAGATTTCCCATATCTCCATCCATAAATTTATTTGACTAACGTGTTTAGTATTACTTCTACTTCTCCTACTCGTGGATCTTTTGGTCTTAATCTCGAGGGCTCCGGTTTACAGCCACTTGCGCGCGTACCTACTGCGACAGCTCCGTACCCCATGGAGAGCGACTACATTGAACCAAAGACGGAGGCACAAGGGGATCTGACTGTGCAGCTAGGCACCTATCCAACCAATTATCAGACCACTGGAAATGAGGTGTATTCGATAGCCATAGTAGGGAATGTACCCCAGCCTTTTATTGCCCCAGGGTCATCGGCAGAGCTTGTGCAGGAAACTGAAAATCCGGTAAGCCTTTTGGACGATGGTTATCAGGTTGAGTGAACTTTTTTTATTAGTTTGCAAAGGCCCATGTGGAGGGTACTGGTGCTTTCTAACTTGCGATTTCCTCTTATTTCCCTTCCCGACTTTATTTTACTCATGGGCATGGTGTTTGGGTCTTGGTCTGCTGACGCAGTAGCAAGGTTTCCTTTTGCTGTTTTCTTTATTTGAATGATTACATCGTACAAGTACTTATGTATATGTACTGTTTAACAGTTAGGTACCCTTATAGACGACCAGTTCTTGTAGAGTTACCCTGAACTTGATCTTCCATAATACATCCACAGTATCATCTTCCGAGGTTGGCGGAGTGATTAGAGCTCCACCACCACCACATAGTCCCTGGCTGTAATTTGGTGATGAAAATCATAGGTATAGTATATAGGGGAAAAGGAGGGGTCGGCGTGTCGCTATGTGGTTCGTCTTGCCAAGTGCCCTACGGAGTTACTCACAGAGATGACATTTATCCGGCTGCAGGGCCAACGTATCTGATGTAATCTCTGGATATTTATGTACTGCTCTCATCGTTAAGGTGTAAGACAAGATTTACTTAGGTATATCTACTACTCCAAGTTCAAGCTCCTAGGGGATAAAATGTCGATTTTCGGAACGTTGCCGGATATCACGAGGCTGTCACAGAGGGTGATAAGGGTTATGGGAGGGAATCCAGGGAAGGTTGGCCTTTTAATGCTTTTCCTCCCGGGAGGTTGATATCTGACAAGTGAGTAAGTTTACGCTGCAAGGGTCGAATACCTATCTTGTTGGGACGGGGAATAAGAGGATATTGATTGATACTGGTACGTCTGATTTTCTATCTTTGCTGCTTGCTTGTCTTTTGATAGAATCTAGGGCCAACTGACTGTACATATACGGGATAAGGTGTGGGAAATGAGCACTGGATAAAGACACTGAAAAAGGTCCTTGCTGATGAGAAGACCGAGGTGTCTACTGCACTTGTTACCCATTGGCACGATGACCATGTTGGCGGGATTGCCGACCTCAAAAAGATCTCTCCCGGCACGACGGTTTACAAGAACCGGCCATCAGCAGGCCAGGAAGACATCACCGATGGGCAGGTTTTCTCTGTCGAGGGAGCGACCATCACTGCGCACCATACCCCGGGACACACAGTGGACCATATGTGTTTCTTCCTAAGTGAAGAATCCGCACTATTCACAGGCGACAACGTCCTCGGGCACGGGACAACTGTGTTTGATGATCTAGCGGTATATCTGGCTTCCTTAGAGAAGATGGAGCTGATGCCTGGGTTGTCGGGGCGGGGGTACCCGGGTCATGGGGAGGTGCTGGCCAATGCGAAGGATGCGGTGAATGGGTATATTGCACATAGGATGGCAAGGGAGAGGCAGGTGTTGGCGGTGATGAAGAGTGGGCATCCACTGGGCGGGGACGATGCGATGACGGCGATGGAGATAGTGCAGTTGATTTATAAGGATGTCCCGAGGGCGCTGTGGCCCGCAGCGGAGATGGGGGTGGTGCAGATTTTGGCGAAGCTGGAGGTGGAGAGGAAGGTGGTCAAGGAGGAGGGGGGGTGGGTGCTGCGGGAGAGGGCGGGGCTGTAGGTGGGGGGGAGCGCTGATGACGAGCAGATATCCTTGATGGCAGCGGTCGAGCCATACTTGCTTGCTTGTGTATTGCGCATGCTCACTGTATCGTATTATATCTATAAGTATATACTTAGAGTATCCGTATCCGTACTCTGTAGAGTACAGTACTTTACGTATCGTTGTGTTGTCTGCGCATGCAATACGAATGCGCCCTGGTGCATAGCATTGCATAGCATTGCATACCGGTGCATATCCCAGATGGCCCCCATGCAGTGTGGACCCTGAAAAGCCAAGCGACTGTGTGATTCCCATAATAATTATCTGTACTAGTTGTACATAGAGCCGTGGTGCATCCCAAAACAAATATGTTAATGCTGGTAAGCCATCCCCATGCACACTGCTGCACGATGAATCCATAAATTACAGTACAGTACAACCCACAGAGCACAAAAGCAACCAGACCCCGTTCTCCACGTACCAGCCTTAAATCCACCAACCTACGGCTTGCCGAAAAGTGTCATCAGTTTTCGACGCTGATGACATTCGCTCCGCCATCGCAGATTCAACAGCCAGCGTAAAAGTTTCGTCACAATCGAGGCGTGCGGACGAGTAGGGACTCCGGAGGCCGCAGAGTGGGAGAGTCTGAGTGACTGAGTGAGTGAGTGAGTGAGTGACTGAGTGAGTGACTGAGTGAGTGACTGAGCTACGGAGCTATGAGCACGATAGTTGTCAAACGCCCAGTCGCCACGGTAGCGTCACCGGCGCCGAAACCTATGGGAAAGAATAAGAGCTCAGCGGCTGCGGCAGCAGCGAAGGAGGCGAAGGAAGCCAAGGAGGCAGAGAAGGCTGCGGCGAAGGAGGCTGGTGCGGGTGGGTTATCGGCGTATGGATGCAGTATGTCCTATTTCCCTCGTGCTGCTGCTGGTGGGGGGTCGTGTTCACTGGGCAGGCCTGGGCTTATGTTTGGGTGAATGGTGGTGAACCATGGCGGGGAACAGGTCACATACAAATCATCCTCGACGGCGCAATGGGGTCCGTACGGGACAGTTACGCATCGGCGATTAGGCTTCTGGCAGACCCGAACCGGCTCGATGCGCAGACGTGCAGCAAGTGCAATGAGGTGCTGACCAGGACGATACTGTGTTTACAGTGTAGCAATGTTGCGTGTCAGAAGGAGGCAGAAGCACATTCTAAGAATACTAGGCATATGTTTGGTGAGATCACAAATGGGGAAGCTGGTGAGGGGAATGATGGTTGGACCAAGACTAACTTGTGGAATGTAGGGATCGACTCGAAAACGGCATCAATGTATTGCTTCATGTGCCAGGACTTCATCTACGACCCGTTTATAGAAAAGACTCGGATAGCAAAGCAGGAGGAGCTGATGGAAGGGAATGGTGGGTCAAACCCTCACACCACACATGGGAGCGCGTTCAAGATTACACAAAACATCCAATCACTTGAAGAGGGGGCACCATTCTCAGTAACTATTCCTTACTCGTACAGTCCGTAAGAAGCGAAAACTCGACGAGCCGCCAAAACCCTCCCCTGAAGATCTTAAGTACATCGAGACCAATACGGTCAGCGCGCCATGCCGAGCCACGGGCTTACGCGGATTTTATAATATGGGTGCAACATGCTTCATGAGTGTAGTGTTGCAAAGTCTCATTCACAACCCACTAATACGGAATTTCTATTTGACGGATGGACACCGTGCGAGGGAGTGCTCGCAGACGAATTGTATGAGCTGTGCAGTGGAAGAGGTGTTTGCGGAGTTCTTTACATCCGATAAAGTGGATGGGTATGGGCCAGTGAATTTGCTGATGACAAGCTGGAAATGCGAGCAGGTATAAAAGTCCCCCTGTCCACCTCTGGCGGCGGCGGCGGCGGTGGTGATGATGGTGGTGGTGATGGTGGTGGTGGTGATGGTGGCGGTGGTGGTGGTGCTTACTCTGGTAAATATATAGGCACTAGCGGGTTACCAGCAGCAAGACGCCCACGAGTACCTCCAATTCCTCCTCAACCAGTTACATACTTCCAATGGCGGTACTACAGATTCGAAGTCCGACGTTGGCTCTTGCAAATGTATCATCCACCGGAGCTACTACGGGAAGCTTCAGAGTGATGTGACATGCGGGAGCTGTCATAACGTGACGACTGCTGTGGATCCAGTAATGGATCTATCACTCGACTTGAAGCCGAAGGCAGAGAAGGGGAAGAAAGGCGTCAACAACAATATCGTGAACACAAGCAATGGAGATGGTGAGAATGGGGCGCCCGTATTGGCCCTCCAGGAGTGTCTTGAGCGGTTTACAACCCCGGAAAAGTTGGGCGTGAATGAGTACAACTGTGGGAAGTGCTCGGGAGGTTCGGGGCTGGAAGCTACGAAGCAGCTTACTGTGAAGCGGCTGCCTCCAGTGTTGTGTATTCAACTCAAGGTTGGATTCTTCTACCCCTTATTGTCCAGCTCATCATATTAACTTTTTTATATAGCGCTTCGAGCACTCTGCCTCCGGATCCTCAAAAATCGACACGAGAGTCCGATTTCCTGCCCAGCTAGATATGACACCGTACACCACCCGTGCAAAGCGGAAGCCTCCAACAGCAACTAAGGGTACCTCGAGTGGGCAACTACAGCAGGGACCTCCGGCGAGCTATTTGTATGAGCTGTTGACGGTGGTGGTACACCATGGACAGATTAACACAGGGCATTATATCAGTTACTCGAAGAGCAGTGGGCAGGTAAGGCATATATAGCACGCTAGTGGTCGAGTGGCACATGGAGTAAAAAGCTAATATCCGGATTTAAAAGTGGTTC
>Ga0307514_10001736_pt1 | contig 24971 bp, 25 predicted proteins | sample 16_EM_MG_FD_203088 | JGI IMG/M metagenome (GOLD analysis project Ga0307514, IMG submission 203088) | Populus trichocarpa ectomycorrhiza microbial communities from riparian zone in the Pacific Northwest, United States - 16_EM | ecosystem: Host-associated > Plants > Roots > Unclassified | place... | reverse complement strand
CTTCCCGATCACGGGGTTTGAAGACTTGGTGCTTCCTAATTACAAGGTTAACCTGATACTTCCCGATTATAGAGTTCAAAAACTTGGCACCTCCTAATTACAAGGTTGACCTGATACTTCCTAATAACGGGGTTTCAAAACTTGGTACTTCCTGATTGCGGGATTGACCTGATATTTCTCGATCATGGGGTTTAAACTTGATGCTTCTTGATTGTAGGGTTGACCTGAGGACTCTTCTTGATGACAGAGTTGATCTTCTTCTTTTCTTGAGAATTTTTTAATAGTAGGATTCTTCTCACTTTTCTTCTTGATTACAGGGTTTAAAAACTGAGTTTCCTTGTTATCATAACTCAAGGATTCTTTCTTTGTCAACTCAAATTCATCAAAATCTTGCTAGATTTCATTAAGGATCTTCCTAAAAAATTCAAAAACATATACACAATGCTTTGAGGTTAAATGACATGCATGCATCTTTATCTGGTTTCAAAAATAGGCTCCCTCTCTTTGATGCTTCATTGTCATAGGGTGCCTTTGTTTGCTATCTAAAGCCTTTTCAGTTTTTCTAATTCACTAGCTCATTTGAGTTTACCACTAAAATATAAGTGTAGTGCCCATCCTAGTTGTATGCGATGATTACTACTCTCATTGTTTATTAAACCTGACGATGCCCCCAAGTGTGGTATTGCTTGCTTTATTATGAAAGAGTTTAACAAATCATTCACTTCTTGGATTCTCTCAAGAACTGCCCTGTGATTAGCTGTGTGCATCCTACCAACAATTCAAAAGGTTTTCTAGTACCGATCTCATCTTAAATTTTCAATCAGCCACAAAGTTGCCTTCAGTTGAACTATACACTTCAAACATATGTTATCATCAACCTCCATAGAACTGTTAAGTCATCTATACATGCAACAAAGGCTCATTGTTGTATGCTCAATATTCTTCTCAATAAATTCCTCTCAGCCCGTCTAATCAGATAATGAAAAGAAATGCATTGTCATCATCAATGATATTTCTTTTATGACTCACATTCATTTGGTGAAGTGCATTTTGAATCGATGGGCTTCAACATTGATTGTTCCACGATCAGTCTAGGTAACGTGCATATTTCCAACATTTATCCAAATGTATCCATGTGACAACAACATCTTTCTGGAGTCATAATCATATTTCAGATGGTAAACCAAGATTTCAGACATGAAGATGTCCATCAAGAGCAACGTTACTCTCAACTACCTATTGGATTTCACTAAATCATAGACTGTCTTTGAGTAATATTGCCCTTAGCTAATCTGGTCATACTTATTCTTCTTTCTATCATTAATAGGCATTTGTCATTGCCAAAACTAATCATAGCTTTGATGGATTTCACTAAATCATCATTTGATATTGCCTGCCAGCTAATTTGAATATTGTTTGTTTTCCTTCTTAGGGTGCACTGCATTGCGCCCGGCTGCTCAACTTTTCAAGGATGATTATGGAGTGTTGTAACCCATTTTTGGATCCTCGCACAAAAGGGAGAAAATAAAAAAAAAATCAAATAAAAAAATATATTTGGAAGAAATTAAAAAAATAAGAAGATAATAACAGTGAAAAGAGGGTGCTAGAGCGCCCAGAAAATGGCTAAAAATTGATCAAAAAGGTTCACAAATACAAAGATTGAAATTTGACAGTATATCGTTGACTTATGAGAATCCAACTGACAAAGAAAATTCAATTTAAGGAAGAAATGTCCAAATCAGATGTTTACTAGACTCAATTAAATTTATTAAGGGTTTAATTGAGTTTATAAAGAGTTTGATTACAAGAAAAATTGATTTTGAAGTCAATTTGGGCTTTAATTTGAAGAAATTAAAGTTCTGGGGTCAAATTATAATTTTTAGAGTTAATTTGGTCAAATCGGGGGTTTAATTGCATAAATATTGAAGTTTGATGGCCAATTAGAGACTTAATTGAAGAAATCTGAAATCAAGGACCAAACTGGAAAAGGCGCGTAAATAGAAGGACTGGAATTAACCGAATCAGGGACTGAATTGAAGAAATTAAAAGTTTATTGATCAATTGAGGGTCCAATTGCATATATTCGAGACCGAGGACCAATTTGAAACTTCAGGGCCGATGATTGAATTTGTTAGGGATGCAATTGAATTGATTTTTAAAATCAAAATTGCAATTGAGGACTTGATTGAACAAATCACAAATTAAGGATTGATTTGGATTTTGACACGTTTTTGGCGCCATTTTCTTTTAAATGAAACGACATGTTTTGGGTAAAACGATGCCGTTTCAAAAAAGAAAAGAAGAGAAAATCCCCAAACGGTGTCGTTTTGAATGGCACTGTGGGTCTTCTTCTTCCCCTGGACACGCGAGGCAGGGGAAGAAGAAGCTTTCGTTCCCCTGCTTTTCACCTCTTTTTTTTTCTCCGAAAGCCCTAAAAAGACGCCGACAAAGACCCCCACTTGCCTAAGCTTTGACCCGTGGCTTACCACGGGGTGAAAACAGAGGGGATATGCCCCTCAGGTGGTCCTGGGGTGGCTGCACAGGAGCCGCCTCGGCCACCTTACCCTTGTGCCATGACTGGACAGGGGTAGAGAGAGCAGAAGAGGAGGGCAGAAACGAGAGAAAAAGGAGAGCAGAAGAAGAGAAAAAAAAGAAGAGAAAGAAAACAGAGAGAGAAAGAAAAAAATAACAGAGGAATAGAAAGAAATAGGAGAGGAGAAGAATAGAGATAGAGAGGAAAGAACCGAGATAGTGAAAACAGAAAAAAAAGAAGAAGGAGAAGACGCAAGGACTGGTTTCTATACACGGAAAAAGAAGAAGCATTGTAGCGGCCACCACCGAGCTTCCCAGCCACCACCTTTTCCACCACAAATGACAGCGAATACGCTCCTTCACTCCAGATAATCTTCTCTCCTTCTCTGATCTGTCTTCCTGGTTGGTTTCATTTGCATGCAGAGCATGAGCAATTCACGTTCTGCAACAAATGAAATTATAATTAGCCGGTTACTGTGCACAGCACAGTAACCGCCTAATTATAATTAACTGGTTTATTCAAGCATCAGCCATTCCTTAAAGAGATGAGACTTATTCGACAAGATTGGGAAAGGCCCTTGTTGGTAAAAAGGGAAGAATGAAGCATATTTGAATCATCATTCAGTTAGAATTATACCGTTTAGAGAAATGAAAAGCTTCCTGGAGTGTTAGAATCCTCAACACCTACACAGCCAGAATCAATAATGGAGTTATCGAAAAGAAAAAAGGACTAATAATAAGGAAGAATTAAGAAAACAGCTGGAGAGATGTAGAGTTGATCTCAACAAAAGCAAAGGGCAACAACAACTCTTGGAAAAGCAACTGGAGGAAGAAAATACAATGAGGAATTACTTGAACCAGCAGTTGGAAAATAAAGATGAGCATTTAACATCTTTAAAAAAATGGCATAAAAGGGCCGAGATAGCTGAAGAAATAGCAAAAAGGTTCTTGGATGAGTTAAGGAATCAAATAACTGAACATGATGAGCTGGCTAACAAGAATGGGCTCACAGAAAGAGAGTTGGCCAGGATCAAGAGATCAGTAAAAGGCAAGATAAATGCAGATAGGGAGGTGTTGGATTCCTTGAAAGAAAAGGGCAGTCTCTTAAAGAAGTTGGAAGCTGAAAAAGAGAAGAATCGGCTGGCCCACATTGATATAGAAGAAGAAGGAAGACTTCGTTCCCAATATATGGTGCAATCAGAGGAAGAGAGAAATATGAGAATAGCTGCTGAGTCTGATATGAGAGATTACTAGAAAAGAGCCGAGTCTTCAAAGGGATGGATAACAGCTCTGCAACCCGAGCTAGAAATACGAGAAGAAGAGTCGAGGAAGTGGAGAAGCCATTACTTCGAGATGGAGGAAGAATTGAATAAGATTCAGCAAGAGCGTTAAGAATGTCAAGACTATATTGACAATTTTGTAGTTCAAATTAACTCCAAAATAGTCGAGCTAGATATCGAGAGAGAAGAGCTACAAAGGGCAAAGGCTAAGTTAGCACGGCTGGAGGCTATGGTCCAAGTATTGGAAAGAAGTAATGAAGCTTTAGGAGCCATCAACAAAGTAATAATCGCAGATAACACCTTGTTCCAGGACAAGATAAGACATATGACAAGACAAGTCGAGCAAGTGGCTCGTTATGCGGAAAGGTTGCAACAACAAGCCACCCAAGTTAGGAATAATGCCGCAAAGTATCGCGAATACATGGGGACCATCACCTCTTTTATTGGGGACTTAGCTAATAGAGGAAATGCCTTTTAAGGTTAGCGATGTATAGGGCCTTTTGTTTTAAAACTTTTAATGAGCTACGGCTAGTTATAAAAAGGCATTGACCTATCTTTCTTTCCAAATGTGTTATGGTAATCAATCTTGATAAGAACTTGGCAAACACTCTTTTACAGCAATCAGTTCAACTTAGAAATCTTGCCTAAAGGATTACAAAATTCATGAATCAGTTTTAAAATATACATCGCACATGCATCTCATTTTCATCATGCATTTGTTTATAACTTATCATTTGCACCACCAAATCATGAAATATAGGTCCCTCATCCAAGGTCCACTACACCAGGCTAAGAACAAGAATGGAAAACGAAGAGAGGGCACTTCTAGAATCCCGTTACCAGAGCGAATTAGAATCCATGAAAAATGAAGTTGCCCGGATGACTAATCTACTTGAACAACTTCTAAGAGTCAAAAATAGGGAGGGAACGTCTGTCCAACCACTTATAGGAGCACCAACAACTCATGTCCCCGTAGCATCTCAAAACTTGGGGGCAGATTCAGTAACGAAGCACACTTTACACCTGTCCTCCCTATCCAGCTAACTCAAGCTCCGATCACTGTAGATTTAATAGCGGATGGGCCTTCCAATAATAGCTCCACTGGTTTCATAAACCTCGATAAGATATCCGCATTGGAAGAACGACTGAAAGCAGTCGAGGGAAATGATTGGTTTGACCCCATGCAGGCATCTGAAGTATGTTTGGTACCAAACATCACGGTACCAAAAGATTTTAGGATACCATAATTTATTAAATACACTGAGTTGGAATGCCCAAACACTCATCTTCGATCCTACTGCAACAAAATGGCTGAGGTGATCCATGACGATAAGTTGCTGATTTATTTTTTCCAAGACAGTCTAGTAGGGTCTGCGCTAAACTAGTATATGAGGTTGGACAATGCCAATGTCAAGAAATGGAAAGATTTGGTGGAGGCTTTCCTTAAGCAGTACAAGTTCAATTTAGAAATTACTCCGGATCGAACGAGCCTTATGTTAATGGAGAAAAGAAGCCATGAGTCAATAAGGGCTTATGCGCAAAGATGGAGGGATGAGGCAACACATGTCCAACCCTCTTTGATAGAGACGAAGATGGTGACTCTATTTGCCAATACCTTTAAGGCACCTTATTATCAGCATCTAATGGGTAGCTCATCCCAGCATTTCTATGATGTTGTACGCGTAGCAGAAAGGATAGAGTAAGGCATTAAAGTTGGGTACATAGTAGAGCCTTTAAAGAAGAAATGTTTTACTGGAAGAAAAAAGGAAGGTGACGTTAACAACTTGGAAGGCGGGTACAAAGGCAAGAAAGTAAATTACCAAAACCTACAAATGCCTTCCCCTCAATTCACCAATATGAACTTTACCAAACCTTTTAACACCAATCGAACAAATCACCAGCCAAACAACCAATACAGCCACCAAAGGTCATATACAGGATATACTTCGAGCAGTTGCCTCCACTACCCATGCCTTTAAAAGACTTGTACGCTAAACTGCTGAGTATTGGACACATAGCTCCAATCCTTCTACCGCCAATCCAACCACCCTTTCCCATATAGTACAAGCCAGAATTAACTTGCGAATACCATGCTAGTAACCTTGGGTATGGAATTGAAACCTGTTACGCCTTTAAAAGGAGGTTGTTTGAGCTTATCAAGAGCGGGTGGGTGTCTTTTGAAGACGCGCCTAACATCAATTCAAATCCGTTGCCTAATCATGTCGCACTAAGTAATAGTGGAGTGGGCATGATAGAAGGTGGGAATCAAAGCAAGGCGTTGAAGCTATCCATGAAGAAGTTGTACGACATATTGGTACAGTCAGGATTCTTGAAAATGAACACTGAATATCATCTAGAAATAGGTGACTATTATGAGTTCCACGGGAAAGAGGGACATCATATCGATGATTGTATCGAGTTTCGCTAAAAAGTTGCAAAGATGTTAATCATAGGGGAGTTGAGGATTGAAACCATGGATGGCAACTGTGAGGTGAGTATGATAGAAGGTCAACATAAACTGTCAGAAGTATGTATAGTCCAACCGACAACTAATGGGCCACTGAAGTTGATCCTGACTAAGCCTTCCTTTACAAAAAAAGATCACAATACAATGCCTTATAATTATGGCTATGCCTCCAACATTCAAGCCCCTCTTTCTTTATTCCAAACTGAGATCAGTGGGCTGACTCGGAGTGGTCGATACTTCACGCTCGAGGAGTTAAGGAAAGCAAAAGGCAAAGAAGTGGTAGATCTTGACAAAACACTAGAGGTTAATAAGCAAGTAACTGAAGAGGAGTCAAATGAATTTCTAAAGTCGATAAAGCACAACAAATACTACATAGTAGATCAACTAAAAAAAATTCAGCCAGGATCTCTCTTATGTCCTTGATACTCAGTTCTGAGCCACACCGAATTGTCTTGTAAAAGGTATTGAAAGAGGCGTATGTACCCCACGACATTGAACAAAAAACCATGGAGCATCTGATGGGGAGGATCCATGCAACTAATTACCTGTACTTCACGGCTGATGAGTTAGATGCTGAAGGAACCAGACATAACAAACCCTTGTACATCACTATTAGGTGCAAGGATTGCCTCATAGGAAAGGTGATCGTCGATAATGGCTCGACTCTCACGTGTTGTCGAAACACATGTTAAAAGAAATGCAGGTCGATGAATCTCATATGAAGTATAGTACCATGATGGCAAGAGCGTATGATGGCTCACCTAGACAGATAATTAGAACTTTGGAAGTGAAGCTATATGTGGGACCACAATGTTCTTGGTGACACTTTAAGTTATGGATATCCACCCTTCCTATAGTATGTTGTTGGGAAGACCTTGGATTCATACAGCCGGGGCGGTAACTTCATCATTACACCAATGCTTGACATATATCATGAACGGGATACTGGTAACTGTCAAAGCTGAGGAGATAGTATCTATGATAAAGAACATGGTTATACCATTCATCGAGACAGAGGATTGCAAGGATGAGAATATCCATGCTTTTGAGATTCTGAACACTGACTGGGTGCCTGAGAACACAATGTTAAAAAGTCCAAGGATTTTAGAAGCAACTAGGATAGTGGCTAAATGCCTTTTAGAATGAGGGGTTCCATTTCAGTACAACCCTATCACCAGAGTGCCAGAAAGGGTTAATCTGATAAAGATAAAATGTGATGATCAAAGATTTGGATTGGGGTATAAGCCTAAAAAAGAAGATCATCTATGGGCTGCTATTAGGATAAGGGAAAATAGAATGCCTAAAAAAGAAGATCAGCTTGAAGAAGAAGAGCTAGAAATCCATCCTTTTATAGTGTCGTTCCCAAAGGTTGCATATGTAATGCAACCTGATAAAGGATCGGAAAGCCTTGTTCAAGAACTGTCAACTATGAGCATAAACACCTTGGAGGAAGATAAGGTAGAAGAAGGTGGAACGAAGATGGTAGCGGGAAAGGAAGACGAAGCACTGCCACAACTGACTGTCCATATTCTAGAAGAAGTCTCCGCCAAGACCTTTGTGTGAAAGCTGGCAAAGGATGAGAAGTTTCAAAACTGGGTGACCCAAGAAGCTCCAGTATTTTTTAAAATGTAAACCAACCTTGTTTACCTTCGCATGCTTTTGTCATTGCCTTTTGTTTTCTTTTATTTTTTTGGTTGAAAATCAAGGCTCATGATGTCAGCTAGATTTTGTCTTTGTCATTAAGCCCACCTTTGTTTTAAAATAATGAGATCATATGTTTTCTAAGTTTGTCTCTTTATTCGTGCTTTTACACCAAACACTTTTCGCTTTCAAGAATCCTGAAAGCGGATCTTCTATAACATCAATAATGAATGGCCAAACTTTAACGAACATATGATCACTATGGAAGAAGAAGAATGGGATTAAAGCAATATCAGGGAATTCATAAAGCTAGTGGAGCAACATGAACAAACCTGGAAACCTACTGAAGAAGAACTCGAAACCATAAATGTGGGTAATGATCAGTTTAAAAAAGAGTTGAAAATAGGGACTTTAATCACGTCGGAGCAAATAACGGAGGTAATTTCCCTACTACAAGAATATGCAGATGTTTTTGCTTGGTCTTACGAGGATATGCTTGGTTTGGATACAAATATTGTGGTACAAAAGATCCCATTAAAGGAAGGTTGTAAAGCAGTCAAACAAAAATTAAGGAGAGCCCACCTGGATATCTGGATCAAAGTCAAGGCAGAACTCGAGAAACAGTGGAATACGGGTTTCCTAGAAGTAGTTAAATATCCACAATGGGTGTACAACATTGTTGTCGTGCCAAAGAAGGGAGGAAAGATTAGAGTTTGCGTGGACTTCCATAACTTGAACAAAGCTGGCCCCAAAGATGATTTTCCACTACCACACATAGATATTTTAGTTGACAACGCTGCCCGTAGTTCCACATATTCCTTTATGGATGGTTTCTCAGGATACAACCAGATAAAAATGGCTCCAGAAAATAAGGTGAAAACAACTTTTATCACCCCTTAGGGAACATACTGCTACAAGGTTATGCCATTTGGTCTAAAGAATGCAGGGGCTACCTATCAAAGAGCCAATGTGACTCTGTTCCATGATATGATGCACAAGGAAATTGAGGTGTATGTAGATGATATAATTGCCAAGTCTAGAAGGGGCGAAGATCATGTAAATATTTTGAGGAAGTTATTTAAAAGATTAAGAAAGTATGAACTAAAGCTCAACCCTGCAAAATGTTCGTTTGGAGTTAAGTCCAGCAAGCTGCTAGGATTTGTGGTTAGTAGCAAAGGTATAGAGATGGATCCTGATAAAGTGAAAGCCATCCAATCCATGCCAACCCCAAAGACAGAGAAGGAGGTGAGGGGATTCTTAGGAATATTGAACTATATTGCCCGATTTATAGCTCAACTAACCACAACATGTGAACCTATCTTCCGGTAACTGAGGAAAAAGAGTAATGGGACATGGAATGAGGAGTTTGAGGAGGCATTCAACAAAATCAAGCATTATTTACAGAGTCCACCTTTGCTTGTTCCTTCTGTATCAGGAAGACCTTTAATACTGTATCTGACAGTGACTGAAATAACTATGGAATGTGTACTGGGTCAGCATGATGAAACCGAGAGGAAAGAAAGGGTTATTTATTACCTAAGTAAGAAGTTCACTGAATATGAGTCTAGATACATGATGATAAAGAAGCTATATTGTGCATTGGGATGGGCGACAAAAAGATTACGACATTATATGTTGTATCACACCACTTGGTTGATTTCAAAAGTGGATCCATTAAGATATATATGTAATAAGCCCTACCTCTCAAGCCGAATTGCAAGGTGGCAGGTTTTGTTGTCAGAATATGACATATTGTATATGATAAGGAAAGCTGTGAAGGGAAGCGTGATTGCTGACCACCTAGCTGATAACGTTGTTGAAGATTATGTACTATCATTAGAGGAAGAAGAAGAGAAGACAGATTGGTGGACCATATTTTTTGATGGGGTAGTGAATGTATATGGTAATGGGGCCAGCGCAGTGATAATCTCTCTTGACCAGAAACCGTATCCGGTTTTAGTTAAATTGCATTTTGAATGCACCAACAATACAACTGAATATGAAGCTTGTATCCTCGGCTTAGAAGCTGCATTAGAGTTGAAGATCAGAAAGATGGATGTATATGGTGACTTAATGTTGATTATCTGTCAGGTGAAAGGAGAATGGCAAACCAAGAAAGAAAAGTTGAGGCCGTACCAAGAATATTTATCCACACTGTTGGAAGAATTCAAAGAGATAAAATTCAACCATCTAGGAAAAGAAGGGAACCATTTTGTGGTTGCTTTGGCCACGTTAGCTGCTATGGCTACGATTGATCTCGGGCATAAGGTACAGCCTATACACATTGACATCAGAAATAACCCAGCTCACTATTGCTCAGTTGAAGGAGAGATAGATGGAAAGCCTTGGTACTTCGATATCAAGAATTTTATGCAAAATTAGGAATATCCAGTGGAAGCTTCGAAGATGGATAAGAAAACCTTAAGAAGATTGGCCATGGATTTCTATCTAGACGGAGAGATTCTATATAAAAGATCATTTGACGGAACCTTGCTAAGGTGTTTGAATGAGATAGATGCTAGAAATGTTGTACGAGAGGTCCATGAAGGGATTTGCTCAACTCATGCTAATAGGCATATGATAGCAAGGAGAATACAAAGGGTCGGTTATTTCTAGCTGACATTAGAGAAAGACTGCGTCGACTATGTCAAGAAATATCATAAGTGTCAAGTGCATAGTGATAAGGTCAATGCACCTCCGACTCCTCTGTTTAATCTGGCATCTCCCTGGCCATTTTCGATGTGGGGAATTGATGTGATTGAGCCTGTTAACCCAAAAGCCAGCAATGAGCATAGATTCATCCTTGTAGCTATTGACTACTTCTTGAAATGGGTAGAAGCCAGTTCAAATGCCCATGTAACATAAAAAGTGGTGAAGAGGTTTATAGAAAAAGATTTGATTTGTCGCTATAGTCTGCCCGAAAAGATAGTGACCGATAATGCATATAATTTCAATGGTAAAATGATAGTAGAGCTCTGTACCAAATGGAAAATCAAGCATTCAAATTCCTCACCATACAGGTTGGAGATGAATCGTGTCGTAGAAGCATCCAACAAAAACATCAATAAAATTATTCAGAAAATTGTAGTCATTTACAAGGATTGGCATGAGATGTTGTCGTTCGCTCTCCATGCATATCGCACTGTAGTAAGGACCTCGACAGGAACTACTCCGTATTCTTTGGGATATGGAATGGAGGCAGTGATGCTTTTGGAAGTAGAAATCCCTTCGTTAAAGGTGTTGATGGATTTAGAATTAGAAGAGGCTGAATGAGCCAAAATGAGATATGAACAGTTAAACCTAATTAGTGCAAAGAGGATAGCTGCAATCTGTCATCAACAACTTTACCAGAAAAGGATGGCCAAGGCATATGACAAGAAGGTTAGACCTCGCGTGTTCCAAGAAGGAGATCTAGTGTTGAAGAAAAACCAAATGACTTGTCATCTAGTACACCGCTCTGATGGCCTGACATCATTAACTCGAAAAAGTTGCTTGAGTGGCTACCTTTTCAGAGCATTTAATGCTTCATCTCTTCACCATATTTGACAAAACATATACCATTATGATAGCTTAACATTTGACCATCCCTGGTATGGTTCTTTCCTGCTGATTGACACCACAGCAGCTACGACATTGGCTCATAGATAAAATGTCCCTTTAAGCACTTTGAGCCAACGGTTAAGAATCAAGGGCCAATATGTTTCCCTAATAAAGATAAAATGTCCCTCTTCCACCTCCCATAAATAAAGGTGAATTCCATGCATTGAGGGAGAAGAAATTTGGGTGCAAAGTTGAAAAACGAACTAGCCCTGTAAGATCCCACATCGGAAGTGAGCGTCCAGAGCCAGGGCCTTATAAGTGCATGCTCACCTTAACTAGTAGGACACATTTTGGGGTCATGCGTGGCTGCCAAGAACAAAACCGTGAGGGGGACCTGGGTGGAAGCCCTAGATTTGGGTGGACTAGGAGGCTCAAAGCGGACCATATCTTGCTAGTGAGGTGGGGTGTTGCATTTGGTATCAGAGCCGAGGATGACTCGTCTTAAGGTGGGGGGATTGTAAGATCCCACATCGGAAGCGAGCGTCCAGAGCCAGGGCCTTATAAATGCATGCTCACCTTAACTAGTAAGACACGTTTTGGGGTCATGCGTGGCTGCCAAGAACAAAACCGTGAGGGGGACCTGGGTGAAAGCCATGGATTTGGGTGGACCAGGAGGCCCAAAGCGGACAATATCTTGCTAGTGAGGTGGGGTGTTACAAGCCCCCCCCACCTTAAATTTTATTTATGCCATTACCACCAGTTTCATTCTCTCTCCGCCACAACTTTGACTTGTACATCCGCCTAAAGACCTCGACACCAGCCTCTCCACCAACATCTCCATTGCGAGCCACCAACACAATCACTAGCCATCCACCCTCACATTAAGAGTAGCTACTACAAACTTCTTCCTTTTTACAACAAACTTTTCCTCAAGAAACCACATAGCCCCATCGTGAGCCACCAGCGCCTCCACCAGCCACCAGTCAAACCTTCTAGCCACTAACAACTCTCTTTCTCCAGCCAGGCCAGCCTTTTTTTTCCTTTTCTTCTTCTTCCCCTCATCCTCCCTTCTATAATCGTTGCATGCACAATTCATTTTGCATGCACCGACAAATTTAATTAATATGGTCATTGGGTCGGGTCCAACCCAGCCGAAAACAAAAAAAGAGAAGGTTGTTGGGCTGCAAGTTGGCCACCCCGACTGAGTCGGGCTGGACTCGTTTCAACCCAACCTAGATGCTTGGGTCATTTCCAGGCCATTTAATAAATAAAATAATATAATAATATTTAAAAAATATATTTAAAAAAAATCAAATTTTCTAAATGGCATTTTAAAAATATTTGTGGATCTCTTGCATGTTTATCCAACTATTTTGCATAATATCAGGTTGTAGACTTACATTGTAAGATATGACCAAGTATTAAAAATACTCGATTTTCTCCAAAACTTTTGTTTTAAAAAAATTCTAAATTTCAAGAAAATTAAAAAAAAAAATTTTGTTTCCAAAAACACAAAAAATATGTTTTGTCATTGTACATACGACCAAATCCTAAAGGTTTTTCAAGCATATTTTCTAAAAGATAAAATCCCATTTTTATCATGTTTAAAAAAAAAATGCAAAAATAGATAACATAATCAGTTTATGATTATCCATTGGGGTTTGACCAAAATACACTTGTTATAATTAGTTTGTTATTCGGAATGTTAGGACTTAATTATATTCAAGAAATAAATAAGTCTAGCCCTTATAATGGTTAGAATTTAACCCAATAAGATAGAGACTTCCTCACGAAGGGAGATCTTCCTCGAGCCTTAGACAAGATCAATAGATAGAAACATGACCTAGAAAAACAATCAAACAACAATGCAGTTTACCTTAGGAAGGGTGCACCAGGGATGATGCATCTTCCCTTTGCACAATCAGTCCATTACCCGGCCTATGTAGACCATAGGTTTCCTAGTAACCATAATACTAGGTAGTGAATCCCGAACTTCATAATCATAATTTTATAATTAAACCCAAAACCCTCTTTTCACCATCACTCAAGAGACAGACTCGTCATTCGACATCGAGCACGTTGCGACACCTAACACCGTCAAACATTGACAACTCTTCCTTTCAGAATTAACTAAAATCAGGTAAAAAGGCTACTGGAACAGCGGTGGCATTGTAACACACATCACTGCCACTAGCAGCGCGTGAATCCACATGTCGTCACTGATTGAATTGTGAAAATTGGTGGATTTGAAGTGGTCCCTTCATCTCTTCCTTTCCCTATCAACAATACTCTTCCACACTCTCTGAGGAAGGAGATCGAGGCATATCAAGCCTTAACCTTCTCTTTTTTCTTCTTCCTTTCTTTTTTATTGGTTTGTTTTCTATCTATTGCCTCATGATTTTTCTTCTCCTTACTAGTTACCTCAATAATCAATAATGGAGGGAAAGGTGCTCGTCAGTTGTGGTGCATTATTGGCCATCGATTTGAAAGGAAGAAGTGTTGTCATTTCTTTTTTCAAGGAAGAAAGAAGAACAAGGACTGGAGGAAAAGGGAAGTTGTCATTGGCGAGGGACGTCACTACCATTGGCTAGAGGCTAACGTAGAGGTTCATGACTTGAATGAAGGGGATATATGGATGATTTGTATGAGGTTGTCTTATAGGTGTTTTGGAGATGGGGCCTGTGATTCTAGGGGAAAACCTGCCTCAATGGTTGTGTTGGTGTTGTTTTGTTGTCAGTGATGAGGATGATCACGACTGTGATAGTTTGGACAACAGTCACTGATGGGAGAGATGTCGTTGCTGGCATAGTGCTAGTTGGCTGACAGTGGAGGAGCTGACTAGAGAAGGATGGATCGTCACCTGTGGAGGAAAGGGGAGGATGGTTTTCAACAATAAGGAAGGGAGATGGCTTTTTGCTTTTGTTTTTTTCCTCTATCTTCAAATATCAGTGTGGAAAAAGGATGAAGATGGGTTGCCGAGCTTGGATGGTGGCTGGGTGAGTGGTGGCTACTGGTGGCGAGATCAGTGGTGAGCTGGAGGAAATGGGATTTTGGGTTTTCTTTTGGGATCTTTTTCATGGCTGGCGGATGGTCTTTTTGAATAATAGGTCTAGGGTTTTTTTTTTTTTTTTTTTGTATTGCATGAGTATCTTTTGGGAGAGTGTTTTTGTGTGTGTGATTTTTTTCTATCACTAATTCTCTCCCCTCATTTTTGTGTGTGTATAACCACATAATTATAGGTAAAAGTTTTTTTTTCTTCCCCTTAATTGCTAGGTCCCCAAGCAATCTAAATTTTTTTTGTCCCTCATTTTCTTCATTTTCACTTTTGGTCCTTTGTCCATTTATATTTTGATTTTTCTTAATTTTTTTGTATTTTTTTTAAAAGAGCAACATCAACATCGACTCAAGAAGCATGTTAATAACTGAACGCGTTGAAAGTAGATTTTTCTTTTAATTTTAAATTCATTGGAAAAGATGTTAAAAGTGATGCAAATACGTCTAAATCATATTTTTCGAGTTTTTGTTTTTGTTTTTTTTGCTATTTGTTGTTTTTTTCACAATATTTTTTTTAAAATGGTGTAAAACATTGGGTAGCAATAAAAACAAAGGCACATACATGTTGAATATCATGCAAGGATTAATAATATAGCATCCATTCACTTCAATTATTAATTAAACATCATAATTTTGTCAAAATAGGTTTTGGTTCTAAACCGAAACCTTATGATTAAAAACCATAAAAATCATGTTATCAATGCAAATAAACACTAGATTTTTTTATTAATCATGTATAAAGAAAGGTTCTGTACAAAGAAATAGACCAAAATTGATTCAAATTAAGGGGTTACGACAATGTTCTTCCCAAGAACACGAAGAACATTGCCCATAAACCTGGAAAAAACCCAGCCATGCCCAGCCACTACCAAGCCTAGAAATGGACATTATTGGCTTCTAAAACATGCTCTTTTATCTCAACAAGTTTGAACAAAAAAACATAAAAGCATCAAAATCAAGTATGAGATACCAAATTAAAAAAAACTATCAACTTAAAACAACCTACATGTTCATGCAACATGGATTCAAAATTAATTTTAAAAACCTATTTTGTGCATGAACATGCCTAACAAACCCAAGGTAAACACCTTTGCTTTAACATGTATAACTCAAGTTAAACAAAAACAAAAACTAAAACAACATTGTATATCCAAAACAAACTTAAACAACAACTTTAATGCATAAAAAACATCAAAATAACTCCAAAATAACTTTATTAAATAAAAATCACACCAATACAAAGGTGAATGCAACATCATTTGTTAAACAATCCAAACCTCTTTTTTATACTTGTAAACATAAATATGAAACAAACAAAAAAAAAGCAAAAAAAAAAGCACCTTAAGCAGCTCTAAATTTCTCTTTTAGAGGAGTCCATTTACCATGGTTCATGGGACCAACAAATCAATCATTAGAGGTTCCTTTAGCTGTCAAATCCACAGTAACTAGAGTTTGAGCTGGCTAGATAAGGGCAATGGGGATAAAATGCTACTCGGTTGCTGAATCTACCCCTAAGTTTTGAGGTGCATAAGGGACATGAGCTATTGGTGCCTCCATAAGAAGTTGTGCAAATTTTCCATTTCTACTCTTGAAACTCAGCGCTTGTTCGAGCAAATTTTTTAGTCTAGCTACTTCACCTTTAATGCTCTCAATTTCTTTTTGACAATGAGCCTATATCTAAGCCATTTCTTTGTTTTCATCATTTCTTTTAGTCATATGTAGCAGACCTTTGGTAGGAGACTTACGTTTCAAACTGTGAACATGCATGCTAAATGTATGAGCATGTATTCAAAATGATGAGCTTGCCTTTCATAGGATGACATACATTCATAACTCTTGCATGGTGGACAAAAATTTTGATTGTCCAAACTCTACAATGAAAATTTCTTGAGTGACAACCATTGTGTCACTTGTAAGTCTTGAACTTAAGATGCTTCATAAAAGGCTTTCCTTGATGAAAAACATGTGTAGGGAGCATACAATCTAAGGGTTTGTTCTAATTCTTCTTTGTGAGACGGGGTAGGTTTACTACTTGGTCTTCAAAACGGTCTCAGATCTGCGTAGTGATGGTCTTTGTAAAGATAGTATATGGGTGTTATAAGGAATGATTAAGGTATGCATACCTACCATTACCAAGCAAGCACTTAGATATGAGTTGGGTGTTTCACGCGCCTGAACCCTAACCAATAATCATAGGGCAAATCGCTAAATGTATGAGCATGTATTCAAAATGATGAGCTTGCCCTTCATAGGATGACATACATTCATAACTCTTGCATGGTGGACAAAAAATTTGATTATCCAAACTCTACAAATTTGCTAAGCTTAAAACAAAAACTTAAAAAAATTGTGTTAGCCTCTCAAACATTCACACTTAGTTTACTTATCAATTTGTTTTTCTTTTTTTCTATTTTTTTTCAACCCCTTTTTCTTGATCTTGAAGAGGTTATTTATAAGGTTTTGCTAGGGTTTTGAGAGATTTTGAATCCATTTCTGACCTCTTGATCTTAAGGGAAATGTTGTAAACCCTTGAAAAGAATCCATTGAGGAGCCTTTATATGTGAACATGGGAAAACCAAATAAGTTTTTTGTATGATAATTGCACTAGTTGGGTTGACTGAACTACCCACTTTTAAGGTCTTGTCGGTGCAATTCCGACATCATCATCATTTGAAACTACCTGAATTCGGTAGACGGGGTGCACGCCTTTTATTTAGATCCAATTTTGCTCAATTTATAGGTTTATAACTCCACATTTATGCATTTGAAGTTGTCAACTTGATCAACCAAAACTTTCAAAACGTACGTGCAAGCTGACAAATAACATGTCATTCATCTTTTCTTCTTTAAGTCTGAACGACACGTCATTTAAGGTTCTTAATTTGGAATTTAAAAAATTTCAATTGAGTCCCTACTCTTCCAATTGCTTTTAATTATACTTGTAATTGCCTTAAGACTTTTAATTTCATACAATTTCACCATTGCCAAACTTAATTGTCAGCCCTAAAGTTGACCACTATTTTCATTTTAGTCCATGGTTCTAAATTTATGCATTTCGACCCTCAATTGACCAACAAACTTTTAATTCTTTCAATTTGGCCCTTAATTTGGTCAATTCAGCCATTACATTCACTCACCTTTTTTAATTTGGTCATTGGTTTTGGATTTCTTCAATCAAGCCCTTAATTGCCAATCAAACTTCAATATTTATGTAATTAAGCCTTAATTTGACCAAATTAACTCTTAACAATTGCAATTCAACCCCCAGACTTTAACTGCTTCCAATCAAAGTCTAAATTGACTTCAAAAAATCAATTTTTATTGCAATTAAGCCCTCAATAAATTCAATTACACATTAAAAAATTCCAATTGAGTCCTTCAACATGAAATTTTGAATTTCCTTCTTGAAATTGATTTTTTCTTTGTCAATAAGGCCTTTATCAATCGAAAATACACTATCAAATTTTTCAATCTTGTATATTTTTATCTTCCTCAACAAGTCTTCAACAATTTTCTAGGCATTTTGGTATATTCTGCTCACTGATATATTTTTTGTTTTCTTCCAACATTTTTTCAATTTTTTTTGTATTTTCTCTCCATTTTTATTTTTCCTGATTTTTTATTTTACCCAACATGGATGATGAAATTGAAAAAAAAAAGTTGAAAACAAAAAAAAAATTCTCACAATTTTTTATTTTTGAGGACTAAAGTGTACAATGCCCTGGCATCTCATTGTTCACTGTTACAATGAAATTCCAAGTTGTTTTAGTATATTACCTGATAATTTCTCACGCTACTCTATGGGTCAAATTAAACTTTTTCTAGACATAAAAAAATATCTAGGTGTCGATAATGTGTTTTTTAGTTGAAACCAATTAAAATTATATAACAATTGACTTGATATGACCTAGTCAACTCGACATGTCCAAAAACAACCTAGATGACAAAGAAAAATGTAGTTAAACTAAAAAAAATAAAGACGATATATTTTTTTTTAAGTATTGAAACAACAACATATTAGATTGACTCGGATTAACTTAGGTTAGCTTGTCAAATCTACTACCCATGTTATGAGACCTTGATAACCCTATAGAAAACAAATAAAAAAAATTATTTAACTCAATTCTCAATCAACCCAATGTTGAAGGATAAAATCAAATAAAAAAGGACAAAAACAATGACTCGACTTAACCTGTCAAACCCGGGTGAGGAGAATAGGATAACTCCATAAAAAGCAAATAAAAAAATAATTATAAAGTCTAATTATCAATTAATCCAATGTTGAAGTATGGAACTGAAACAAAATCCAATTAAATAAAGGAAAACCAATCGAGTCAACTTGGCTAACCCGCAAAACTCGTAATCCGGGTCATGAGACCATGATAACCCTATAAAAAGAAAATTAAAAAATAATAATTATTATGAAATCTAATTCCCAATTAACTCAATGTTGAAAGATGAAATTTAAAAAAAAAAATTAAAAACATGAAAAAAAACCCGAGTCTAACCCACGAAAACCCGCGACATGGGTAATAAGACTTGGATAACACTATAGAAAACAAATCGAAATAAATTTTAAAGTCTAATGCACAGTAAACTTAATATGAAGGATGAAATTAAAAAAAAAAAGAAATTGAATATAATTAATCCATCTAACATTTACTGTTGCATTATCTACCAATATGTCTATATATGACAACGTGATTTTGGTTGTGAAAGTCCACACATATTCAAATTCTCTTATCTTTCTTCTCTACTATGAAAATATTGAACACCTATGTCAGATACTTTATCACTTCCAAGAAGCCCGCGTCCAACTACTTTCTTATTTTTTTTTTTTTTATTTTACGTTCTTCAGCTTTAATAGTTATGAAATGACCTTCATCAACATATGTTAACATCTAGTGTAAAGAGTTAATACCTCACTTAGAAAGTCTCCAAGAACTGATAAGGCTCAATATCCAAGTTGATGTCTATTTTCTTAATCATTTGCCTAAGAATGCATCATATATAAGCTTGAGCTATCTTATATTGTTAGGCTTTATATGCGAGGCATTAATGAGAAAAAAATTAATAATATAACGAGGTAGCACATTGAAGGCAGAATTGTAGAGGACATGGTTTTATAAAATTATGAATAGGGAAAATAGGGTATTTTCAAAATCGTAAATATATCAAAGATATTAAATTAAATGCATAGGGTAAATTATTACCCATATTCCTCTAATTGTAGAGGACATGGTTTTATAAAATTATGAATTAATTAAATATTAAAGAAATGAAATGAAATTTATCAATCAAAGTATCTTTCTTTCTTAAATAGGGCTATTTAAATGAAATGAAATGAAAATATTTGACCATTTTGTTAAATTTTTTCATGTATTACATTTATATTCCTTGACAAGTAGATTTTTGTCATATGACATCTGATATAAAAAAAAATTAGACGGATAGAATTCATTAAAACGAAATGTACATTTCTTTCTATGTTGGATTCCATGATTTTATTCCATTTGCTTCACATTTAACTTTCATGTTTTACATAAAATACACAAGGCTGCCTTGAACAATAGAGCATCATCCACCCAAATCCCAATTGAAATTGAATATTTTCTCGTTCTTAAATATTTTGAACTGATTGATCCACACTAAAGAGCATTATGTGTACAGTATTGATGTTTAACTCTGCTGTTCAAAAACAATTCCTTTTCCCAAGTACTTCAGATCATAGCACAACAAGATACTACTAATGTTAATTTTGCAAAAAAATGAGAGTGTCACTTGCAAATTTGGAGTAATTTGTTTTCTAGTTGATCCATGCTAATTGAATGCCTTCAATCAGACGCATTTATCAACGTTAAAGATTCAGACCATCACGGATAATTTCATTATTCTCTCGAGAATAAGTAATTCATACCTTCAGAAACAAGGTTGAAGAGAAGATGAGACAATAGGTCCCGGCCGGCCTTATCTTGGGACCTTACTTGGAGAAAATTTCTTGCTCGAAGAGCTACTTCTCAAAACTGAAACTTTTGATTTCAATATACATTGGTATTCGCCATAAAGTCCCAGCCCTATAGCAAGCAAATCCTTGTGCAATGTACACATAAGATCGAGTTAAGAGTTTTGTGAGAATCTAGCTTAAGTAAGCAACAAATTGATTTTTGAATCTAATATCTTGTTTTCAAATTTGTTGGCAATTCTCAAAATTTTGATTTTGGTATTTCTCGAATATTTCTCAATTTGTTTTTCAAATTTGTTTATATTTTTTAAAATTTCCGAGTAAGAAATTCTATATTTTCTTCTGTCCATGTTTAATAAAAACAAATGAACAAAATCATGGTGTATGGATCATATTAAAAAAAAAATATTCCACAAAAGAACTTAATCATTTTTTTAAAAAAAAGGAACCACATTAAAATATATAAATAATAAAAGTACGAAATATGCTATTAATCTTATTGTTGATTTTATAAGGTAGAACTTGTCATAAGCTTCATCAGGGCTTGCACAACCTTTTAATACCACTTATATGGTATCATCAAATGCCTGTTTAGCATTATGTCATCGTATGATGTTAAGTGTTTTTTTTATATATATATAGTAATCGAGGAAGAATATTATTAAGATTTAGCCAATGCAATTAAAAAATTGACAAATTAACTAAAAGAAAAACTTATAATGAAAAATACAAAGAAATAACAAAAAATATTAATCCTGAGCATTAGACCACCTTAACACAATCTAAACATCTAGCTAGATCAATACCTATATATATAAAATTCTCAAATCTAATATGAAACCATTAAATTAAACAATACAAAATTAAATCACAAACTTTATCTTAATCAGGATCAAAACTAATTTGTTATGAATAATCCAAATAGATCAAGAATACCACAATTTGTTAAAGGATTTCATTAGTATAATGGCATATACTATCTAGAGAAGTATTGATTAGATGTGGTTCAACGTTCATTAATTGAATTTCATTTATATTCCATCAATTTAGTTAACACGATGTTAAGAGTACATATGACTTGTATAAAAATTCCCATTAAAAGAAAATTAAGGCTAGAAATTAAATCATTTAGAGAAAAAAAGCAAAATTATATAAGCAATGGAAAAGAAAATGAAATTCAATTCATTACAAGTGATTTTTATTTTTATTAAGAGATTTTGTTAATAATTTTATTCAATTAATCTTTTCTGTGTAATGTCCTTTTAATATTTAATTTTAACTACATATTCTCAATAAAATGCAGAGGGAAATTTATATTGTCCTCCAACGGTGTTCTTTTATATCATGATATTTATAGTCGATTATTTCTTTTCTAGTAAAGGCGTTAGATATAATAATGCAGTATTTTCAATGTATATAGTTCAATTTGAGAAATCTATTTATTAATTTGAGAAACTCATTCCATGTTTAAGATACAAAATGCCTCATCTATTTCACTAACAAACATAGAAACCAGAAGAAAAAACATAGATTCAAAATTCTGTATATGATAGGGAAGATTGGAGCTCGTGGAGCGTGTAAAATGACTACATGCTTTAATTGTCTTGAGTGAACAACTTTCAAAGTCCAAATAATTGTCAGATTATTTAATTTGAGATCTTTATACTGCCCATGATTTGAATATAAAATCAACAAATTAAGTTAACAGCTCTTTTTTTTTTTAATTATTATTATTAATTTTTTTTATAAGCACCAGTAAGTTCGTTATAGAAAAAGCACTTGCAAAGTGGAATCTACTGAACGTTTGATTTTTCAAATGGATGAAGCCCTGAGTAAACAACTTTAGAAGAACTATAATAAAGTCTTTGTCAAACAACACAAAAGTGGAAATTGATGGGAAAGGAAAAAGCAACATAACCACCCTTGGTTTTATGATAAAAAGTGGACTTCTTGATAAGATTTCTTATAAAATATGAAGAAAAGATGAGGAAAAAAAACCTCTTTACTAGATCCCAAACATCTTGCTGCTCGATCACTACGATCAAGAGAACTTTCTGGTACTCGATCTTGTAGATGATTCGTGTGGCTCGGACCCTAATCGAAGCTCAAGGTCCAATCCTGCTTGCGAGGTAGCTTGATTCAACTCCATCTTGTTTTCTTCACTGCCATCAGTGCCTACCTTCGCATCAACGATAAAGGGTAGCTGCTGAAATTCTTCGCTAGCCTTATTTCTAGGAGTAGCACAATCATCTTCAATAGATGGAGCACATGGGGTTTCAGGCGCACTGCTTGTTTCCTCAGTCGACTTTGTGATGTTCAAAGAGAGAAAGTTTTCGTCCAAAGCTTGTTTGAGTTTTGCCCTATCTCTTCTATGGATATTCATGTGGCCTCCTAATGCTTGTGCATTTGTGAAGCCTCTCTTGCAGAAAGAACAAGTATAAGACTTTACATGACTTGAACCCTGCAGGTCATCTGAACTGCATGCCTTCTGGTCGGACTTTCCGGTGGTCGTGAGACTAATATCCATTATTTCAAGCCTGAGAGGAAAGAGAGAGAAATTGAGAAAATAGAGGGAGACAAAAGGATGGAGGCAATATTATACGGGTCAAATGATCAGTTGCAAGAGAGGCTTGGATCATTTAGAGGAAGTATATCTGGCCAGGATAATTTTCTTCTTGCTAGGTAGCTTAGATGCATGAACAACAAATTTGATTTTATCAACTCACTTTTAATGACCAAATTGTCCTTCAAAACTGGTCAGAATTTTTTTTTTTACCGAGTTTAATAATAGCAGCCATTTTACTTGTCCGAAGTTCCCTTCTGTTCTATATTTAATACAAATTAGATACGTGGAGGAAAGGTTCTAAGAAACTCATATTCCAACTTTTAGAGCTTGTGAAAGGATATTTGTATTCTATAGAAATTGCAGACTTTCCACTATCAATCTTTTGATGTGGACGTTTGAACTCCTCTCATGTGCTGGTCAAAAGCCTAGGTAGTCTGCAAGTGCATAGCTTCAAAGAATAGAACGGTGACGTTTACACATAAACGAAAGGGGAAGAACCGGATGGATGGAGAGAGAGGAATCGGACATGTCTCTTTCGTATTAGGTTTTGTTGAATATCCATCGGAATGCATAGAGACTTTCTATACCCTGTGAGATAATTTTTAATTACATCAATAAAATGTATATATATATATGCTACTATCTTGTTTCATAGTAATAATAATAAAAAAGGGGATGCCTCAAATGTTCATAAGTTACCCAGGGAATTAGATCGACTCTTGGCTTCGTGATTTTACATAAATGAATTTAATTACTTTATTATTTAACATATAATCAAATGGCTTGGCTTTACTGTAGCAGCAATGACCACTGAAAAGCCATGTAATTCTTCACTTTTATCCTTAAAAGTTTTGAGGATTTTTACTTTAATTTTATTATTTAATATTAAATTCATTTAGTATTAAATTTTATAATTTATTTTGATTTATTTTTTTATGAAGTTATCTTAGTTTTATGACCTGAATTGCAAGTTTTACGGGTTAGCCATATAGACTCTAGTAATTTTTTTTTGTCCAACAAAGGGTTGATCGGGAATCAGACTTTATAATTTTTTTCAATTCGTTTTTTATGGAGTTATCTAGGTCTTCTGACCCGGGTTTGACAGGTTAACCCAAGTTGACTTAACTTATTTTTTATCCCTTATTTATTTATTTTTTGAATTTAATTCTTCAAAATTGCATTGATTGAAAATTAGAATTTATAATTTCTTTATATTTGTTTTTTATATGGTTATTACTGTTTTATAATCCGAGTCACGGGTTAAGCCAATTGACTCAGCTATAACACCCCCAAATAGATAATATGTGGTCACATATTAAAATCAATGGAACACCACTATAATAGCGTGAAATTGTTTTTGAAGCCTAGTTAATACATATCCACCCTCAGTTAATACATAGTCCCTAATCTTTTGGTTGACCCTTTTATAAGGCATAAGCCCATAATGATATTTCTTACACTAAGACCAATAAGTAGCCCTAAGCATAAAGGTCTTCACTTCGAGACCCTTTTTAATCACCATTTAGAGATCTGATAACATAATCAACAAGTAATCATTGTTCACCCACATCTATGTCAAAGATGTATACCCAAACATCTTTCTAGTCTCCGTTTATACGACCAACTATTATTCAACAACTACCTCCAAACCTGTGTCTGGTACAAGAAAAATGAAATCAACCCCCCATTCTTTATGGCCGATCTAAAATAATCATTTAGAGTCTCACTCTTATAAGTAAAATACGCATCCAACATGTCTTTTTAGAAACCTCAATTCTAGCCCCACTCATGTGGCTAACTTCCATGATTATAACTCATGCGTACTTACCTTTAATACCTATTTACAAGTTAAACCTCTCATTGGGGTTAGTTTCCATACAACATTTCATTCAACATGACTATTATTAGATATCAATCCTACCCCCCTCT
>Ga0307514_10001735_pt1 | contig 24974 bp, 31 predicted proteins | sample 16_EM_MG_FD_203088 | JGI IMG/M metagenome (GOLD analysis project Ga0307514, IMG submission 203088) | Populus trichocarpa ectomycorrhiza microbial communities from riparian zone in the Pacific Northwest, United States - 16_EM | ecosystem: Host-associated > Plants > Roots > Unclassified | place... | reverse complement strand
CAATTGAAGGATGTATTGCAAAATCCAGTTTCAAGTTGCTATAGCATCCTGGGTTTGACCTTGTATAGTGAGCATTTCAATGAAGTATCTAATTGAATATAGAGAGGATATATTGAGACATTTCAACCCATACCAGTGTGAAAAATGCGGCCAGAGGTTTGAAAAGCTTTTTACCAAACAGCGTCATCAACAGAAGAAGAACCCCTATGTGCCAGTAGCTATCAGAGAAAATAAAGATACCAAGCCAGCTCTCTTGGTAAGCTTAGAATTTCAAAGAGCTATGTCTGAACTCGAAAAGGCCAAAGGATATGGCCCAGTCCTTGAAGCTATAGAAAAATGCAATTAGATCCCCAGTGAGTATCCTCTTTGTGTTACTCAACTTGATCAATTGATACTCTAGATCTAATCTAACCTATTATATCATGGCCTAGATGGGGAGCTGGTACGGAGAATCCTGAGTGATTGTAATGGCAGTGTTACAATAGTGTTCACAGGTAGGGGGGTCAAGGTACAAGAACAAGAAGTGCAAACGTCAAACTAATACCAGCGTTATTAGTGTGTTCGATAGGAACCAGATATAAGAATCAGAATACCGCTTGGAGCTTGTTATTTTAACTAACTAACTCAGCTCGGTTTTATAGAAGCATTGATCTGATAACGAGTTATCTGATCTATGTTGACACTCCTATTAGGGAATAGCAAGCCTCGTCAGCCAAGCACCCTAATCGGGAAGTGACTACCCAATTAGGATATACGACGCTTAAGTACATGGATTCTGCAGCCTGTTTCCTAATGCATTACATGCAGGCTGACATACATGAGATAACACCCAATTCATCCAATAACGACAATCCAACATATAGTTTCCCAAATGTAATATCAAACAATAATAGATAAACATACATAAGAGGTTATCTGAGGTCACACACTTCGTCTAGCCCAATCCTTAATGTTATGCTACATCAACATACTAACTGCCTTCTACCTAGAGGTTGATCAGGCCTCCGAGTTAGCGAGTTCAGTTGGTATTGGGGTTCCTGGCTACACCAGGAAGATCTTCTTACCAGAGCTGTAACATTACTCCCCATTTTAAGGCAGGTGTCTACGCCTGAACACAAGCTTCTAGCAATCTCTAGAAACAGATTGTGTTAGTAATAGCTCGAGTAACTTGGTAGCTACGGGTACTAACGCTTCATGATCTAGGTACCCTCCTCCCTAGAACCTGGAGTTCCACAAGACTGGTGTGCCTACACATGTATGCCATGGCTATTAAAAACCTTTCCTATTGCCAAAAAACCCAGTGGGAAAAGGTGATGATAAGAAGGAGGTAAAAGTTACCATATACTTCAAGAGTATTTACTCAATGCTGTCCCTCAATCTCTTAAACTTCTCTCTCATCTCAGGGCTTATTGGGGTAGCATTCTTGGAACTCTCGTAGCTTCTCAGGACAATTGTCCAACTTCTACCACATTTACCAACTGTCTTCAAACTCTGTATATCTGTAAGGAAGACATGTGTTTTCCTAAAGACATATCTTTTCCTTATCCTGAAGTCATGTGAAGAACTACGTGGAACATGCCATGTGCCCTCCTGGGAGACATGTGTACTTTCCTAAGAATCAGATTAGATAGAAATCATGTGATCTATTTCCTTATCAGTTAATCAAAAAGAGATGAGTCACACAATGACTCAGAAGAATGACTCACACAGTGAGTCACAGGATGAGTCACGGGAATGACTCAGAGATGGAAAGCTATGACATCACTACTTATGTAAATCCCTGCCCGGGATTGGGGATTTAGAGGGATCAAGCCCCAGCAGATAGCTTTTCTTTTCATCATCAGTTTATTCAGATAGCAACAAATACAAGAGATCAACCTGTTAAAACTCTTGTCCCTCTTGGCACATCACCTGATCTCTTACATAATCAACTATCTCAATACAACTATTTTGAAGATTACATAAGATAAACTTATATTTAATAAGTCCTTATAAATCTCAAGACCAATAACCTTTACATTTTTTAACATCAGAATCTCTTCCCTAAGGAGGAAGGACTGATCACCCTTACCTCAGCATCTGGTCAGCAAAGCCTTACTAGTGAGGTAACCTGGTAGCAACTCAGTATATTCAAAACCAATAAATACAAACAAAAAGACCAGATATAACAACAAAAACAATAAGGAAACCCAGCTTTCCCAGCAACAAAGAAAAACCACAAGACTACCAGAACCCAGGACCCAAAACAAACCACAGGGATCACACCACAAATATAACAACAAAAGAAAAAGGAGAACCCACAGAAATCCCACACAAGAAACAAACAACAGAAACAACCAAAGGAAGGAAAAGGAAAAAACAAGAAAAGGTCACCTAGGAACAGGTGCCTGACAAAAACAACCAGGAATACACGCCCCAGAAGGCAAGTCCCAAGGAGCTTTCCTTGAGAAGCTGGCCTCATCCAGGAAGTACTTCTCATTCCAACCCTAACCAGTCCCCAAGTTATACCAGTACTTGAGGGTCCTATAGACCTCACAAGTCTGATTCTCTCTGTAGTGCTCCATACAGTAGTACACTACATACCTGGGTATAAACACCTTCTGGGACCAAGGAACATCTCTCAACTTCTTACCCTGGTATCTCAATACAGGGCCACCCCAAACAAACCCAGCAGGCTTCTTCTCCACCTGCTTTCCCACTACCTTATCCTCCTTCTCCAAAGAAAACCTCACCCTCTTAGCCCTCTAACCCACAGGCTTGGAGCCAGAAGGGAGAGCCTCAGAAGAAGCCCTACCCCTCTTAACACCCCTGTGAAGGCTAGAAGGCCTCCCCACAGGCTCAGGAGAAAGGTAATCAGAGACCTCATCGCGATCTACCCAATTCAGCCTCTTCAACACCCAGGAATCCTCAGCAGTAGAGAACCTGATAGACATGTCTTGTTCAGAAGAAATTAGCCAACAGATCTTTGGTAGCAGCAGCTCCATAATGCTAGAAACATTACAAAAGAAATAGAAACAACAGAAGAAAAGGAAAAGCTATAGGAGACTGACTCTGTTACCAGAAGAAATTGCAGAAATAAAAGTCCTGGCAGCTACAACACTACAAAAGAAAAGAACCATATTACAAACCCAGGGAGATCCACAAGCAAGAGAAAGAATCTTGGAAATACCAAGAAAAGCAAGCATAGAGGGAATAAGAATAACCACACCAAAAATGGGAGAAAAAGAATGGACCAGAAACAAAATCCTATGGACAAGCTACATGGAACAAGTCATGACCTACTGTGTCATAAACCAAACCATATTCAACCAAGAAGAATTAGAAATCATCAAAGAAGGAATATTCAAATACATGGCATGGCATGCAATAGATATATATGAAGAAGTGGATACAAAAATAGAAAAACCTATCACAATCAGCATGCCTGCACCATTTTACAACCCTGCCAAAGGAATTCCATGGTTATTCAGAGAATGGCCACAAATAGAACAATACCTCTATTTAGGGGAAATAAAGGAAGTCATAACAAATGAAACAGCAATGACACTAACTGAACAAGAAATTGAAGAAATACAAGAACTGGCAGAACAAGACATTGAAGAAAAAAGAGAAGAAGACTCAGAATTAGAAGATCTTGAAGAAATAGAGGCAGCAGCTTTCAAACAAAAGAAACTCAAGAAAGACCTTGCAAGAAAAAACAAAGAACTAAGAGACAAACTGGGACTAGGAACAACAAAAACAAAGAAAGGAGTCCAGTTTGGAGACTTACCACAAGGAGAGAAGAAAAAAAGTAACCCTGACAAGGGCAAAAGCAGGAGCAAGGAAGGAGGAAAGGATCAATCTTCCCAAGGAGGAGATGATCCAGGAGATGATTCCAGTAGCAGCTCAGAATACTCTAGTGGAAAGAGGAGTAGCAGTGAGAAGGAATCTGAAGACAACACCAGGAAGGTTAGACAACTATCACCAAGCCAAAAAGAATGGGAACAAGTAACAGGAAAAAGGACATCAAATAAAGGGATTGACAAAATGAGCAAAAACACAAGCCTGGTAAAACTACCATCACCAGAAACATTTGATGGAACAAACAAGAAATAGAGAAACCCAACAACATTTGACCAGTACATAGCAAAAATAGCAGAATAGTTAACTTACTAGAAACTAGATATCCAAAAAGAGGAAGCTCTGAGCAGGTTCAGTTGGATATGTGAAGGTCCAGCTCTGAGTTGGTATGAAGAATATTGTAGCAGAGTGCTAGAGAAGAAGAGGAACTACCATGCTTTTATCCTTGAGCTTAGGAAAAAAGTGGTACCATCCACAGTAGGACTGGACCTATGCAAAGAATAGGAAGAATATAACCATGCAAAGCTAATGAAAGAACATGAACCAAACCCCCCTGTCAACCTGCATAGCCTGGAATGCCTGAGATATTATCAATCATGCATTAACCTACAAGAGGAAAAAATGATTAACATGCATGCACTCAAAGTCAAATTTGTCATAACATTACTCACACACATCAAGACCCCAACAAAATTGCTGATCAATTATAATATGGAGTATGACAAAATAGTAGAGATAGCAGAAAGAATGCAAGCAGATAATGCAAGAGACCTTGCAAGAGGAATCACCAACACAGGAAAAACTTTCTACTTTGATAAGCAAGGAAGAAGGATAAGGCAAAGAACCCCTGAAGAAAGAAGAAGATTACCAGGATTCCAAAAATCTACACAGAAAAAAGGTGACCTACCAGGGTCAGGAGGATCTGCACCAGATAAGCCAAAAAGATCATACTCACCAAGGTCCATACCACCAAGAAAAGGACCAACAAAGCCAAGACAAGGCAACAAGGTGTTCAGACAAATGAGTGACCAAGAGAAAGAATTCTTGAAGGCACAAGGAAAATGCCTCATATGCAAAGAAACAGGCCATTATGCAAGAGACTGCCCAAAAAAGAAAACAATAAGTACAGTCTATCAGCAAGTGAGTCAGAGAAAACCCTGGCAATGAAGAACACTATTCTAAGGATCAAGACCATGGCCAAGCACTGCAGCACTTGAAATTATGAGACCACCACAAGATGACAGAAAATACCTCATCCTACAAACTGCAAAAATATTCTGTGCAGCAATGATGCAAATCAATGGGACAAATGCACAAGTCCTAATAGATCCCTGCACCATGCATGGAAACCTGATTTCAAATCAATTCTGTGACATGTACAAGATCCCAACAGAAAAAACAGATCAAAAGATCCTGGGAACTGCAATCAAAGGAAGCCAATCATACATCAGTGCAAAAGCAACAGTAGAAGTGAACATACAAGGGCACAAAGAAACTATTATCTTCTATGTGGCTAACCTAAATGAATGGAATGCTATATTAGGAAACCCTGCACTAACAACATAAAGAGTAGTCATGAATATTACAGAAAACCAAGTTAATATATACCCAAGAGGGAAAGAACCCATAACATTACAAATGCTTAATAAGCAAACAATGGAATGTCCATCAACTGCAGCACAATATATCCACTTATATACAGAAGAAGTCACAGACTAGTCAGAAGCAGAAACATACTAATCAGGAACAAAAATCTGGCGTCCCAAGGTCACCTGCAAGGGCCCAGGTGCCATACTGTTGCAAAGGACGCCCGTGGCACCCAGGGCGCCTGTGGCGTCCTGACGGCACAAAAAACCAATGCAGGGCATCCAGAAATGGCGCCCGGGTCGCCTGTGGGCGTCCTGACGCCCCAAAATGACAGCGTAGCGTCCTCAACTGTCAGTTTGCATTTCGGGCGCCCAGGGCGTCTGACGCCCCTAAGGCAAACTCCCATGGTTCCTGATTGATAGTATGCAGGACACAGACCTACAGGACACTTGCAGGACTTCCTCAAAGAAATGGAATAGAAAAATGACTCAACACCAATACTGGAAAGACTAAGCCCAATTGAGGAAGAAACAGAACTAGAAGATAAGTGAGATAAATTAGAAAAAGAAGCCCAAGAAATAGACAAGGAAATATATGCACAGCTAGGAAACATCCTTGACATCCTAGCAGAAAGAATTGCTATATACAGAAGAAACTTGGATGAGCTCCTGTCAACACTGCTAATAGAAGAAGAAGAAACCAAAGCAGATGCAGAAGACAATACCAAGGCAAACATATCAATAGCAAATGATGCATATGATGCAAAGTCAGACTCAACAGATCCTGCAATAGCACTACAACAAAATTAGGCACTTGATAACTACTGGGGATATAGTAACTCAGAATCTGAAAAAGAGCAGGATTTTCAGAATGAGTCAGATGATGAACACCCCAACATAGACCAAATCAGGGAAGGAGCAAGAAACCTCCACATTACCATCCCTGAAGGTCATCATGCATATGAAAATTGGATCCAACAAAGATCAGCAGAAGCAATAAATGAGCAAATCATTAAATTGCAATCAGAACCAAACATCACATGCAACTTCATGCAAGTGGAACACAAGTGGGACCCAATAAAAGAATTTTCTCACCTATTCCCAGATAACAAACCCTTGCCACTACCCCCACTAAGATACCCACTCAACCACATGCAACATCACATCAAAGTCATGCCTGGAAGTACATGGCAACCAAAAAAGAGATGGGAACTACACAAGTTCAAATACCATGTAATAGAAAAAGTCAACCAAGAGCTAAAGACAGGAAGACTAGTACCATCACAATCAACAAATTGTGTATTTCTCTTCACTAAACCAAAAGCAAACAAAGTGGAATCAAGGTTCCTAATTGACTGCATACCAAGAAATGAGGTCACAATATCTGACCCAACACCATTACCAAATATCAAAGAAATTCTAAACTGGACTGCAGCAAGAAAATTCAGAACAAAACTAGACCTTACAGATAGGTACCACAACATAAGGGTCCACCCTGACTCAGTCAAGCACAGCATCATTGTGACACATATAGGACTGTATGACTCATAAGTCATGCAGCAAGGAGATAACAATGTACCTGCAACAATGATGAGAGTCATGAATCATCTACTAAGACACCAACTAGATAGGATCTGCAAGATATACATTGATGACATTATCATTGCTACCCACACATATGCAGAACACAAAAAAGCAGTCAGAGAAATAATGAGAGTATTAGAAAAAGCAGGGATGTGGTTCAACAAAGACAAATGTGAAATCCTACCAAAGAAGTTATACATACTAGGATTCATAATGACAGAACATAGGTTGGAACCAGACCCAACAAAGATTGACTCAATCAGACAATATCTCAGACCTACAACAAGGAAAAGATTGCAAAGATTTATGGGTATGGTAAATTACCTAAGGATCTTTTGCTCCAATCTGGCAGTAATAGCTGGACCCCTATCAGAACTGCACGATAAGACAAAAAGATTCAAATGGACAGAACTACATGAAGAGTCATTTAATCAATAGAAAGAAATTATACAATCCAACAGGGTTCTCAAACCAATCAATTATGAATCAGGAGAACCAATATATCTTATTACTAATGCAAGCCAATCAGGCATTGCAGGATAGATTGGACAATATGACTCAACTGGAAAGATAAGGCCTGCAGAATTCCATTCAAGAAAATTCAACTCCACACAATTCCATTGGCCAACAATACAGAAAGAACTAATTGCAATCTATGACTCAATCAAACACTTCCAAAATGTTCTATCAGGCCATTTCTTTGTGGTACTAATAGATCATAAACCCCTGCTCAACTTTATGAGTCAGAGACAAGATAGTGCAATAAGATAAAGATGGCAAGAGTTCATGATGATCTTCAATTTCATCATAGAACACATAGAAGAAAAAGAAAATATGATAGCTGGTGCACTTAGCAGAAGTGGTCAGGATGGAGAGATAAAAGACACCAGGCCCCACCTATCAGAAGACCAAACCAAACCTCCTCTACTCTCCATCACCACAAACTACTTCACTCTCCATACACCCAATATCTACAACTCCTACAACATGCCACACTACAGAAGCCAGCTCATCAGGGACCACATCACTGGTCCATCCATCCATCCTCACAGACAAACTGTGAACAACTGGGCTGCTACAACAGACCAACCAGATGACCTGGACCTGGTCTGGACAGCAGCCACCACTACCAGAGCACAAGCTCAACAGGAGGTTGCTCAAAGGTCAGTAAACAAAAATACTTCAAAATTCCAAGTAGTAATTAACAAAAGACCCAGCAACCCTAAACCAGAGGAACCAGCCTCTAAGTGGGAGCAAGACCCACAAGAATAGCAAATGGGGGAAGTTCAACCCTAGGAGCCAGAAGAAATAGAGGATTGGGAAAGGGTAAGCAATGGTCCAGACATGGCCAGGACTATTGGGAGAAGCACTTCTCCCCCAGAAAATGAGTGGAACCCCACTCTCAATAGCGCCCTCAGGATCAGAAGAAATGATCCTAGGAAATGTGCAGATGAGGTCCCCAAGTACCTCAAAACACACATGCCTCCCCCTCCTCCTCCTCCTACTTCTTCCATCCTGGCTGGCCCCTCAAACTAGAGTATGAAAGAATACTGTTAGAACTGTAAAGGAACTGGACATAATATTCACCAATGTCCAGAGAACATGCAGCCAACTTACAAAGTAAGTAACAAGATGCTACTCCAAAAAGAAAAGCCATCTAACACAAACAAGAAGACAAAAGGCAAATGTTCTAGATGCCAACAAGAAGGACACAACAGAAGAACATGCACCTCAACAGATGACCTCCAACAAGCCACAGCAAAATGTCCATACTGCAAAGGACACCATAGACTCAAAAGATGCAAGAAAAGGGAAAATGACTTGCAGAAGATAAAAAAGGATATTCTAGCAATAGAATATATAAGAAATAAAGAAGGATTGAGACAACAGCTAAAAACATGGCCAGATCTGGAAATTGCCAGATGGGTAAAAGATAAAAAGTTGGAAGAAAAATATAAAAGATGTATGGAAAAAGATGAGAATTAGCAAGGAATATGGAAAGAAACAATGGAAGGAAAAAAGGTATCAGGAATACAAGAGAAGGAAGGATTTTTATATATCTACGAAGGAAGGAAACAACAAACAACACGAGCATAGAGATTAATCATCCCAAGGAATTTCAACTTGAAAGGTATGTCAGCTATTGAAGCCCTCCTCCATGAAGCCCATGATCAAACTGGTCATGGAGGTTTTTTGAAAACATACTCATACCTTCAAGACAACTATAGTTAGATTGGACAATACGAAGATACAAAAGAATTTGTATCCACCTGCAACACATGTCAACTAAGCAAAGCAACAACATAACTACCAGTGGGACTGCTGATACCCCTAGCAGTACCTCAACAACCATGGACCACTGTTAGTACTGATTTCCTTTCTATAGTACCAATCAAAGTTTTCCTTACAGACATCCTTCCTAGATATAGACTACAAAAAGAGGAAAGTTTACATGAAGTAACTTTCTACAAATGGATGGTCATTCAAGATACCCTTACAGACTACACCTTCCTAATACCCTGCACAAGTTACATAATTGCAAAAGATGTAATAGAAATGTGGAAACAAAAGGTAGCTCCTATAATAGGACTACCACATGCCCTCATTTCTGATCAAGACCCCTTATTTATGTGAAGAGAATTTCAAGAATGGTTAAGAACAAATGGGATTGAGCATAAAGCATCATCCCCTTATCATCCCCAAACAGATGGTCAATCAGAAAGGACAAACAAGACCATTATTCCTGTATTTATTGCAGAACAAGCACAAGAAGTGAACTGGGTTAAAGCAGTACCTAAGATTCAAACCCAGGTGAATGCAAGAATAAGTGAACCCAGAAAAAATTCTCCCTTTTTCCTTATGTATGGATTCAATCTCAAACTAGCAGCATCACCACTACCTCACCTTATACCCATATATGCAAACCCTACACAACTATACTACCAATTGGGAAAAAACCTAACAGAGGCAAAACTGAACCAGATTACCTCAGCAAACAAAAACAGAAGACCAGCCACACCTTATAAAGAAGGAGAACTGGTCATGGTGTCAACAACGAACTTTCCAAGCCACTTCAATACCAGCAAACTCCACTACCCATGGATTGGCCCAGTACTAGTTATAAAAGCCAACAACATCAGACAAACCTACACCCTTGACCTCTCAGACTACCCTGAACTCTCAAAAATCATACCAACCTTCCACACCAGCCTGATCAAACCCTACCAACCAAATGATGACAACAAGTTCCCAACAAGGAAACTTGGACAACCAGGGCCTGTGGGAAAAGGAAGATATGAAGTAGAAAAGGTTGTGGAATTCAGGACTGAGCCTAAGACTAGTAAAAGATAATACAAAGTCAGATGCAAAGGGTATAATGAATCAAAAGACCAATAGGTATATGTTGAAGACATAGACAAGAGCTTGGTAGAAAGATACTGGAAGGAGGAAGATCAGTCAGCCACATACAGAAAGAGAGAAAGGAAAAAGAATGGGACAGGCAAATCCAGACCTCAAGTGGTTAGTATGATAAGACAAGAAAGAGGAAGGATCCTCGAAGAAGCCTCTCAACCAAACATCACTACTCTTGCCTCCTACCTATAAGACATCCCCTCCAAATCCTTTTCCAAATTCTGCAAATACACAGGACACACACACCACAGCTGCCAAAGAGCACCCTGGATAGTCAGAGAAAACAATGACTGTTGTTTCAGATGCTTGCAGAAAGGACATAATGAAGCTGACTATGATACCAACATCTTATGTTGGTACTGCAAATCCTCCATCCACAACACTTTCATCTGCCCTGAATTCCACCTCTCTAACAACCCTGATCACTATTACCAAAACTACCCTGTCTACCACCAACACTATATTGACTGCTCAGTTATTGGAGAAGACACTTCCCATACTCAAATTATATTCCATGCAATTGCTAGAGAATGGGAAGTACCAAAAGAGTGGAGAGACAAAACATTCCAAGATAGAGAATTCAGGTACAACGCAGAAAAAATAATGAAGGGCAAGTACAAAGCTTTTGACCCCCAAAGTTCTTATCAAATTGATACTACCAGATAGGGATAAATTTTGGTCATGAAGGAATGTAAAGAAGATATGTATTTTCCTAAAGACATATCTTTTCCTTACCCTGAAGTCATGTGAAGAACCAGCTGGAACATGCCATGTGCCCTCCTAGGAGACAAGTGTACTTTCCTAAGAATCAGATTAGATAGAAATCATGTGATCTATTTCCTTATCAGTTAATCAAAAAGAGATGAGTCAGAGAATGACTCAGAGGAATGACTCACACAGTGAGTCACAGGTTGAGTTACGGGAATGACTCAGAGATGGAAAGCTATGACATTCCTACTTATGTAGATCCCTGCCCGGGATTGGGGATTTAGAGGGATCAAGCTCTAGTAGATAGCTTTTCTTTTTCATCATCAGTTTATTCAGATAGCAACAAATACAAGAGATCAACTTGTTAAAACTCTTGTGCCTCTTAGCACATTATCTGATCCCTTACATAATCAACTATCTCAATACAACTATCTTGAAGATTACATAAGATAAACTTATGTTTAATAAGTCCTTATAAATCTCAAGACCAACAACCTTTACAATATCCTACCCAATGCACTTGGTATTTAACCACTCCTCTAATCTTTCGAGAGTTGACAATGGACTCAACTTCGTAAACATCAGGATCATCTTCGTCCATATCTTGGTACTCATCTCTTCTGTGAAATGGCTTCAATAGGGTAGTATGCATAACGTTATGCCACCGAGTTCCTTCAGGTACTTCCAATCGATAAGCATGTGAACCAATAGCTTCTAAGACCTTGTAGGGTCCTATGCAGTTATTAGTTAGGGATCGGTTGTTGCCTGCTCGTATTTGAAGGTTTCGGCGGTCCACTAATACCCAATCATTGACTGCAAACCGTCGTGCCTTTTCGAGATGGATAGCACTTCGTTTGTTGTTGATCTGCTTAAGAGTATTATGGACTTGGTTGTGTACTGTTGTCATGCGGTCAAGCCATTCCTCGGCGGCAGGAGAGGAGAATTCGTGGTCGTTAGAGAGGTGTATAGTACGAGGGTCAAAGCCATACAGGCTGCGATAAGTAGAGTACTTGTGAGTAGATGTAGTGGCAGTATTGTAAGCAAACTCGGCAAGAGGTAGCCAAGTTCGCCATCGATGTTGTCTATCATGGCAGTATATTCGGAGGTATTGCTTAAGGGTCTGGACTGCTCGTTCTGCAAGTCCATCAGTCTGGGGATGATAGGCAGTCGACAGGTGGAGATTAATTCCAAGACTCTTGTTGATTTCCTTGAGGAACTTCGAAGCAAATTGAGGCCTACGATCGGAGATGATATGCTTAGGTAAGCTATATAGGCTCCAGATCTCATTGATATATATGTCAGCTACATCTGAGGCTGTCCATGTTGTCTTTGCTGGTATATAGTCTTGTACTTTAGTGAATCGATTGGTGACAACAAGAATAGGGTTAAATCCTTCAGACTCAGGTAGTTCTCCAATGAAATCCATAGCTATTTCTTCGAAAGGTCATTCCCCAGTTGGTATAGGTACCAACTTCATTTGTTTGCTGTACCTATCTGTCTTTGCCTTCTGATATCTGATACATCCTGCCACATACTTTGCCACATCTTCTTGCTATCTATCCCAAATAAAATTCCGAGAGACTAGCTCTTGAGTCTGATGCCTACCCCAATGCCCTGCTACTTTACATTATAATGCTGCCGTAGCACATCAGTTCGAAATTCCAGAGGTACAACCCACAGTCCTTCTTTCTCTTCCCAGGTCGATACATCAATCCCAGGTAGTTCTACATCTTCTGTATCCAATTCCTCATCCTCCCCATTTACTAAAAGCTGTCCTTCATCAAAAAATCAGGCTTCCATACCAGATTTCTCCTCCCCTGAACGTTTAGACAGACCATCAGCCTTGCCCATCTTTGATCCAGATTTGTAGGGAATAGTGTAAAAAAATTCAGACATGTGGAGGTACTACAATGCTTGACGAGAGTTGAGTTTCTGCTTTGTGTTGAAGTATTGTAGACCCTGATGGTCTGTATAAACATTCACATACACACCGACTAGCCAGTCCCTCCACTTCCGGAAACTATCTACAATTGCAAATAGCTACTTATCATGAATTGGCCAGTCTCGTTGGGTAGCAGTAAGAGTCTTCGCATGGTACTCAACAGGATGTAGACACTTGATGCCATTGGTAACGTGGTATTGACTGAGGATGCCTGAGATTGCTTGGTTACTAGCATCAGTCTGGATAACAGTATCAAGACTTCTGTCGAACTGTATCAGGATAGGTTCAGACATGAATCGTTGCCGGAGCTCATCGAAGGCTGCTTGCTGCTCAGATCCCCAAAAGAAAGGTATGTCTTTAGTTAACTCAATTAAAGGCCTTGCCTTGGAGCTGTAGTTAACTATAAATCGTCGATAGTAGTTGGCAAAGCCTAGGAAGGCCTGGACTTCCTTCTTCTTGGTAGGGACAGGCCACTTAGCCATGACTTCAAGTTTGGCAGGATTCATTTGTACTTGCTAACCATTGATGATGTGACCAAGAAAGAGAGTTTACTTGACATGGAATTCGGACTTTGGTAGGTTGACTGCTAGTCCATGCTCGACATACTTTTCAAGGACCTTTTCGACTATTGCTTGGTGCTCTTCCTCTGTATCTCCACCAAAGATAAGTATATCATCCAAGTACCAAACACATCCTTCAACGTCCTTCATCAGCAACAAAAAATTTACGTCAGGATACTCCGCTAGTGCGTCCCGACACCCGATAGTGTCCTCAGCGTCCTCAGTGTTAGGTGTGTCTGGACACTATCAGACTGACCTCACTTCTCTGCACTCTCCCCCACCATGAATTCTCGTCTGCAATTCAAACTCCTCATATTTATTGTTTTCAATGCTACACATATCCCAGTCTCGTTCCCAATGTCACTTCATACTCTTATGGATCTTCAACACCAACCTAACTTCTTGTCGCTTGCAATTCAAACTCCTTATATTTATTCTTGCTGATGCACTCACACGATCTCTTCCTCCTTGAATTCCTACTATCTATTCTCTTGCATGCACAATGCTTGTATTCTGTTTGATGTACCAACCTCGATTATCCCTAATATTTTGCAATCATCATTTCATATTTATTGTTTTTTGCCTTTGTTTCCCAATACTTGCTGTTTGTTTCCCAACGCCTGCTGTCTTGTGCCCGACACGCAGTTGCTAACTACTTGGCTACATTTATTCAGACTTTTGTATTACACCAATCCTTTTGTTTTCTATTTAGTTTCCATCTTGTATATCATTTCAAGTATGTATATCTATCCAGTGGTTTACCAAATATAACTCTTCTGGATTACAGGTACCAAGTGTACTATTCTCTCTATATCCACTACTCTTACTACATGATTCCTCATTTAGCTATGGCTGTGGTTAGAGTTGGTGAGTCAAGGCATAGCTATTGGCTATGCCTGGCGAAATCACTACCACAGCTAGCGAGTACAGGAGGTCAAGATACTCATGTCTGGTGAGGTATCAGATAGCTGTTAGCTATACTGGGTAAAATCGTTACTACAGCCGGCAAGTCCTAGTAGTCCCATTGGCCATGCCCGGGTAAAGCTATGCCATGACTGGCAAGTACTGGAGGTCAAAATACCTATGCCTGGCACCACAGCCGGTACATCCTTTAGCTATGCCTGCTGAAATATTAACTTTGCCTGTTGAAAGAGATGCCACAACTGGTGAGCACTGGAGGTCGAAATACCTGTGCCTGGCAACATACCCAGTGAGTCCTGGGATAGCTGTTAGCTATGCCAGCCAAAATATTAGCTTTGCCTAGCGAAAGAGATGCCCTAGCTGGCGAGTACTGAAGGTCAAAATACCTATGCCTGACACCACAGCTGGTGAGTCTTAGGCTGGCTGTTAGCTATGGTAGCTGAAATATTAACTTTGTTTGGCGAAAGAGATACCACAACTGGTGAGTACTGGAGATCGAAATACTTATGCCTAGCACCACAGCTGGCAAGTCCTGTAATAGCAACATCAGGAAAAAAAGTGAAAAAATGAACGTTGGGAATTAAGAGAATCCTATGTAATTGGGGTAAATCAGGAGCGTAGCGGGCGACATCCGTCACTTTTCCAAAACTATCTCCTGGAGAAAGACTGCTAGCTCCGATGACACTAAAAGATACCAGGAGATACCTGAGAGACACCTGAGAGACACCAGGAGACACCGATACCCTAATGACACATGATGACCCATGAAGCCATGCTTATTTTTTTTACTGATAGAGCCGAAATATTAGCTTTGTCTGGCGAAAGATATGCCGCAACTGACGAGTACTAGAGGTCAAAATACCTATGCCTGGTACCATAGCCGGTAAGTCCTTTAGCTATGCCTGCTGAAATATTAACTTTGCCTTATAAAAGAGATACCACAACTGGTGTATACCAGAGGTCAAAATACCTATGCCTGGCACCACAGCCGATGAGTCCTAAGATAGCTGTTAGCTATGAATGATACTGTACTAAAACACACTAGTGTGGTATCATTTGGTCATATGACTATTAATATGATAATAATCATATGACCAAACGATACTGCACTAAAGTCATATGACCAAACGATACTTAGTTATGAATGATACCGTACTAAGAGATACTAGTGTGGTATCGTTTGGTCATATGATTATTAACACACACACATTAATAATCATATGACCAAACGATACCACACTAAAGTTACATGACCAAACGATACCACACTAATACCGACTAGTATGGTATCATTTGGTCATATGACTATTAGTGTGATAATAATCACATGACCAAACGATACCGTGCTAAAGTCACATGACCAAACAATACTACACTAAAGTTACATGACCAAATGATACCGCACTAATACCTACTAGTATGATATTGTTTGGTCATGTGACTATTAATATAATAATAATCACATGACCAAACAATACCGCACTAAAGTCACATGACCAAATGGTACCACCCTAATACCTACTAGTGTGGTATCATTTGGTCATGTGACTATTAATGTGATAATAATCACATGACCAAATGACATCGTACTAAAGTCACATAACCAACCGGCACCATACTAATGCCCACTAGTGTGGTATCATTTGGTAATGTGATTATTATCACATACACATAATAATAATCACATGATCAAATGATACCGCACTTAAATCACATGACCAAACAATATTACACTAATGTCAGTGCGCCATGTGATCAAACTTTGCTCATGTAATTATAGTAAAATGTCACACTAATACAACAATAGTCACATAACCAAACAATACCACAGTCAAGCCTAATTTGTATTTTTTGTACTCATTATTAACTTTGCCTGGCGAAAGAGATACTACAACTGGCAAGTCACTATAGTAGGTGAGTTCTTCAGCTATGCCTGCCGAGATATTAACTTTGCCTGACGAAAGAGATGCCACAACTGGTGAGTACCAGAGGTCAAAATACCTATGTCTAGCACTACAGTGGGTGAGTACTGGGACAGCGAGCCGAAATATTAGCTTTGCCCGGCGAAAGAGGTACCACAACTGGTGAGTACTGGAGGTCAAAATACCTGTGCCTAGTACCACAGCTGGTGAGTCTTAGGATAGCTGCTAGCTATGCCAGCTGGAATATTACCTTTTCCTAGCGAAACAGATGCTACAACTGGCGAGTACTGGAGATCCAAATACCTAGGCCTAGCACTACAGCTGGTAAGTCCTAGGATAGCGCACCGAAATATTAGCTTTGTCTGGCAAAAGAGATGCCATAACTGGCGAGTACTGGAGGTCAAAATACCTATGCCTGGCACTATACCTGGTGAGTTCTGTGATCGTCGTTAGCTATGCCTGTCGGCATATCAGCGGAAGAGATACCAAAGGCCGTCAACAGTATTCCATCATGACCATAATGATACTCTTATTCCAGCTTGCAACTACTCTAATATACTTGCATTTTGTATATACAAATTTGAATATATCTATTAATTGGAAGATATATACGAATGTAAATTCCTGTTAATAGAATGATATTACTACATGGAGATATTTTCGACTCTGACCTAGCTAATTGCAATTCCGAGCTCCTCCCGTTCCGTACCCCAACCGCTTTATTTTGCTCCGCTAGCCGAGGCCACTCATCTATAAGCGAGGAATTTCACATGCATGATAAACTAATGTAACTAATACAGGGGCCAACTAAGGTGCAAGCGAAATTGCCTCTGGAAAGGAGAAGGATGGGTATATGGGTGGACTCCAGGGACTTGCCAGAATTTCGCCAGCTATTATAGCTAACACTCTTGCAAAACTCACCACCTGTAGCACCAGACATAGGTATTTGGATCTCTAGTACTCACCTGCTGTAGTATCTCTTTCGCTAGGCAAAGCTAATATTTTAGCAAACATAGCTAACAGACATCCCAGGACTCACCGGCTGTGGTGCCCGGCACAGGTATTTTGACCTCCAGTACTCGCCAGTTGTGGCATCTCTTTTGCTAGGCAAAGCTAATATTTCAGCTTGCTATCCCAGGACTCACCAGCTGTGGTGCCAGGCATAGGTATGTTGATTTCCGGTACTCGCCAGTTATGGCATGTCTTTCGCCAGGCAAACGTAATATTTCGGATGGTATAGCTAACAGCTATCCTAGGACTCACCGACTGTAGTGCCAGATATAGGTATTTTGACCTCCCGTACTCGCCAGTTGTGGCATCTCTTTCCTCAGACAAAGCTAATATTGCGGCTCGTTATCTCAGGACTCACTGGCTGTAGTGCTAGGCATGAGTATTTTGATCTCCAGTACTCGGCAGTTGTGGTATCTCTTTCACCAGGCACAGCTAATATTTCGGCTTGCTATTACAGGACTCACCGGCTGTGGTGCTAGGCATAGGTATTTTGATCTCTGGTACTCACCAGTTGTAGCATCTCTCTCGCCAGGCAAAGCTAATATGTCGGCAGGCATAGCTACAGGACTGACCGGCTGTGGTGCCAGCCATAGGTATGTTGACCTCCAGTATGTGCCAGTTGTGGCATATCTTTCACCAGGCAAAGCTAATGTTTCGACTGACATAGGTAACAGCTATTTCAGGACTCACTGGCTGTGGTGCCAGGCATAGGTATTTTGACCTCCGGTACTTGCCAGTTGTAGCATCTCTTTCACCAGGCATAGCTAAAGGACTCACCAGCTGTGGTGCCAGGCACAGGTATTTTGACCTCCAGTACTCGCCAGTTGTGGTATCTCTTTTGCCAGGCAAAGCTAATATTTCGGCTCGCTATCCCAGGACTCACCGGCTGTGGTGCTAGGCATAGGTATTGTGATCTCTAGTACTCATCTGTTGTGGCATCTCTTTCACCAGGCAAAGCTAATATTCTGGCAGGCACATCTAACAACTATCTCAGGACTTGCTAGCTGTAGTAGGAAGTTCCGCAGGCAAAGCCATGTAGACGAAGTGGACACGAAATATCGTATGATGTAGTTAGGCTTTAGCAAAATCAAATAAAATAAATAAAATATACGAAATATGACAAATGAAACAAATCAAGTGTACATAAATTTCGCATATACACCAATACCTACTATCAGACCCTAGACGAGAGAAGAGTCATAGAGACGGAAAGCGGGAATAGTGGCGAGTTAGGAGGACTGTATGGTAGAGAGCAAATCTTAGGGACATGAGGAAATAGTGAGGCAGAGTTAGCAAGTGAGGTGTGTAGGAGGTGTAAATATTGGACGTTGGGGAAATAACATGCAACGTTGGGCAAGGGGACAATAGAAGGAGTAAAGTTGACGAGAAGGGATGAGAGAAAAGTAAATATTAGGGAGAAGGCAATAGGAAGAGTAGAGTTGGTCAGGGTGGAGTATGCGGTGTCTAAATATTAGACATCGGAGAAATAATATGCGACGTCGGGGGAGGGACAATATATAGAAAGACTAGAGTTGAAGGGATGGCGTGAGAGACATGAAAATATTAGATGTGGGGAAAATGACGTGCGATGTCAGAAAGGGGGCAATAGGCAGCGTGGAGTTGTAGAGATGGGGCAGGAGACATTGTGTCTGGGAAGTGGAGGGGGAACAATGGCGTCTGGGAAGAGAGCTGTTATCCCATTGTGTCTGGTTTTTCAGTTGTTCTTTTGAGCGTCTAGTGCGTCAGATGCATGGGATGTAAATGTACATTGTTGCTGATGTTAAATATTGTGTCCATCATTTCTTGAAAACTAGCAGGGGCATTCATCAATCCAAACAGCATAACAGTATACTCAAACAATCCCTTCTTAGTCCTGAACGCAGTCTTCCACTCATCTCCCACAGCAATTCTCAACAAGTTATACCCATTCTTCAAGTCCAACTTCGTAAACAGCTTTCCTCCCTTCGTCTTGTCTAGCAGCTCACTAATGAGAGAGAGAGGATATTCGTTTGGTATGGTCAGTCGATTGAGAGCTCGATAATCGACACATACACGTAAGGTGCCATCTTTTTTGCGGACGAATAGAATAGGTGCACTAGTAGACGAACAAGAACGACGAACTTTGCCAGTAGGTACTTCGGACTTGAGGTAGTTCTGCAGGGCTTCATCCTCTTCCTACGTGGTCTTGTAAATTGCTCCAGTAGGTATCTTGACATGAGGATCAATTAGCGGGATCTGGTGATCCCATGGCTTGTGTTCGGGTAGACGGGCTGCCTGTTCAGCAGAGAAGACTTATGCATAACGATTATATCGTTCACGGACATCAAGGATTAGCAGTACATCTCTATCAAGCATAGGCTCGACATCTATATCAATAAGTGTAACTGAGGGTATCCATCTCACAGAACAGGGAATTACCAAACCCATCTCAACATTCCTTAAACATCTTTCTTGAGTATCTACCAGGAACCTATTCTCAATCAACTAAGATAAACCCAATATCACATCCTTCTTCTCAATATCTAAGACTTCCATGTCCAGAGAGAACTTACCTAAAAGAGAACCCTTACAATAAACACGAAATGCACTATTAACTACATAATTTCCTTCAGAAAGTATAGATCCATCTCCTTGCTTCAGATTAACCTTCCTAGCTCTTTTCCATATACCCATCTTTATTGCCAACCTTTTTCCAACCATAGGTGTACTTGCTGTACTATCTATCATAGCTTCCACTTGCTTCCCAGCAATCGTAATCCATACTGTCAGTAGTGGGGTATGTCAAGGAGTCCGTCTGACAGTAGTTAACATACTTCTTATTGGTTTTCCTGCTGTTGTTGGTCCTCGCCTGAACCTAGTTCAGTAATTCGGAAATGACTCTTGTCTGTCTTTGGCTTGTTTTGTGGCTGGTGTTTGACCAATACTATTGATGCAGCTTGCTGTTGCAGGGCTGCTTGTATTCTTCGAGGTTGTGGGCTGTTGCACTAGTTGTTCCTACACTCAGCAGCATAGTGTCCAGCTATACCACACTTGTAGCAATGATTGTTCTTGATCCTTTTGTTGATATGGTCCTGACTGATATATGGTCGTTTGGTATCTCGGGTATCTCGAGAAGGTGCGGTGCCTCCCCTAAGGGACGTAGTAGGGGCCTCTTCTCGACCATGCTTCTTGGATGTGGGTTTGTGAGATGCCTGATGGTCTCTGGCAGAGAACTCCTTTGATATAATATCCATCTCAATAAGTCATTGATGCCATTCACTTAGCTTTGATCGTAGTGGTTTATAGTGTGCTATGTGTCTACGGAGCTTAGGTGCTAGCCCATTGAGGATTACGTTGATGAGTTGTACTTCTGGAATGACAGCATATGTATTCAAGCTATCGAGTTCTGTAAGGTAGTCCCAGACTGTTCCTGTCTGCCATAAGTCGATTTTCTTCTGGTATGATCAATCCGCCCTATAATGGTCTCCATAGTATAGATATAACCCATCCTGAGCCTCCTTCCATATAGTATACTTGACCCTATTTGTCTTCCACCATTCGAGTGCCTTGCCTTCCAAACATAAACTAAGATAAGCCAATGGTTGCTGCTCACTGGTAATCATCGTAATTAGGAAATATTCATCTATCGGTAGGATCCATCCTTCCAGTACATTTGTATCGCTATGAAGAGACCGCTACTTTTCCTCGTAGACTAGTAGAGGCTATGTGAATTCCGGAGAAGCGTTAGAGCTGGCGGGATTATTAGGTATATCGAAAATTCACCAGAAGTCCTATATCCTAATGTAAAGAGCGTTGATTTGATTTAAGTAGAGTGTCTGGTAGAGCGTTCACCCAAATAGAATCTCCCGATAGGTACAAAAATCCCAAGAGCGGAAAAATTAAAGTGTTATTCCACAATTCGTGCGAGTGTTGAAGTTCGTCCCCTTTGGATGAACCATGTGTACAGATCCAAGGTGATGCTCTCCAAACCTCCCGTAAACGATGCGAATAAATACCACGATTCCCATCAAAACAAAACAAACCTAATTATCCAAACAATATATACTTCCAGCACAAAACAACCTTCCGGCATAACCTAACCTCCCGGAATAAAACAAGCCGAACGTTTTTAAAACATAACGTGATAACACTACATACTTAGTGCAAACTAAGTAAATGACATAACTCGCAAAAACTCGCGCCTGCCTCATATCCCTCCCCCCTTCAAGAATCTTGCAGACCCCTTGCAAACAAACAAAAACAAAAACCCATATATATACATTTTTTTTTTTTATTTTTTTTTTAATTTTATTTAGAGGACACTTCTAGCTAGTCATCCTCTTCCTCTTCCACAACCTCTGCTCGCAGTACCTTCATCATTTTCTTTAGCAATCGCTTCGCGGTGCATTTATCAGGTCTCTCTCCACCAAAGAGCACCCGAACTGCCCCTTCCACCACCAGCGCATCGTCCTTCTCTTCCTCCCTATGGGCCTCCCGCTTTAACTCCTCCACTCCCTACTCAAGATTCAGATTTACCACCGAGATTGCCACCCCCAATTTCCTCCTCTTTTCCTCGCTGACCCCGTCCGCGGCAAGCCTCCTGCGCTTTGGTGAGAGCTCCGCAACCCCAGCCTCCACCTCCTTTGCTCTACCATCGTCAACTCTCTCAACACCAGCATCCTCCATAACCGCACCTGAGGCAAGGTCAGCTCCAGCTCCGGATCCGTCTTCCGCAATCCGTGCTGGAACTGCAGAGGATTCGTGGGGGATAGACCCGTGCCTTTCCACAGCTTCAGCTTCCAAGCTTTGGGTTCCCTCAGCAGTGCTCTCTGAGGCAGTGGATTCAGCGGCAATCGAGGAAGGCTCCCCTTCTTCCACACCAGCAGGCCCGCGTTCCGCCTCTTCCCCTTCCTGTTGGCCCGCAACAGGTTTTTCTTTGTACATCGCCGAAATATCCCTAGCCATTAACCAGGTGACCTTCCTCGTCTTTTTCGCGGCCAGCTGCTGTTTTATCCTGTCCTGCAGGATTGTTTTCGCCACTGCCCAATCCACATGCTTCTCAGAGAATACCGCGAGCCCCCTGAGAAACTCTTCCGCTGGCCATATAGGCATCAGGTCCCCCACCTCGTCCTCCCAGTTCTCGCCCCAAGTCGCTTCCAACCTCTCCTTTGCTCTTGCCTTCCTTTTCTCGGTTTCAGCATGCAAGTCCGCCAGTGAGAGCAAGGTTGTGGTAAAGCCGAGCTCGGTGTCGGCTGTGGTACAGTCTACCTCCATGTCTGCGTAGTCAGCATTGGTCCAGGCCTCTATCACTTCCTTCTGGACCTGTGCCGCGAACGAGATCTGTTCCTGTTGTTCCTGCGTTAGCCGGGCTACTTCGACAGCCAGAACGTACTTCTCTGGGCCGCTCAGTTTTCGTAGCTCGCTTTGGTAACGTTCCCTGAGCCCCTGGCTCCTCTTAATCAGCTTTCCAGCGACGATGGCAACCTCAGTGTTCATTTTTGCGTTTTTTATTGGTGTCGTGATGTTGTAGGAGTGATGGTTCGAATCGGTGGGAAGACCCCCTATATATAGTGGGTGAAATCCAGGGGCGAAATCCAAAATCCGGTATTCTTGGCATCTTAGAACCTTCTTTTGCTGACTGATTGCGTTCCATCAGCTTCTGATTCGTAATCGTTGTTTGCCGTGGGTCATTCTTCGAACGTCCAGATTCTCGATTTTGCCGTTACCCTGAACTTTCCCAACCGATTTGTCACCTCCACCAAATTTCATAAAACTCCACCGAATTCCAGAACGAAATAGAAGAAAGGATTGCGTAACATAACAATAAAAAGAAGCGTGCTTCATCAATTGCATAGAAGAGTTCTATGCGATTCTTCCTCAATGCTCAAAGAACTTCTGTAAATCAAGCGTTACCCTCAATAAAAAAATAAAAAAAATCTCCAAATATCAAACGCTGTATTAGTTGATCCTCCACAATAGTCCAACCTCTACAACAGTCGCGTAGAGCTTTTTACGTGACTCTTGTCTCCTAATTCTCTTAATTTTCCTCCTCATCTGCACCCTCTGCTTCATCCTCATCCTCAACTCCATATCTGGGATGAAACCTCTTGACTCGATCTCCAGCGTATATTCCCTCCAATTTCGTTCCATCCAGTTCTTCTAATAAATACGTCCCCCTGTCCTGCGTGATCTGCCTAATCCGATAAGGTCCAAGCCATTTGTTGCTCAGCTTCTGGGACCATTGCTTATCTAGTATGCTGTTATAGAGGAGCACTAGATCCCCTACCTCTATTTGGTGAACTCTTTCGCGTCGATTTTTATCAAAATACGCCTTGTTCCTTAGGCGACTTTTTCGAATATTTTCCTGAGCTTCGTGAACATCCTCTTCTTTTCTTTCTAATTGCCTAGCCCACACCGCCAATAGCTCTGCTCTGGTTTTTAATCGATTCCAATTCACCATAGCCCAGCTCACAGCAGTGAGTTCTATAGGGAGAACGCAGTCTTGTCCAAATACCAGCCTATATGGTGTAAATTCCGTAGATGTCCTAGTAGTAATTCGATCTGCCTACAGTACCAGCGGCAAATTTTTGACCCATTTGGGACCTAGCTTAGCTAATCCATCGACAATTTGTTGATGACCTCTCTCGACCAATGCATTCGATTGCGGATGGTATGTCGCAATGCTGATGTTTTTTATGCGATGGCGCTCAATTAGAACCTTCGTGATCTTTTGATTTTCTGCTACATTATCGTGTATTATTATTCCAGGAACTCCGAATCGAACAATCTATTCATGTATAAAAGCTGCAACGTTCTTGGAGTCAGCATTCCTTAGCGCTTTAGCTTCAACCCACCCAGTCAGGTATTCCCTCATGGCCACAATTCTGGAAAAGCCTTCATTCGCTGGCATATGTATTACATCTAATCCCACTCTTTGCCATAGCGCATTATTCAACGTAGGGTGTAGCTCTTCAGTTACCCTGATTGGCGATCTTTTTTGGCATTCCTCGCATGTTTTCACCCATTTTTCCACATCGCGGTAGAGTCCTTTTCACCAAGCTCGTAATGCGATCTTCTGGTATGTTCCTTTTTTGCCTCTGTGTCCACTCTTGTCATGCAACTGCTGAATTATGTTGTTTTGCTCGTTTCTATCCTAAATGACCCTTCTTGGCGGCATGTAAGGAATCTGTGTTTTCCCCGATTTCTTATCATATTATTTCTGCTTATCTCCTTACGTTTATGCCTTTCTCACAGCGTTATAATTGCGTCATGACTTGATTAAGCAAGTAAGAGCAATTCTCGGGTTTTTTTTGAGTCTTTATGAGTCATCTTGTATACCAGGCTGGAGCCTAGGTTTCATGTTGTTATCTCGACGTCAGCTTATGCTCCTGATGACGTTTTTGTTATTTCTTTATGACTCTATGTATTGCTCATAATGACTGCGTCATTATGATTGCTGTTGGACTCATCTGGTATGAGTCTTGTACTTCCGCATTTGGACGTTCCAGTT
>Ga0307514_10001734_pt1 | contig 24974 bp, 18 predicted proteins | sample 16_EM_MG_FD_203088 | JGI IMG/M metagenome (GOLD analysis project Ga0307514, IMG submission 203088) | Populus trichocarpa ectomycorrhiza microbial communities from riparian zone in the Pacific Northwest, United States - 16_EM | ecosystem: Host-associated > Plants > Roots > Unclassified | place... | reverse complement strand
TTTCCATTTTTATATATATATATATATATATATATATATATATATATATATATATATATATGAAGAACACAGGTAAAAAAGACTATAATTGCTTATATCCTTAAGTTTTCTATATTTAATAACGGGTAGTGGTGTGAAGCACTTAATTGGTGTCTGTGCTTGGGAAATGGTCTCCTATTGTTGGATGGATCTTACGATCTATTTTATACCAACAAGCATCCGATCATCAACATCTAATTTAATTAAAATTTCAAACCAACACTTCATTGAATACAAGTTTCAATCAAGTAAGTTTTCTACCCTTTTAGATTTGTTTTCTTTACTTAACATGCTATACACATTCCATTCATAACAAATGCTAAATTCTTCAATGTTTCCACTTTTAACCATCCATTAATTTACCCATATCCATATTTGCTTTTATTACATTTTCATATTTATACTACATTTATGATTTCATCTCAACTTCATCAATCCACTGTTCGTTCCATGTTTTCACAAATTAATTATATAATTATTCTCATCGATGTCTTACAAACTTTAAAAATTCAAGGTTCATTAGAAATTCAACCACAATTAGATAAACTAGTTAAATCCATTTCAACTCATCTTTAATATATCAACACTTATTTAAACATTCATGAATGAACAAATATTTGCTTTAGCTCCAGCTAATCCCTAATTTCTTTTATTATGACTGATCCCTTATGCCCTCTTCTTTCTTTCTTTTTTTCTCCTTTTGTTTTACACTTTGATACTTCATATAGACGCAATTCAACACATTTATCATTGTAATTAAGTCAACTAGTTTAAATTTTTCCTTTATTCACCTAAGCAGTCTTTGGCCTTAAATAAGGTTATGAGTTTCTCTCCAAATGTTTTTGTAATGTTAGCTTCTTACCCATTCATTTATACATATCCTAACACAATTCAACCCAAATTCCATAACAATTATACCAATTTAATTCATTCCCTAGCTTCTTACCCATGTTAATTCTTCCTAATTTTCCATAATTCTCACTTAGCCCAATCTTTTTACAAGTCCAATAACATGATTATAAGCTAAAACATTCTAACATACAAAACCCTAGGTTCCATAATATAAACATTCATGCTCAAGTTTGAAAAAATAAGATTAGTTTTGTTCAAACATGAAAATAGAACTTCAAACCTCCTAATGACAACCAATGAAGGCAAAATTTTAAAAGAAAACCAAGTTTCTTTCTCAAGTCACTACTTCTTCTTTCAACCCTTTAAACCCCTACATTTCAAGCTTTAAAATTCAACAAAATCTTCAGATTTCTTGTTTAAATATCTTAAAACTCCCTTTAAACCCCTACATTTCAAGCTTTAAAATTCAACAAAATCTTCAGATTTCTTGTTTAAATATCTTAAAACTCCCTTTAAACCCCTAAGTCCCTACTCTTTTTAGTGTTTCACTTGTGAAAATGTGAAAAACATTTAAAGAAATTCTCCCCTCCTTCATTTCTCTCAAGTTTCGGTCAAGTGTGGCTTCTACATGAAGCCACACTATTTATATTTCTTCTAATCCCCATTAATTGCTACAATGCAATCATGTCTGTATTATATTTTTTCATCTAATTGAAAACCCGTCTCGTTTTATTTTAAATCATTGTATCTAAAAGTTTATTTAATAAAAAATCTCTTATCAATTATTTATTTTTCTTCTGTTCTAAATTTCAAATTAACACATTTTTTCATCAAGTTTAATTTCTAATATTTTTATTAACATCATAAAATTTTATAATCAGGAGTATAAATTGATTTTGTGTTTTTAGATAAATTAGAGGTGTTTTGAGCTAAGAGATTGATTTTGTTAAGGTGTTAATAATGTTTATTAGGTGTTTTTTTATTCAAAAAATATTAAAAAATAGATTTTTGAAGCAAAAATACAGCTTGATTCTTTGACCACCTCTTAGGTGGTTGAAATTTAACATGTAGACAACACATCGTTTGCTTTTTTGTCTACTCCTTAAAAAAAGGGTTAGCCACATGAGTCTCATCTCATAGGCATATGCATGTCCAACTCTTTATTTGTTGGGCCAAGCATCATACCCTTGCCTCTTTATTTATTTTAAAATTTTAAAATTTTTTATTCATATTTAAATTCACTATAATTTTTTTTAACATTACATTTCAATTTCTTTCATATTTATCAAATAATAATATAGGTTTTTAATGAGAATGTTAATATATATATATATATATATATGTGTGTGTGTGTGTGTGCGCGCGCGCGCGCTCATGAATACTCAATTAACATAAAATTTATGTTTCTTGGAATCTTTTATATATTTTTGATATAATTTTATCACATTTATCAACTATTTTTTTTTTGTCTTCAATCATATACAAAATACGAAGACTTTATTTTCATTTTTCTTTTAAGATCATGAATTTTTGTTTAGAAAACAAAGTTTGTAACTTAAAACTTGTTTTTGTTTAAAACAATTAAGAGAAGCATTAATAAGAAAATAAAGTGTAGATTGGAGAAACACATTTTTTCTTTTTATTTCAATAAAATATAAATTATTATTTTGATTAAAAAAACATTGACATGTAATTAAATGTGAACAATTAAATAGATACACATGATATGAGATCAAATACGTTAATCTACATATAATTATCAATTTATTTTATTAAACACTTGCATTGAATTTTCATTTCACACTTCAAATATTAATTGATGTTAAAAAAAAGTATCATTACCTGCACATTCTTTTTTACGTTGCAAATTAACTTTCGATCTCACCTGCAATGAAAAGCCTGTAAGTTGAGTGGTTTACCGTAATAGAAATTTGATCATTATCCAAACCAAACCAAACCTTTTTAGACATAACTAGTATTTTGGCCGGTGCTACGCAACGGGTTAGGTATTTTTTCCAACCTTAAAAAAATTATAATATAAGGAACTAAAAAATCTGATGGGTGCTGGCCAAAACACTTTTAAAATATTTAAATGGTGACATGTTGGGCAACATATTTTTCTTAAAAAAATATTGAGACATCAACACATTAGATTGATCTAGGCCAACCAAGATTCATTTGCGAAACCCATGATATGGGATATGAGATAGTGATAAAACCATAAAATCCATACAAAAAAAATATTAGAAAGCTCAATTATAACGAACCAAATATTGAAAGATAAAAGTGAAAAAAATATAGAATTAAAAAAAATAACTCAGGTAAACCTATATCGGCGGGGGCACAACGATGCGAGCCAAAGAAAAAGTTTTTGAATGTAAGAAGAAAAATTTTAAAGTGACGCTAGGATAATATTAAAAAATAACATGAAATAAGAAAAAAAAAGTTTGGTTAATTTAATAATATAAAAAGATAACCTTAATTTAACAACATGAAAAACAAAGCAGACCTAGGTGAATCTCCTAACTTTGAGTTAATATTTCAAAATCATAACATGTGAAATCTCATATCTGGGCTTAATCAAGAAGTTCAATTCCCAATCAATTTAACTTTCAAGGATAAAATCAAGAAAAAAAATAAATCTAAAAAACTTGTCAAATCATAAAATTAACAATTAAAATAATGAGGATCAAACCTAATAGAAAAAAATTTGAAAGAGGATGAAAACATAAAAAGAAATGAATTTTATAAATCACCTTAAATAAAAAAAAACAATCAAAAGAATGAGGATCAAATTTGAGAGAGGAAAAAAAATCAAAGAAGGATGAAATTAAAAATAATATTTTCAAATAAAAAAATTGCAATTAAGAGAACATGGACTAAATCTAAAATGGAAAGAAATTGAAGTGATTTTCTCAAGGGGCAGTGTGCAAATCGAGGTGGATGAGAGAAAAAAAAGAAAAAATAGTGAATTTGCACTAAACCGAACCTATTCTCCATGCATGCACCATCTAAAAAGAAAGTGGACATCAAGACAAATCAAATGATACAGTAGAAGTATGGCTACAACCATTGGAGTTAGCCACACACGCCACCAAAATACGATAGAGCAATTGAAGCATGTTTTCCACACTTAAACAATGTTTTCCTTTTTAAAAAAAAAAATACTAAAATGACCATATAACTAAATGATAACAAAAAAAGAATCACTTTAGAATTACTACTAAGCCCCTGAAGTTAAGGATGTATTTTTTTTTATGGTAAAAACAATTGAGTCATTACATTGTTTATAGTAAAATGAAATCCCTGTAAAGCTTCTAGATCCAAGGTTATTTTTTTTAACTTTTAAGGGTAAGACAATAATTTAACTATTACAAAAAATTGAAAAAGACTGTGTTTTCATAAATAAATAAATAAATAAAGATAAATTAACCTCATAAAAAATTCTTTTACCCATTAAAATCAGTTCATTTGTTTTTTTTTCAAAGATAAAATTAGAATTTTATTATTATAATCCAGAATAAATACTTAGAGTTATTTTCAAACATGTTTTAACGATGTTGGAAGAAAAAAAAGGACACTTTTAGAACAATGCAAAATTGGAGAGCGTTTGCACATGGAAAAGAAACAAAAAAGAAGAAGGAAAAGGAATGAAGGGTAGTATTGTGAATTAGAAATTTGAAAGTTGTGGGTGGCAGTATCGAAATATAAAAAAAGACTCAATTTGTGAAAGAGGTCCAGACCATAGTCATTGCAAGTTGATAAGATGGGTTACGGAAAGCCAGAAATGCAGGTTCTTCTTCTATGATTTTGAAGTGTTTACCACTCAAAAAAACCTCTCCTGCCCAACTCGTCCCTAGCTAAACCGACCCTTGATTTTATAATATTCCAAACTACAAATTAAGACAGACCCTTAAAAAAAAAAGAATAAATAAAAATAAAGCCAATTAACTCGGAGAAACGAATTATTAACCATAAAGCCAAGTCAAATCAAACATGTGCACGCTGATATTGTAATGTACAGTGATTTTTACTTTTTACTTGAAAAAAATTAAATTATTTTTAAAATTTTTTTATGTTAATATATTAAAATTATAAAAAATATTATAAAAAATTAATTTAATATTTTTTAAAGTAAATATATTTTTAAAAAATATATAAAAATAAAAGTTATTGCACATCTTCTCTTAATAAGATATAGTTTTTTTTTTTTAAAGAAAAAAAACAGACATAGGAGCCAGGTATAAATTCCACTATATACTACTTACTAGCTAGGGGCAATCAGCAGGCTTATTTATTACACACAACGTCTAAACCTCAAGTGGGGTCAAAGACATAACCATAGATTAGAACTAGGGTTAAAAACACAAGTGGGTTAAGGTTAAGAAGCACAACCACAAAACCCAGATTTTTATTTATCAACAGTCATTGCTCCTCCTCCTCCTCCTCCTCATCATCATCATCGTCCTTCGCTTTAGCTCCCTTTCTCCCCAAAATCTCCATAACCACTTCCCTACTAAAAACAATCCCATCAATAATTTCCCCTAACGCCACCACCAAAAAAAAAAAAAAACCAATCTTTATAAACCCCCTTCACATCTTCACAAATTATTTTCATTTATTTTTTAACACTTAAATGTTTGAGCCATGGACATGACAACAACAACAACCACCCCCACCAACAACAATAACACAAACACTCCAACTCCAAAATCCCCAGAAGCATACACTGAAACACCAGCCCGGATCCATGACACAAAGCCTTTGTCTTTCACCAACGGTGTCCTCAAACGCCACCCTCCACACCACCAGCACCACCACTTTTCACCATCTCCAATAGTCATAGCCTACAAAGAATGCCTCAAGAACCACGCCGCGACCATAGGTGGCCATGCTCTAGATGGCTGTGGAGAATTCATGCCTTCTCCGATAGCCACTCACACTAACCCCACTTCTTTAAAATGTGCTGCTTGTGGCTGCCATCGTAATTTCCACCGTCGTGAACCTGAAGATTCCCCTCCTCACACCGCCACTACAACAACCATTCAGTACCAATCTCATCACCGTCACCACCCATTCCCACCACCACAAGCTCAACCTCTGCACAATGGAAGCCCCAACTCAGCTTCTCCTCCTCCGATCTCATCCTCTTACTACCCATCAGGTCCTCACATGTTGCTAGCACTCTCTGGTGGCGTATCGGGTTTGAATGAGAATGCGAATATAAATGTTCCTCCTCCAGTTGGTTCTTCGCCGCGTAAGCGATTTAGGACAAAGTTCAGCCAGAGCCAGAAAGAGAGAATGTATCAGTTTGCAGAGAGGGTTGGATGGAAGATGCAAAAAAGAGATGAAGATTTGGTTCAAGAGTTTTGCAATGAAGTTGGGGTTGACAGAGGTGTGTTGAAAGTTTGGATGCATAACAACAAGAACAGCTTGGGTAAGAAAGAACACCTTAATGGGAATAATAATGATATTCTTAGGAGCAATAATCTTGAAAACTCCGACAACAGCAACAATGAGACCAACAAGAACATCACCAACGACAACAATAACGGCAGTGAAGGCTTGAACCATCACCACAACCATCACCACTTTGAGAATGAGAGTCATGTTGGAGTACATGTTGGGACTAATGGGTCTTCCTCATCTTCTTAAAATCTTATCAGGGACTGTTGTTGTTTTTGATGATGATAATAATTGTTAGCTAGGTAGAGAGATCATCAGCAGGGATGGTATTAGTTGTTCATCTCTTTCTTTAATTCTCCATATTTTTTTTTCAAGTTTTCTGATTTTTGTTTCTAGTTTTAATTAATGACGATCTTATCACTTTGTTGAGTAAAGCATGGGAGAGACTTGATCCAAATTAAGGGAAAATCTATTCTCGGTTATTTGATCTAATTTCGGTTCTTCATCATCATTTACTAATCTTGTTTTGTTGTTTTGGCCAGTTATTTTGGCATGTGGGATTCCATTTTTTTCTTTCAAGGTTTGCTGGGCATCATGAATATTAAGTAATCAATCACTTCTTTCTTTTCTTCAGGTAATAATTAAGACAATTAAAAAACCTGAAACATTGTTTTCTGGAATTCCCAGGTAGTGAAGCTACAGGATTTTAATTTCAGGATCCAATGTCCCTTCAGCTCAGTCTCGAGAGATTTGTAGTGAATAGAGAGACAACGAGAGAAGAGAGGAGAGATTCTTCTTAATCTTCTGTCTGAGGGAAAGGAGCAAAAAGTGGGTGTAACAGGGAATGGGGCGGTTACATATTATTCTAACATATCTCATTAGCTTCTATCCAGTACTTTGTTTAGTTTAGTTAGTTCTTAGAACTTGTAAAGACAGAAGCTGATTTTAGGAATCTTGCATTGCATTATTTCATGACCTTTTTCAATGATCAGAGTCCATTATTTTAATTAGATTTTGAATTACAAAGTTGTCTATATTTACTGCCATGGATACAAAAGTACGAGATTCTAGTGGTTCTTTCTATAAGGCTGCGGACAACAAGGTGGTGGTGGTGGTGTTATTAAGGACACATGTTTAATTAATTATGCTCCATTTATGATGGCAGTGGAGGACTCTTGCCGTCTGATATTCTTAATATTGTACTCTTCTTTGATATGATCTGCACTAGCTTGGGATTTGGGTAATGTAACGTGGGAATTGTTTAAGGTGGGCTGTTGCTTAATCCCGAGTTGAGATGATTTGATTTGACTAATCAGTTCATCAAATTGGTGACAATCCAACCTCTACTTTATGCGAAATTAAAACCTCACTTACCTTTTAAGGGAAGCAGACATCATATTTACTGTTAGAAAAAATTATAAAAATGAGAGATGATGACGAAAGGGTACTTAAATGTTAGACTGTCTTGTCTAGCACCTCTCATTTGGGTTGCTTTGGATTTGGTGATTGATGAAGTCTGTAATCTCATTTTGTGGGGCACGTCTTGTGGCCATGTCTAGGATAAGCATGGGCGGTCCCTAGAGTCCACTCTTAACACCAGCTGTATGGGTGCATGTCTACAATTTGGCAAATTTTTTTTTTTTTAAATAATTTTTATTTAAAAATATATTAAAATAATATATTTTTTATTTTTTTATATTAACAAGATCTAAAAATATTTTTAAATAAAAACTCAGTTGGATCTAAAAACAAACCTTTTCTTTTGAAACATGGTCAACAAATTAATAAATAGTGAATGATGTAGATGGTGAATGATGTAGATGGTGAATGATATAAATCAATAAATTATGCATGGCTTTGAATTGATTTAATTAATACTTAATAAATATTGATTTTTTTTTGTTCCAGAATAATATTCAAGGGTTTTACATTTGCATTCATTGTGTGTTTGGTATTGTGATATAAATCGCTTTTTAAAAGTGTTTTTTGTTTGAAAATGTATCAAAATATTTTTTTTCAGATTTTTTTTTGATATCAACACATCAAAATAATTGGAAAGCACTAAAAAAACACTAGTTTGATGTTTTTTTCAAGGAAAATGCTCTATTAAAACACATCCAAACACAATTAAAAACGCACTAAAAAACAAGCACCTAGTCATTATGCCTCGCAACGTTGGGGTAGAACCATGATTTCAATATTGCATGAGCTTTCTTACATAATTTATAAAAACTACTAGATTATTAGCCCATAGCCCACATCATGTTGTAGGTTGGATCAATTTTTTTTGAAGTAAAGAAAATTGTCCAAGCATTGGTAACATCTAATAATTTTTTTAATCATAAACTCAAAATATAATGTATATGAAACAATATATTTTTTTAAATATTGATATTACGATATATTAGATGATATTTTTTTTTAAATATTGAAACTACACTATATTGGATTAACATTGATTAACCTGTCACGTCTACGACTTGGATCATGAGAACATGATAACTTTACAAAAAGTAAATCAAAATAAATTATGAAAGCAAATTCTTAATCAACTTAATGTTGAAAGATAAAAAAAAAAGATAAAAAAAATACTCGAGTCAACTCAGGTTAACCTACCGAACCTGCAACTCAAATTTTATGAGGAGGTGTATAGTAAAAATTGATGTTCTAGGATTAAGACAACAACACCTGGGGGGTGAATTAGGTGTTCCACCAATTATATCAAATAATGAAAATAATCACACTATACACATATAACACAATAACCAACAATATAATTAAAGTGATTAAAGTAAAGAGATAAGGAAAAAGAAATTGCAAACTTGATTTTTAGCATGGTCCAGTAATCCTATATTCACACCTCAAGTACCAACCGTACTTGAGTATTGTACTCTTTTACTAATCCAAGTGAAAGATACAATGCCATTGATGAAACCACACCAAACAATTACACCAGATGTCCCCTCTTCAAGATTTTTCTCTAAATGACAACAGCTCACCAATCCTAAGAGTTTATACAAACTCTCAGGTGTTAACAATTATGATTTGCTTACAACAAGATTCACTTTCTAAAAGAGTAGATTATCTAATTGAAAACTATAATCTCTATAACTCACTTAATAACACTTAAAATGATTGAAGGTGTGTAAGTATAATAAATGTCAGATTTTGTACCCTTATGCTAAAATATAAATATTTAATTTAGCATAACTTAGAGTATGTTAGGATTGATACTTTTTAGTTGGGTTTTCTTTTGAAATAACTTCTATATCATGTATGTTTAGAATCTCTACTTAATATTTTCATAAAACAACCTCTTCTCTCCTCAATCTTTAGTCTCCACCCACCCGATATCCTTCATTGAACCCGCACCAAAATAACCACCAATCTTGCCACCAACAGCCACCACTAACCCAACCACAATCCAAGCTTGCCATCACTTTTTCCTCCTCAACCCACACATTGTAACACCTATCAATTGTGATCAATCCTCAACACAACTAGTGGCAGTGAGTTTTTCTAAAGAATCCATAACAACCCCAATAAGACTACCAACAACAGCCACGACCACCGTGAGTAGGCCCATATCCAACTTCTTACCAACTAGAGCTTAATCTTTTCAATTATGCTCCATCTTTCTCCCAGTTACCTTCATCAACTACGAACCTACACCAGCAACAGGCCACCACGTGAGGTGGCTCCTTCTTATTTAGAGCAAAGAAAAACAACATTCTCCTCTTAGCTCCTCTACTCAACAAATAGAACCAATGACAGTCACACCTTACACCATTTTTGTTTCAATTTCCAGCACCCCTTCTATTTTTCTCTCATCACTAGCAATTTCAATTTCTTTTTCAAAAACTTGACAACCTCTCTCTCTCTCTTTCAATCCGTAGCTCCTCCGTGCCTATGTCCTCCCCTCCAGCAACCCAAAAGCGAACTTAAATACCGCCCATTCTTTCTTTCTTTATTATAAAAAAAGAGACAAAAATGAACTACTTGTGATTTTTGTTATGCATGTGACAGTGATATCTTGGTAAATTTTACTCGGTAACATCGATAACATCCAACTATGAGCTAAGAATTTACTTGGTAATGGCGGTCATATTGTGTCCCAATCATTCCTTGTAAATCTCTATATTGCCTTCATAGAAGGTGGTCACTAGGCAGACTATAGACTATTTTGAGACAAACTAGTAAGCCTACCCTTCATATAGTGGCTTAGAACCTGCTCTTAGAATATGGACTCCCTAATAATTTATTTTGCATCAAGACAGACCTGATCAATAATCTTGAACTTCGCATAATTTTTTGAGCTAAGATTATGATTGTTTCTGAATATGGGCAAAATTTAAGATGATGTAACTAGCTAGGGGAATTACCTATGGACTAAAGCTAGTAAATTACCGTATATGAAAACCTTTTTTTTTTTTTTAATGAAATGGGATTAGACCCACCTTTTTGTTTTGTACTCTTCAATTTGTATGAGATTTAACCTAGATGAGGACTTGAGAAAAATCTTTTCAGATTATCAGACTATGGATTTTTTCCTATATTCAATAAAGAAGTTATGGACTAGCCCTTTGAATAGGTTAATCCATATTTGATGTACGTGTACATATACTTACATTCATAAGCATTCATGCATTCATGCTTTGGGGTCTTAAATGTCTTGAGTACATATACAAGTTGAAATATAGGTCCCTAAAAATCCTAAATCAACAGAATTTACAACACTCGATTTCAATAAAGAAACATGGAAGATGAAGAATGTGCTCATAATGATGCCCACTTTCGAGAGGAGTTAGACTCTATAAAGGCTAACATGGCTCACATCATAAGCTGAATTAAACAGATACTTAGACACCTCTCTAGTGAAGGCCCGTCTCATTGGGCCATTACTTTTACGATAATTTAGCCTGAAGAAAAGACGGGAGAACATGCTTATGACCCCTAATGTAACACAACCTTTGTTCAGTCAACAACACCTGCACCGTTCCCAATAGTCGTGGATCATGAATTTTCCAATGAGTCCTAGAAAACAAAGTCTTCTGAGAACATTAACAATGATAAGATAATAGTACTGGAACCAAAAGTAAAGGCTATCGAGGGAGCAGACTTATATAACCCCGTACAAGCTGCAAAAATGTATCTAGTCTCAAATATAATTGTACTAAAGAATTTCCATGCACCTGAGTTCATAAAGTACACTGGAACTTAGTTCGTTGCCACTCACCTCAAGTCCTATTATGAAAGGATGGCAGAATTTGTGTGCGATGAAAAATTGTAAATACATTTCTTTCAGGATAGCTTGAGTGGGGCAACTCTATGTTGGTACATGAGGCTAGATAACATAAAGATCCAGAGATGAATAGACCTCATAGATGCTTTCATCAAGCAATATAAGTACAATATGAACGTCACTTTACATAGATCTAGCTTGTAAGATATGGAAATGGGTGATCTATCTAGGAATACGTCTATAGGTGGTTTGGTGTAGCTATTCAGGTGGATCCTTTACTGCTAGAAAAAAGAGATGGCCAGCTTGTTTATCAACAATTTTAAGACGCTCTATTTTGAGTTCAAGATTGGAAGTACAACCGAACACTTTACTAACCTAGTGGTTGTGGCCGAAAGGATTGGACAAGCTATCGAAGTAGGAATTGTGAACTCTGAAGTCATAAGGAATCCAAGTTGGGGAAGGGTTATCAAATTAGGAATCTTGTTTGATCGGATCTCATTGTGTCATCGGCTACTCAAAAGTCATTGTCAAAGATTGATATATCATTACCACTCAAAGATATTTACCAATATCTCTTAAACATTAGACACATTACCTAGCTCCATCAGATCCTATAAAACCACCATTTCCTAGGTGGTACAATCCAAATAAGAAGTGCGAATACCATGATTCGATCCTTGACCATTCAATCGAAAGCTACAAGAATTTCAAGTGTCAAGTCCGGAAGCTGGTAAATAAAGGGTAAGTTGAGTTTGTGAAAAATAATGTCAACTACCACATTGTTACTGGATCATCATGAGCACAATTAGTGGTTGGTAAACACTATCAAAACTTAAATGTCATTAGGGATTTCGAACCAAAGAAAGTTGTGGTATTTTTGAAACTTTGCTATTCTGTATTTTGATGTTGGAATTGTATCACATCTTATAATGAAATTGGCTTTCCAGTCTCTTTGTTGTTTTAAAATAAAAAGATGTTTTTTATGTGAAAGTAATAACTTGACATTATATTATTGTCCACAATTGGATAAATATAATAACATAAATGATTGAACCCAAGGTGTGTCATGCAAGATGCTAAGAGACAATCCTCACCTTTTTGAAATTCATAAAACTGACTTTATAATTGACTTTGTAGCACCATTCAAAACATTTTGGCCGTATAAATTTTGTAAAAACCCTTTTTGTCCTATAAAAATGAACTTTTTAATTTCAGAAATAATTCGATGTTTTCTTAAAACTACGTTTAGACACCCTTTTATATGGTGACAAACGAATCATTCAAGTAATTCCCATTTTAAGGTGACCAAACAATTTTGAACCAAGACTCGAAAAATAAAATATACATCCCATATATCTTGGGCCATATTTCAGCTATATGCATAATCACATGTAGATCAATTTGCTTGTCATTGATTCATAAAAACATAAGTCTTTATGCAAAAGTTCCAAACAATTACATTGAATGAGGATTAAATTTATTAGTTCTAACTGCCTATGCATGAAATGATGAAAAACCATCTTTGCTATCTATTCACATTCTAAAATATATCCCTCGTGATCTTTGTTTAAGCCTAAAAAAGTTTTTCTTCGTAAAAACCTTGACTATAATCACATCCCACTTTGGGGGGCATATGGAAATTTCAAAGTCAAAGGTCAATCCTAATTGGGATAACAACCCATACTAAGGGGATAAGCAAAAAATCAAAAATCAAAGACCGAAGAGATGATGTAGTAAATCCAAGGAGCCCGAGAAATCCAAATATTAGGGTATGGCCAAATGAAAAAATAACCAAGTCAAGGTCAAAACAAATAAGGATGTTGCACTAAAGCAAGCAAAAAGGGAAAAACAACTAAATATAAAAGAAAAGAAGATTGAAATATATAATGACAATGATCCTAAGTCTTTAAAACCTCGAACCACTTTTTGAGCCTACAAATCCTTTTCTTTCATAGCCAAGAGTCATAACCTTATTATGTGCCTATAAAAATCCTTTCTAATCAAGCAAGCAAACAAACAATCTGGACCAATAAATGACATTCTCAAAATGCGAAAGAACGTTTTCATAAGAATCATGACATTGAAAATAGAACTACTCGTCATTATTCATGTTGATAAAATAAACACTAAAAAAGAGATAAATTTTCCTTAACAAAACCTCTAGTTTTTGCTTAAATCTCTTGTTTTGAAACCTATAAAAACATAAGGTCACTTATCATGTACCTTTACCAAACCAAATCAATTTTTTTTTACTAAAGAGAGATTACAGCTTCTAGGAATTGTAAGAAATTCAAAACAAAATTGTTTTAAGCTTACATTGGGTAAATTTCTATTTTCAAAATGCAAAGATTCATTTGAGCCATGAATAGCCCAACTTTGAGCTAAAACCTCTTTCTCAACCATTACCCTGTCAATTCTCAACCAAAAAACACACAAAAGATACATCTTTTTGGTGAATGACTTGTCCTGGGGTTACGATCAAAGAAAAAACTTTCAAAATTACTTTTCTTGATTTCTTTGCAACAATTATACTTGAATGAGCGTGATCCTTGAAATCTACGAGTTGATTCCAAAACAAGATAGTGACTTTCAAACTAAAGAAGTCATTAATCGAGTTTGTAAAGTCCTTGACAGAAATAATATTGACACTTATTTGAAAAGTTGAGTAGTTAGGGGGCAATGCAGTGAGCCTTAAGAAGGATAGCATATAATATCCAGATCAGCTGTGTAACATCCCCAAACCAGTGAACTTAAAATATATGACATGTACTCATATTTACCAAAGTTATTTTTTATACTTATATGTTTTACTGAAATTTCGGCAGAGTCTCCTTTGTATTCTTTCGATACCAAGTTATTGACTCAATCATTTTCTCAACCTGTAACACCAATCACAATATCCGTCCATCATTTGGACTTTTAAAACTCAAGCATATATCAATATATCAATATCTCCTTTCTATTTTCTATAGAACGATTTATTAAAAGCTAATAAATTCATAACATGCATCGTCTTTTTTTTTAAAAAAGTATTTGTGCTCAATATATATATATCACCAACCATAATTCAACTTAATAACATCAACATCATAAATTACATCATACACAAGATAATAAGTTAAACATTTACAATTCTTAGTTATAAAAGCGTATTATAACAAAATATTAGTTCTTCCAGTTACATAAATCACATAGCAAAATTTATTATCCAATTATCTACTTTCTAGTTCGAGGGAGCGACGTACCTAAAAACATAGTCACATTAAACATGATTAAAATTCTACATTTCAACAAGTAATTGAATAATGACTAACTATTCATGTATATAAGGTAATTTTCACATCATTGAATAAATTATCTTATTTTTTTTTGTAATTTATAAATTCATATATTCTTTTCTAGACACAGAGAATAAATCTATTGAAAATTAACAAGAGTTTCTCCTACAAATTGCATATTTAACCTCAAATCAAAATTTTACAATTTATCTATATTACACCAAGTGGTTATCCTATTGACTCGTACGTTAATTTTCTTAACATGGTCCTTCAAACAGGCATTATTTCCAGTAGTCAGGAAATAATTTTCTCATGGCTTGCCCATTCAACATGGTGTTATTTCCAGTAATCCAGGAAATTACTTTCACGGCTTGCCCATTCAACGGGGCATTATTTCCAGTAACCAGGAAATAATTTTTTCATGGCTTGCCCATTCAGCAGAGCATTAATTCTAGTAACCATGAAATTATTTAACTATTTAACTACTCCAAGGTGTCGAACACCTACCTTGTGTCTATGCACGTGAAGAGGTCTCTTGTTGTTGGTTAGGTCCTGCGACCTTCTTTGCACCAACATAATTTACTTTGTCATTGATCATTCATTTAAACCGGTAAAATTCTAATACCAATTACATATTTATTTTTTTCACAAAAATCCTTATTCAATTTAACCTATCAACATTAATTATCTTTAATTTGGCAAGATTTCTCAATAATATTATTAGTAAACTCCATTGTCTATTTTTCTTCTCCTTTTAGCCGAAAATAACCAAGGGGAGAAAGTGAAGATTTTTTATTTTCTCTTTGAAAAATTCTTACTCCTTTCATATAATAACACTTTCAAACATATATCTTCCCACATTTTCCAAACAATTGGATTAAAACCTCAAATCCCCTAAATTATTCATCTTTTGGCCGAAAATTCAATTAAAATGGGGGGAAATGTTTTTGTTTCTTTTATTTAAAATTAAACTCTTACCCAACCATAATTCATGCTTCCTAACATGACTAAATCATAATTTGCATTATTCCTATAATTTATAACATACATCCACAACTTCACATAAATCATAATTTTGCATAATCTTTCATAAAACATAAAATCAGAGAAATTAATGAATTGAAGGATGTTATTTACCTCCCTTTGATAGGGATTCAAGGAAAGAATGCAAGAAAAATCAAATATTCTTCTCCTCCCTCTTCAAACCCTAACTTGCAATTCTTCCTCCAAAGCACTTACCACCTTAAAATCACCCCCTCTTAATGTTTAAGTAAGTTAATCACCCTAATTACTCTCATTAATTGGTGAAACCAACAAGAATTTGAGTAAGAAATCACACAATTCCTCCCCCTCTCTTTATTTCCAGCTCACGGCTAAAAGAGGAAAATATAAAGCATTTATAGTCTTGCTTTTAACTATTTACACATTGACCCTCATTACTTTTTAATTCTATTTTTGTCACTCAACTCTTCTTTTTACGTAATTTACACCCATAACATATTATCTTTTACTCTATTGTATCCATTTACTATACTTGAAATTCTTTTATTTAATCTATTCGGTATTTTATTTATTTTACTCAGATTATAATTTATCGGGTTTTCACATAATGTAACAGCGACCCAACCTGCTGTATATTGTCTGCTTTGGGCCTTCCTCCCTCACGGTTTTGTTCCTGGTGAGGCAAGCCTATCACTGAGCCTGATGCCTCAAAACGCATACAACAGGTCAGCGACCAGCACTACTAATAAGGCCAGCAACCAACTTCTTACCTACCGATGTGGGATCTTACAAGCTGGGTGCAAAGAAGCATATAATCAGATGGATTTGGATAAATCCATCAAAGCTATGTATATCATCTAATGATGAAGAATGCCTCTCATAGATAGGCGGAAGAATGAGCATGACCATATCAACTGAAAGCAATGTTGCTCAAAAGGTCTATAACAATGAATTTCTTGAGGAGCTCCATCAATAGTTGAAAATAATGATATACTTATAGGGGCGTCTTCATGTCTGATAATTCAATTTACTCTTTGAAGAAAGAGAGTAATGAAGCACCGCTTCTCCATTAAAATAAGAAGGCAATGGTACACAAATATCATAAATTAAAGCGTATCATTTGAATAGGGGGCAACATCATAGCTAAGAAAGTTTGTCACTTCTCAAAAAATGTTTAACTAAGTAAGGCTTTATTTACTGCCTAAAGATCCAGGCTGTGCAACAAAGAAGCAATTTAGCACATTGATCATATGGGCAAAACCTGAATGAGCTTATGTGATGAAGAGGAAATCAAACATATCAAACAAGGGGCTTATATTTCAAAACCAGGTAAAGATGCATACATAACATTTAAAATCATTGTAAAAAGTTTTTACATAGAAATTGCACAAGAAAAAATTCTCATTGACGTCTAGTAAGACTTCAATAAATAAGAATCCAACAAAGTTCCAAAGCCTAACAAAGCTCAGGATAATCCTAAACCTAGAAGGGTTTAGCAAGAAAGAGTCCAACAAGACTCCAGGAAAAGAACCCATGAAGGTTCTAACCCTAGCAAGGACCCATTCAATTAAAATCCAGCAAGATTTTAGCAAAGAAAGAGTCTAGCAAGACTCCAACAAAAAGTCCTAGCAAGTTTATGAGCCCAACAAGGCTCCCGCTGATTAAAAACTTAACAAGGTTTTAAGCATCATATTTGAATCTATTTTCTTTTGAGTGCGCTTTCTAAACTTCAATAATCAGATAGTGCATTTTTTTAGCCCCATCTATTTTCTTTTTAGTGTGCTTTCTAACCCTTACATACTAGATAATGCGACCTGTAACCTTATCCATTTTTTTTAATGCGCTTTATAACCCTTACCCATCAAATAATGCATATTTTTTATCCTCATCTTTTTCCTTTCAAGTGCACTTTCTACCCTTCCTATACCGATTGGTGCACTTTTTTAGCCCTATATTTTCCTTCTGAATGCTCTTTCCAGCACTCATATACCAAATAATGTATTTCTAGCCCTATCTATTTCTTTTATGAGTGTGATTTTCAGACCTCATATCCTAGATAATGCGTTTTTTTAGCCCTATCTATTTAATTTTGATTGTGTTTTCTATCCCTTACCCATCAAATAATGCACTTTCTAGCCCTACCTCTTTGTTTTCGACTGCTCTTTCTAGCCCTCGTATACCTGATATTATGCCTTGTAGCCCCATCTTGTTCTTTTGAGTGCCCTTTTCAGCCCTCATATATTGGATAATGCGCTTTCTAGCCATATCTATTTTCTTTTGAGTGCGCTTTCTAGCTCTTACCTATCAGATAGTGCGCTTTCCAGCCCTAAAATACCAGATAATGTGCTTACTAGTCCTATCTATTTCCTTTCTGAGTGTGCTTTCTAGCCCTCCCATCCTAGAGAGTGTGCTTTCTAGCCATATTTAGTTTTCTTTTGAGTGCATTTTCTAGCCCTCATCCATCAGATAATGCGCTTTCTAACCCTACCTCTTTCCTTTTAAGTGTGTTTTGTAGCCCTCGTATACCGGATTTTATGCTTCTAGCCCTATCTTTTCCTTTTGAGTGCCATTTCTAGCCTTTACATACTAGATAATACACTTTCTAGAAATATATTTTCCTTTTTTAGTGTGCTTTCTAGCTCTCACATACCAGATAGTACGTGAGAGTACTATCTGAGTGCTCTCACATACTAGATAATGCACTTTCTAGAAATATATTTTCCTTTTTTAGTGTGCTTTCTAGCTCTCACATACTAGATAATACGTTTTTTAGCCCTATCTCTTTTCTTCTGAGTGTTCTTTCTAGCTCTCATATACCAGATAATGCACTTTCTATTCCTATCTCTTTTCTTATGAGTGTACTTTCTAGCCCTCACATACTGGATATTGCACTTTCTAACCCTTTGCATTTTCTTTTGAGTGCACTCTCTAGCCCTTACCCATTAGATAGTGCACTTTCTGGCCCTATATCTTTCCTTTTTAGTGTGTCTTTTAGTCCTTGTATACCGAATAATAGGCTTTCTAACCTTATCTCATCAAATAATACGCTTTCTACCCCTATCTCTTTTCTTCCTAATGTGTTTTCTTGCCTTTGTATACCAGATAATGCCCTTTAGCCCTCACATATTGTATAGTGCACCTATGACACGATCAAAGAGTTGATGTCTTATCCCAAGTGCAGGAGTGTCGAAGTAATAAATAACCCGACAAGACCAGGGTCGAATCACAAGGAGGTCAACTATAAAAATTACAAATAAAGAGAAAGATTTGAAGAGAATAATAACAGAAAAGGAGTTGAAGAGAGTTTTGGGATGTGATATTGGTGTAAGGATTAAATAATGATAAAAAAGATGTCAAGGTTAGAGGATTCACTAATGGTATTTCAAATAAATATAATATAAACTCTTTTAATTACTCAATTGGAAACCACACACAAAGGAGGTTCTAATCGGATGATTTATCGTTATTAGCTCATTATAAATATTAACATGATCATATTAATCATCTTATCTAAGTAACACCATACTTATAAATATCATCAGACATTCATGTTGCTAACTTATGTTAACAACAAATCAACTTCCTCGCATAACAACGATGTCGGCCGAAGACTATGAAGGATCAAGCATTTGATGTACCAAGTGTTATACAACACAAATATAGATAGTCATTTAATAAGCAAGGTATTAATAATTAGTAAGATCAAAAGATAAGACATGCTAATATCAAACTTTCTTGGATATAAACATTGAAGTTCATGTTGAGTTTATAATATACCTATTCTAGCACCATTAGTAAAACCTTTTCACCTTGACATAATTAACTTAGCTAAACATAATGAAGAAGAAAAACATAAATAAATAAGAAAAGAATATAGTTATGATGAAAAGCATAAACAAGAGATTAATGAAAGCAAAACTTAAGTATTACAAAAATATAAAGAAAGAAAGCAAAAACATGATCTTGATCTCAAAACCAAGATGACTAAATACATGACAAATGCCTCTTTTTATAGGCTAAGATTCAGAACTATTGATTGGTTGACTAAGAAAATAGTTGGTGGCCAACCATTGATTTGATGGCTGGTTTTTGACATTGTTGGCTGCTGGTTATTGATATTGTTGGCTGATTTTTGATATTGTTGGCTGGCCAAAACATCATTGTTAACATCAGAATTTAAGCCCTTTGTTCCATGAAAGCTGTGGGCAATTGTCTTAGCTTTCCAACAAAAAAAACCAGAGCTCATTTGGACTTCTAGAACTCAAGATATGAGCTGAAAACCAAATAGTGTCTGAGCTGCAGGACAGGTTCTGACTTCTCTGTTGTTGCTAAGATTTGAACTTGAAAACGGCAGAATTGAGTCTTGGACTCTTATGAAAGTTTTAGGTCTATGTCTTAGCTTTCCATCCATATAAAGTAGACCTAAATCTAAGTTTTACAACTCCAGTTATGATCCAATAACCGAGTGGTGTTCTAGTTTGGAATTGAACCAACATCTCTTCTCTTAGCCTAGTCCTCTTTTTGTCTCTTCACTTTCAATAGTTAATCACATCAATCAATCCTTTGAATTGTGAGATATACCTGCATTCAAAATAAACATTTGCCATAAATTAAAGATATATTATATTATCAGACTTGTTATTATAAAACATGCTTTAGTTAGGGAATTTAATGATACTTTAGTGGAATATGATGATATAAAGCCTTAATGAAAATGCACTTTTAAGTACTAATCAACCTATAAACCATATCTATTTTCTTTCTGAGTGCATTTTAGAGCCCTCACATCCCAGATAATGCGCTTTTTAGCCCTATCTTTTTCTTGTTGAGTGTGCTTTCTAGCTCTTACATCCTAGATAATGCATTTTCTAAACCTATCTTTTCCTTAGTGTGTTTTATAGATCTCACATCCTAGATAATACATTTTCTAGCCCTCACATACCAAATAGTATGGTGGTAAGCCCTATCTATTTCTTTCCAAGTGTGTTTTCTAGCCCTTATATCCCTAATAGTGCGCTTTCTAACCCTATCTTTCCCTTCATAAGAGTGTTTTCTCGCCCTCACGTACTAGATAGTGCACTAGCAAGCCCTATCTTTTTTCTTTAGAGAGTGCCTTTTAACCCTCACCAATCAGATACTGCGCTTTATAGCCCTATCTATTTTATTTCAAGTGCGTTTTCTAGCCCTCACCCATCAAATAATGCATTTTCTAGCCTTATCTCTTTCTTTTTTAGTGTGCTTTCCACCCTTACTTTTAGATAATGCACTTTCTAGCCCTATCTCTTTTCTTTTTTAGTGTGCTTTTAATCCCTCACTTATGACTTTTTTTGAAAGGATTAACCACTTCTTGTGTGGTAAATCTACATCCTTTTATCTTTTCTTCTTTACAAGCTTACTATCTAAAGTCTCTTACGAGACTTTATGTCGTAAGCATTGTAAAAAGAGAGAAACCATCAAGATAGTTTCAAAACAATTTCAAATTGTTTTTCTAAATATTAGAAATTTTTTTTGACCCTCTGTTTTTCTAAATATTTCAAAATACAAAAAACATTATGTTCTTGATGTATTTGTCTCATCTTTAGCATCTTTTCAAAACAATTTCAAATTAAAAAATTTATTTTCAACACGTTCAACTATTAATACACACATTTCAAAATCACTAATTAATTCTTCTCGTTGAGTTAACGTTGATGTTGCTTTTTCAAAAAAAATTCAAAATACAAAAAAAAGAAAAAAATATAATAAATGGGCAAAAGAACCAAAAGTGAAAAGGAAGAAAATGAGGGATTGAAAAATTTAGGTTACTCAGAGATCAAACAGTTGAAGGGAAGAAGGAAAAAGTTTTTGCCTACAAAATGTTGAAGGAATCTCACATAAGAGAGGGGAGACCAGAAAAAAAATATAAAATAAAGAAAAGAAAAAAAACATTTTTCCACATTTTCTCTCCCCGCACAAAATCCCTAGGCCCCATTATAACTATGCAACCGCCACAAATAAAAAAACCAACCTCCATCTTCAACCCATTGTTAGTAACACATTCACCTACCAATCAAACCAACTGACAAAGCTGTTGCCATCTCCTCTCACTATCAACGCCCACAAGACCACCAGGATTAACCCTCAGCCCCTTAATTATTTCAGTCGAAAGCAAATCCAACTCTTTCTTTTTATTCATCAGTAGCCATAAACATAACCTCTTCTCTCCTCAATCTTTAGTCTTCACCCACCTGATATCCTCTATTGAACCCTTACCAAAACAACCACTGATCTCTCCACCACCAATGTTAGAAGTATTTTATATGGGAAGGGTCCATATAGGTGCCCCGACAAGATTCACCTATATTGGAAGGTAAAAAGATTTTCCACAACTCATATGTTATGGTGAAAATGCTTCCAATTAAAATGAGTGAATATCTAAATAATCCTGAAAATTTTCTAATCAACTTCTAATATTTAAATACCAGCCTACTTATAGGTCCAACATTTATGCCAGGATGTTGACTATTAATTTTTATGAATTAAAATTTTTAGGGTTATTGAAATATTGGCCAAATCCTAAAGTAATTTTACAAACTTAGTGTAAATTCCAAAAGATGCAAGGGAAAATAAACACAGGTTTTTTTTCTAAAACCATGCTAAAAAAAATGTCTCTCCTTTTTTATAAATAAAAATGCAATTTTTTTATAAGGATTGAGCCGTATGCAAAAAGCAAAAATAAATTTTTTTAGGGCCATGTTTGGCAAAACCATATTTTTATTCAAAATAAAACTGTCAAAACATGCCTAAGGACGTGTTTGCCAAACACTCCCTTAAGCCAAAGTTTCTTTTATCATAACAGTGACAAACCAAACAAAGCCTTAAATATTTGACTCGGTTGAGATGTGGGATCAGATCATATGCATGCATCGTTACCTGGTTGGATAAGGTTTGTAATTTTTGCAAAAAACATTATAGCCCCCCTTTTGCTTGCTATATCTCTATTGCTTGATGGATGAGTTTTGTAATTTCTGAGATGAGTTCTCCTAGTCTTTAGACTTTTCAGCTCATATGGGTTTTATTCATATGGCTAATGTGTTTGATTACCTATTTGTCGTATAGTCTGGACCTTTAGGTAATAAATGAAGCTCTACTTAGTTAACCATTCTTTGAGAAGTGACAAACTTTCTTAGCCGTGAAATTGCCCCCTAGTTAGATCGTGCCCTCTAATTATGGTATTCTTGCACCATTGCCCACTTTTTCTATTTTGATGGAGAAACAACACTCCGATATTCTCACTTATCAAATCATTTAGTGTTAATGACTGTTGCAAATTACCCCAAATTGATGCATTCTTTTGATAACAATTTTCATGTATCATAGCCAACCTTTAAAATGGTAAACAAGATTTTAGGCTATGAAGATACCCCTTAAATACAACATTACTCTCAATTGCTGTTAGAGTTCGCCAAGTAGTCTACTATCTTTGAGAACCGTTGTCTTTATCTAATCTAGTTGTGGTAGTTCTTTTGATTATTATTAAGAAATATTTGTCATTGTTAGATGCCATTTATAGCTTTGATGTTTTTTTGCTGAATCATCAATTGATTATTGTTATCATAATGGCTTCTTTGCCCTCTATTTGATTTGGATATTATCAATTTCCACTCTCAAGATCCATTACATTGCCCCCTGATTGCTTAACTTTTCAAGGATGACTCATAAGAAGTGTCATGTCATTTTTGCCAAGGTCTTTATAAACTCGATCAATGACTTTTTTTGTTTGAAAATTTCTTTCTTGCTTTAGAATCAACTTGAAAATTTCAAGGATTATGTCCATTTAAGTCTAATTGTTGTAAAGAAATCATGAGATGTAAACTTGAAATTTTTTCTTTGATTGTAACCTCAAGAAATGTCATTCAACACTAAGGTGCATCTTTTGTGTGTTTTTGGTTGAGAATTGATAGGGTAAATTTTTAGAGGAAGCGTTAGCTCAAAATTAGGCTACTCATGGCTGAAATGAATTTTTGCATTTTTAAAGATAGGAATTTGTTTGATGTAAGCTTTAGACAATTTTGTTTTGAATTTCTTACAATTTTCATGGGGTTTAATCTTTAGTAATTATTATCTTTAATGCTTGCTTAATAAGAAAGGACTTTTAAAAGGCATGTAATGCATGTTATGACTTTTGGCTATGAAAGAAAGATATTTGAAAGGTCAAAGAGTGTTTCAAGGTTCTAAAGATTTAGTATCACTATCATAGTGTCTTTATTTTCTTTCATCGTGTTTCTTTGATTTGCCCTTTTTGTTTGCTTTAGTGGGACATCCTCATTTAGTTTTGATATTGACTTTGTCATATTTGTCTTTCATTATGGCAAGCCCCCAATATTTAGAATTTCTCGAGCTTTTTGGTTTGTTCATTACCACTCTTTGGGCTTTGATCTTTAAATGTATTCTCCCCCCCTCCAATGTGGGGTATGATCTTAGTTAAGATCAACCTTTGACTTTTGGAATCTTCATTTGCCTCCTAGTATGAGGTGTGATTTTAGTTAGGATCAATTCTTGATCATTGGAATTTGTTTTTGCCCCTTAGTGTGGGGTGTGATCCTAGTCTAAGTTTTTACAAAGCAAAACTTATTTAGGTTAAAATAGGTAGCATAAGGGATATATTTTTAGAATGTGAATGGATAAAAAATATGGTCTTTCATCATTTCAAGCACAAGTAATTAGAATCGATAAATTTTATTCTCGTCCAATGGAATGGTTTAGAACTTTTGAATAAGACTTATGTTTTTATGAATCAATGACTAGCAAATTGAACTACATGCGATTATGCATACAACTAAAATATAGACCAGGAGACATGAGGCATAGGATTTTCATTTTTCATGTCTTGGTTCAAAATTATTTGGTCACATCAAAATGAGAATTGCTTGAATGATTCGTTTGCTACCTTACAAAAGGGTGTCAAAATGTTGTTTTAAACAAATGTCAAATTATTTCTGAAATACAAAAACAAATGAAATTTTTCATAATTATTTTGGCAAAGATGTGTTTTACAAACTAATATGGTCAAAATATTTTGAATAGAGTTATGAGATCAGTCATGAGAGTCAATTTTATGAGTTTCAAAAGGGTTGCCTCTTAACGTTTTGCATGGCACATTTTAGGGTTCGATA
>Ga0307514_10001733_pt1 | contig 24980 bp, 22 predicted proteins | sample 16_EM_MG_FD_203088 | JGI IMG/M metagenome (GOLD analysis project Ga0307514, IMG submission 203088) | Populus trichocarpa ectomycorrhiza microbial communities from riparian zone in the Pacific Northwest, United States - 16_EM | ecosystem: Host-associated > Plants > Roots > Unclassified | place... | reverse complement strand
GCATTCATCGATGAACTCCAGGGAGTGGGTCGGCTCAGGCCTTGCATGCATCAAGGCATTTTTTAAGCCATGAATCGTATTGCTCATTCGTGATGTTGTTAATCTTTTCCGCGTTCTGCTTGTAGGCCTCTTGACAGGCCGCATCGTATTTTTTGATGCCGTCCTTGTCGCTCATCATGGCCGCTGTGTCCCCCTTGGCCGCGCCCTGCAGGTTCTGCGCATCGCGCGAAGCCTGAACGCGGGACTGCCCGTAGCTGGGGCTGGCGCGCTGATGCGCACGGGTAGGGATCACGATGGTCAAGGCGGAATCGTCAATCACCTTGCGCTCGCATTTCGACAGCGGCACCTTCTTCCGCTTGCTCTTGGCTGCTTGGGCTTTGAGCTCTTTGGCTCGCTCCTTCAACGCAGCCTTGGATGGGATGTGGTCTCGCGCCCGCTTTCCCTTGGCGGTCTTCTTCTTCTGTTCACCGTATTGATTTATCTCGCCGCACTTCATCTCGACTTCGTCGAGACCATCGATGATCGGCGTGACCAATGGGATCGTACCGGCGGCATCCACCGTGTTCTCATTGTTCTGCAACTTCTTGTCGGAAAAACGGCACGCGTTCTGACCATCCAGTTTCACGTCGAAGGAATAGAGAATCCAGGTAGAGGCTTGCTTGAAGGTGTTGGACTTGACGCCGCCGACAGTGCCCGGTTCGTCGCCAGAGCTCATCGAAAACTTTGAGCCCTTGATCGCGGCCATGTTGCCGCCATCCACCTTGACCGTGGTCGTACCGTCAGACAGCGTGCTGGACTGAGAGATGTTGGGGTATGGCATCGGCACAGGACCGCCCGGCGTCGGCGTCTTGCAAACATCCGGCACCGTCGCGATCGACATCCAACTGCCGCCCTTGTGCACCAGTGCGTTCAGCGTGCCATTGACTTTTACGGTGGCCATCGCGCTAGCAATTGCTGGCCGCGCGAAGCAGTGCTGCTGCGCGCTCCCCACCGTCCGAGCTGCCCCAGACCAAGCCGAGCGGTCCACGCGAATACATCTTCAACTGCGCGATGGTCGCGAGCACAACCGCCAACGGTCCCGACGCGGCGCCGACATCGCCCCAGCAGTCGGCAGGTGCGATGAAGTCACTGGCCGCGCGAAAACGCTGCCGCGTACGCGTGACCGTGAAACCATACTCATCTGCGCGGTAGGGCTCACCATTCATGTCGCAGTAGACGTCGGTGACCTGCTCACCGGGCCAAGCCTCCAACACCGAACCAAAGGCTCGCGACAACCCCTTTCCCAAGCACACTTCGCCGCTCCGGATCAGCTTGTCCTCCTTGCCCAGGCCGGTTGCCACAAGGTAGGACAGCGGCGCGATCCCGACAGCCCTCGCGGCTGCGCTCGACAGCAAGAGCGCGGCCCCCGCGGCCTCGCCGGGAATGAAGCCCCATGCGTTGTTGCGCTCGCCAGCGCCATGCAACTGCGATGTTTCCTCCAGCCATTCAAGCGTGTCGGGGTCGAGCCAGCAATCCGAACCGGCGATGATCACCGGCTGGCGCTGCTGCGTCCGCACCATCGCCAAGGCTGTCTCCAGCGCCACCAATCCACCCGCATGCCCCGACCGAAGCATCTCCATGTGCGCGAAACCACGTGGGAATGCCGCGCTCAAATGCCGCCTGATACGAGCCACAAGAGAATCATCGAAAGGAATACGCTCCGCGGGCAACGCGACGAGCAGCAATGGCGCGGCGAGCCCCACCAGGCCATTCGTTTCTCGTAACGGTTCCATGGCCTCGGCAATCGAGGCACAAAGGTTGTCCGCCATTCGCATGACCGTGTCGGGCTGATCGGCAAGCCAGCCGCATGCAGCAACCTTCATCGGCTCGCCTTCGGAGTCCACCATGAAGGGATGGTGGATAAAACCAGCCACACCAGCCCTCACAGCGGCGGCCGAAGACCAGGCACCTTGGCCGACGGCGGTCGCTGCACCCAGTCCGCAAATCGCGGCAGCGCGGTCAAGGTCCAAGCAGCGCCTCCAGGTCTTCTTCCTGATGTGTCAGCTGCGCATCGCGCATGTCAACCCGCGTATGGTCTAGCTGGTACACACGCGAATGGCATTCGAGCGCGCTGTGCCACACCAATGACACGCGCGCCGCATCGGGTTCGATGATGACGGTATGCAGGCTTGGCGGTGGATGGTCAATGCGATCCCCGTTCATGAAGCGTGTGCGCAACGCCAGCCGCGTGCTGGGCAAGACGAAGCGCGTGACGCCCTCCCGCGTCAGGTTCAGCAACGCCACCTCTTCACCCCCACGTAGAAATTCGGGGCTCCACTGATCTGATGGTGCAGACTGCCAGTGCCGCGGATCAAAGTCCCTGGGCAACAACGGCTGCCGATCGCGCTCCCAAGCTTCGTCGTAAGTACCGGCAAAATGCGCGCGCGCCTGCCAGTGACTGCCAATGAAGCCAAACCCAGCCGGCGTCGGGCGATCACTCCAGGCCTCGACCATGGCATGCGGATATTCAACGTTGGGCAAGGCCCGGCCGACCGCATTGGCGCGAGAGGTCGCGAAACCGGTACCTACCGGATTGGGCCAGTACCAGTCCTTGTCCGGTCGGCTCGATGCGGAATCAGCGCCGCCGAAAGCTCGGCTGTAGCGCATCGGCATGAGGACAAACGGCTGCGGCGCGGGACGCCATGATCCGCTTGAGCCCCACTGCCGGTCACCCGACACGCGAAGACGCTTGCCCACGCCACCGACGCGAAAGCCTACGTCCAAGCTGCCGACTGGCTGCCCGCCAGGTGAATGTGCAGTCCCGTTGATGACGATGTCAGTCGTTATTTTCGCGAGCACGAAATCGTTCTCGTAGCGCAGAACGCCCGGAGCATCTTCCCAGTACTCCGGCGTGCGCACCGGCGGTGGCTGTACCGACGCGGGGGCCGTGGTGCCATCTGAGAAGACATCGTACGTCGCCTTCACGACAACCAGCCAGGTCTCGGCGCCATCAAGCCCCCGGATCCACGACTGAGCTGCAGAAAACGGCGTGGCGTTCAGGATCTGCCACATGGTGCGACCTAGTTGATGTCGACCACCGCGCCCTTGATGCGGTTGGCCCCACTCGAACGGCTGACCACGTAGCGCCCGTCAACCAACACCTTGCCAGCGGCGGTGAGCGTGATGCTGGCATGGCCACAACGCAACACCAGCTCCCGCTGAGCGGTGATCTGCAGCGCACGCCCATCCACGCTCACCGCGACGCTCTTCGCGGCTTCAGGCTGCCGTTCTATCCCCGCTGGCTGAATGACACCGACGACGATGGGACGCAAAGGATCCCCGCGCTCCAGCAGCACGATCACGCCCTCGCAACGTCCAGGTGGCAGTGGCACCGTGCTGCGTGCGCTCACAAGGCGGCCCGGCATGACGTCTGGCATGTCGACCATCGGTGACCCGCTCTCGTCGAAGGCGACCACGGTTGCGACCAGCGGCCACGACATCGACTGTCCGAACAGCAAGGGATTGGCTTGCAGCTCGGTCAATGAGGCGTCCCCAGGCTTGCTTTCGGCCGCGGTGACTTCCGGCTCCACAAATGCCCTCATGCGATCCCCCGACGCGTCAATTGAGACCTACCTTGCTGCCTTTGATGACGATGTCACTCGAAGCCTTGACGTTGATCTTCCCCGAACCGTCGACAGACACGTCTTTCCCTTTGATGACTACCGTTCCATCCTTCTTCATCACGATGCTCGCACTGCCAGTCTTGATCGTGATCGACTCACCAGCGTCTATCACCAGGTTCTTGCCCACGCTAAGGCTGTCGTCATCCGTGACCGAGGTGCTCCGCTTCTTCCCGACGGAGGTCGACTGCGCGCCCCCTACCGAGACGCTACGGTCCGAACCAACGCTGGTGCTCTGCTTGGCGCCTACATCGGTGCTTTGATTCGCGCCGATCGAATTGCTCTGGTTCAAGCCGACAGTCGTTGTCTGACTCGCGCCGACCGTGATGGCCTGAATGGCACCGATGGTGACCTCCTGCGCGGCACCGACCGTGATCGTCTCGTTGACGCCCACGGTGTGCGTGCGCTGCATCGCGACGGTCGCCGTTTCGCTGCTGCCAACGGTGATGCTGCGGTTCGAGCCAATGCTGATGGTCTCGTTTGAACCGACCGTCTCGTTGCGGTTTACGCCGATCACGATGGTCTCGTTGTTGCCGACCTTCTCGCTTCTGTCGACGCCAATCGTGATCTTCTCGTTGCTGCCCACCTTCTCGGTCCGGTTCACGCCGATGGTGATCGTCTCGTTGTTGTCCACCGTCTCGGTGCGGTCGTGCTTCACATGCACGGTCTCGTCGTTGTCGATGGTCTTGGTGCGGTCGTGGCCGACCCAGTGGGTCTCGTCGTTCTCGACCTCGATGTCCTGGTTCTTCTCGGCGTGGATCCACAGCTGCTCTGCGCCGGCCTTGTCCTCGAAGCGGATGGCGTTGGCGGTGCCGTAGGCGCCGCCCTTGCTGGAGCGGGTCAGGATGCCGGACTGGGTGGCATTGGCGGGCAGGTCCCAGGGGGGCATCTGCATCGCGTTGTAGACGCGGCCGGTGACCAGCGGCTGGTCTGGGTCGCCTTCGAGGAAGTCGACCACGACCTCCTGGCCGATGCGCGGCACGTGCATCACGCCGAAATTCTTGCCCGCCCAGGGGTGGCTCACGCGCACCCAGCACGAGCTGGTCTCGTTGTGCTGGCCGTAGCGGTCCCAGTGGAACTGCACTTTCACCCGGCCATATTTGTCGGTGTAGATCTCTTCGCCGGAGGGGCCCACCACCACTGCCGTCTGCGGGCCCTGCACAAAGGGCTTGGCGGTCTGCCTGGGCGGCCGGAACTGCTGGTCGGCCGGGATGGCGTCGAAGGTGCACTGGTAGCCGCCGGGCGCGCCGCCCTGGCTCTCGTAGCCGTCGACCACGGCGTTGGTGCGCATCGCCGAAATCAGGTACTTGATGTTCTGGTCTTCGCGCGGGTGCTTCTCCAGCGTCAGCACATGGCCGGTGGTGAGGCCTTGGGCATTGGAGGCGCCGCGCATGCTGACATAGGTGCTCTGCAGCTCGGTCAGGCGGTCTTCGTTGTACTGGGTGCCATCGGCCACCTGCAGGTAGTCGCCCTGGTAGTCGAAGGCTTCCAGCTTGTCGAGGTCGTGCCCGCGGGGCTGCGTGGCCTTCACCGCGAGGCTGGTGGCCGGGCGCTCGAAGTCGTAGCTGGTGAGCGCCGCCTGGCCGGTCTTGACGCCGCAGCTGAAGGACCAGTTCGACACGTAGTCGGCATCGGGCGGCAGTTGGTCGGTGTTCTCGTGGTATGGCAGGCGTTCGCAGTGAGGCGCAGGGTCGTGCGCGGAATAGGCGTCTACCAGCACCAGCTTGTGTTCGGTGGCCGTGTGCTCGAAGTACCAGTAGATGCCCTCGTGCTCCAGCAGGCGGGCGATGAAGTTGTAGTCGGTCTCGCGGTACTGCACGCAGTACACCCACGGCCGGTAGCTGCGGTAGAGCTTGAACTCGAAATGGGCAATGGCGGTGTGGTCCTCGAAGACCTTCTTGACGATGTCCGGCACCGTCAGGTCCTGGAAGATGCGGCAGTCGGTGGTGCGGGTGAGGAACCACAGCCAGGGGCGCACGGTCACCTGGTAGGCGTGGTAACGCCCCCGGTGCGGCCCGATGCCGAAGCGGGTCACATGGCCGTGGAAGTAGCGCTTGCCGCCATCGCGCAGCGTGACGGCCACGCTCACGGTCTTGCCCAGCAGGTCGGTTGACAGGATGTCGGGCTTCTCGCTGAGCAGGCCCAGCTGCGTCTCGCCCAGCACACTGAGTCCGCAGCCGTCGAACATGGATTCGAAGAGCAGGTCGTCAGGGGGCAGCGGGGAGCTGAGCGTGATCGAGGCAGACGGCATGAAGCGGCGCAGGCGCGAGTGAGGTCCTACGGTACGCAGGCCGCTTCGCACGCGAAAGCGACCAAAGTCACCCCGGCCACTTCAGCCACCGGCTGCCTTCAAGGCGCAGCGCAGTCCTCGGTACGCCAGCGCCGGGCGGCTTCGTCCCACCGCACAGGCTGGACCGCAACGGCGTTGGCCTTGCCAGGCTTGACGCAGAACCGGGCCTCGTAGGCCACGGTGCCATCGGCACCAGCCTCGGGCTGCGCGCCGAGTTCGACGCGGTACAGCGTGCCGGCCTGCAGCGGCGCGGCGGCGGTGCGCTGGGTGGCGCCTGGCGGCAGCGCGCCATAGCGCAGGCAGGCCTCCGGCCGAAGCTGGACCGCGCCGCCGGGCGGTCCGAACGAGAAGCCCCAGTCCTCGGGCGGCAGCGAGCGCCAGTCGGGGCGCTCACCGTGGCTGATGCTGAGCGTCCACACGCGCATCGGGCCGGCCAGCTCGCGCTGCGACAGCGCGAAGCAAGGCAGGCCCCCATCGGCCGTGACCTCGACCGAGCCCTTGCTGGAAGCGGCCTGGCCACCGCCCCAGGCCAGCAGGCTGGCCAGCGCCGCGACAAAGTGACGCCCGGCAAGATTCATGGCAGGTTGCGCTTGTCCGAAGGGTTGGCAATGAACAGGCGCAGCACGGTCTCGAACAAGGCGCGGTCGTTGATGTGTTTGGTCTGGTGCATCTCGGGCGGGCGGCTGAAGCTCTTCACGGCCCAATAGTCGGACAGCAGATCGCCTTGCGCCTCCATGTTGTAGTCGCCCAGCGTCTTCTTCGCATCCAGCGTGTAGTCGTAGCCCAGCCCGATGCGGATGGCGCCGCGCAGCATCACCGGGTAGCCCAGCTGATGCTGCCAGACATGCACCATCTCGTGCATGAACCACAGCGAATCGCTGAAGCCGGCGAGCGCGAAATCTTCCTTGAAGCGCTTGGGGTTGAAATACATCTCGCCGTTGGGCGTCATCGCGGTGTCGTCCGGCTGCAGGCCGAACCAGAGGTACTCCTCGTTGTGCACCTTCACGCGGTTGTAGTCGACCGAGTTGCCGAACAGCGTGCGCGCCATGTCGCGCTCATTGACCGTCAGCCTGCGCCATTCGCCCTCGGGTGTGGGCCGGCGCACCGGCTGCACGCTGGGCCGCGGCGACTGGCCACGCTTGTCCGGCAAGCCTTCCAGGCCGGCGCCGATGCCGGTGGCCACCAGGCCCGTCGGCCCGGGCAGCGCCGAGCGAAGGTCGAACGGCTCACCCCAGCCCACCGGCTCGCGCAGCGTGGGGCTGGTGGCACCGGGAATGCGCTGGCCTGCCATCAGGGGATTCTGCTCAAGCCGCAGAGCCGTTCATGGGCTCGGGGTCAATCGAACGCATATGCGAAATCGCCGTCCTGCACGCTCAGGCCCACCTGCCCTATCGCCTGCCCTTCCGACAGGCGGGTCAGGTACTCGCGGCTGATGCGCGGCAGCACGGTGTTGGTGAGGATGGCATCGATCACGCGGCCGCCGCTTTCCACCTCGCTGCAGCGGCTGATGACCAGCTTGACGACCGCGTCGTCGAAGCTGAAGGGCACGCCGTGATGTTCCTGCACGCGGCGCTGGATGCGGCCGAGCTGCAGGCGGACGATCTGCGCCAGCATGGTTTCGCTCAGCGGGTAATACGGGATGGTGACCACGCGGCCCAGCAGCGCCGCGGGGAAGACCTTCAGCAGCGGCTCGCGCAGCGCCTTGGCAATGCCTTCGGGTTCGGGCATCAGCTCGGGGTCGGCGCAGAGCTTCATGATCAGCTCGCTGCCTACGTTGCTGGTCAGCAGGATGATGGTGTTCTTGAAATCGATGTAACGGCCCTCGCCGTCTTCCATCCAGCCCTTGTCGAAGACCTGGAAGAACAGCTCGTGCACGTCCGGGTGGGCTTTTTCCACCTCGTCCAGCAGCACCACGCTGTAGGGGCGGCGGCGCACGGCTTCGGTCAGCACCCCGCCTTCGCCGTAGCCCACGTAGCCGGGCGGTGAGCCCTTCAGCGTGGAGACGGTGTGGGCCTCCTGGAATTCGCTCATGTTGATGGTGATGACGTTCTGCTCGCCGCCGTAGAGGGACTCGGCCAGCGCCAGCGCGGTTTCGGTCTTGCCCACGCCGGAGGTGCCGCAGAGCAGGAACACGCCGATGGGCTTGTTCGGGTTGTCCAGCCGGGCGCGCGAGGTCTGGATGCGGCGGGCGATCATCTCCAGCGCATGCTGCTGGCCGACCACGCGCTGGTTCAGCGTGTCGGCCAGTTGCAGCACCGCCTGCACCTCGTTCTTGACCATGCGGCCGACCGGAATGCCGGTCCAGTCCTGCACCACGCTGGCGACCGCCGCTTCGTCGACCGTCGGCAGGATCAGCGGTGCGTCGCCCTGCAGCTCGCCCAGCTGCAGCTGCAGGCCTTGCAGTTCCGCGAGCAGGTCATCGCGTTCGGAGGCGCTGGGTGCGCCTTCGCCATCCTCCCGCAGCCTGGCGCGCAGGGCCAGCAGACGGTCGACCACGGCCTTCTCCTTGCCGAAGCGCTCAGCCAGCACCGCGCGCTCGGTGTGCGCCTCGTCCAGCGCAGCGGCCACGCGGCGCTTGCGCTCGGTCACCTCGATGCCGATGGCCGCCTCGCGGCCGATGATGGCCTGCTCCACCTCCAGCGCCTGGATGCGGCGCTGGTTGTCTTCCAGCGCCGGAGGCGTGGCATGCTGGCTCACGGCCACGCGGGCGCAGGCGGTGTCCAGCAGGCTGACAGCCTTGTCGGGCAGTTGCCGCGCCGGGATGTAGCGGTGCGACAGCCGCACCGCCGCGTCAATCGCCTCGTCCAGCAGCGCCACCCGGTGGTGCTGCTCCAGGATGCTGGCCACGCCGCGCAGCATCAGCACCGCCTTCTCCTCGCTGGGCTCGCCCACCTGCACCACCTGGAAGCGCCGCGTCAGCGCCGGGTCCTTCTCGATGTGCTTCTTGTACTCGGCCCAGGTGGTGGCGGCAATGGTGCGCAGCTTGCCGCGGGCCAGCGCGGGCTTGAGCAGGTTGGCCGCGTCGCCGGTGCCGGCCGCACCGCCGGCACCGATCAGCGTGTGGGCCTCGTCGATGAACAGGATGATGGGCTTGGGCGAGGCCTGCACCTCGTCGATCACCGAACGCAGCCGGTTCTCGAACTCGCCCTTCATGCTGGCGCCGGCCTGCAGCAGGCCGATGTCCAGCGCGTAAAGAGAAACCTCTTTCAGCTGCGGCGGCACATCGCCCTGCGCCAGACGCAGCGCAAAGCCTTCGACCACCGCCGTCTTGCCCACGCCCGCCTCTCCCGTGAGGATGGGGTTGTTCTGGCGCCTGCGCATCAGGATGTCGACGATCTGGCGGATCTCCTCGTCGCGGCCGGCCACCGGGTCGATCTCGCCCTGGCGCGCGCGCTCGGTCAGGTCCACCGCGTAGCGCTTGAGCGCCTCCTGCTTGCCCATCGCCGCGGGCGCCACCGCGCCGCTGGCTTCGCCGGGTTCGGCGCCGCCGTCGGTCGCACGCATCTGCTGCTCGGGCGAGCCTTCGACGATGCGGGCGAAGTTGTCGGCCAGCTCGTCCGGCTTGATTCGCTCGAACTGTTTGGAGATGGACAGCAGCGCATTGCGCAGCGACGGCGTCTTCAACAGGCCGATCACCAGGTGACCGGTGCGCACCTGGCTGTCGCCGAACATCAGCGAGCCATAGACCCAGCCGCGCTCGACGGCGTTTTCGACCCAGCTCGACAGGTCCGTCACCGAGCTGGCGCCGCGCGGCAGCCGGTCCAGCGAGGCGGTCAGGTCCGCGGCCAGTTGCGAGGCGTCCAGGCCATGGTGCTTGACGATCCGGTGCAGGTCGGAATCGGGGGTGTTGAGAATCTGGTAGAGCCAGTGCTGCAGCTCGACAAACGGGTTGCCACGCAGCTTGCAGAACACCGTGGCACCCTCGATGGCCTTGTAGGCCAGAGGGTTCAGCTTGCCGAACAGCGCAACGCGGGAAATTTCGGTCATGGAAGGCCTCCGTGGGCTTTGGCAACGAATGAGGTTTGCGGCCGCAGGCGCAGCTCGGCGCGCGGGGAAGTGCCGGCGCGGCCGATCCAGCTGCTCAGGCCCAGGCGCAGCCGGCGGTCCAGCCGCGGCGCTGGTGCCTCGCGCGGCTGCAGCGTGAGTTGCAGGTCCCACAGCAGGTGCAGGCCAGCGTATTCGCGCACCCAGTCCACCAGCGGCCGCCAGGCGCTGCCGCCGGGCAGGAAGGCCTGGTACTGCGCCAGCGTCAGCGGCCCCAGCACCACGCGGAACTTGAACTGCCGGTCCCAGACCTGGTGGCCGGCGTTGGCATTGCGGCCCAGCGCCGCCGGCACGGTGCCGACACGCTCGCTGCGGTTGCGCGCATGGCCCAGGCGGGTGCGTTCGCCCGGCGCCATTGGCAGCCAGTGCGGCACGCGCTGCTCGATGCGCGCCGGCACGCCGAAGTGCTGCCGCAGGATCTTCACCAGGCCTTCGGGCGAGCGGCTGGTTGCGCCCAGCATCCCGGCATGGAACAGCCGCGCATGGTGCGGCAGGCTGTCCCGCGGGCGAATGCTGTCGTGCAGCCCGGTGCTGGCGCCCAGCCAAGTGGCGAAGCGGTCGTCGGCCGGGCGGTCCAGCTGCACGCAGGGCTGGGACTGGGCCCAGGCGCGGTAGAACAGCGACAGCAGACGGTGGTGGAACACGTCCAGGAAACGCTGCAGCGTGGGGTCGCTGCGCTGGTGCAGGCGCTCGCGCACGTATTCGGTCAGGTGCAGCGGCAGCGGGCCTTGCGGGCCCATCAGGCCGAAGAAGTGAACGGCCAGTCGCGGCATGCTGCCCTCGCGGCTGAAGCTGGCCAGCATGGCCGGCGGAAAGCGCAGCTCGGCCGCCTGGCCCAGGCGCAGCGGCTCCTGGCCAGGCCGCAGCGCGCGGCCAAAGCGTGGCGCGCTGGGCGACAGGCCTTCGATGCGGCGCAGCAGCGCGAAGAAGTCGTGCGCGTGGGGTGCTGCCTCCAGCGAATTGAACAAGGCCTGCAGCGCCGCAGCCTGTTCCACCGCCTCTTGCTCCGCCTTTTCCACGGCTGATTCGCGTGCTGTCATGGCAGGTTCACAACAAACAGAACCCGTTCACAGCGCGCCTTCGCTGGCCATGCGCGGTGGCCAGCGCATCAGCTCGCCGCGCTGGGCCGAGCGCAGCGTCAGCTGGGTGAAGGTGTTGATCGACGCATAGCGCGCGAAGTAGTGTTCCAGCACGCTGCCGAACAGCACTGCGCTGCCGCCCTGGAAGGCCAGCTCGTCGAGTTCCAGCACCAGCTCGGCGCCGCTGCCGAAGGTCAGCCGGCCCCCACCAGGCAGGCGGCGCACCACGGTGCCGGCGCGCAGCGTGCGCACGCCGTCCACCATGCGCAGCCAGGCCGGGTCTTCCGGCGGGCCGTGCAGCACCAGCAGGCGGCGCAGCATCGCCGCGGCCTGGGCCGGGTCGTCGCCGGCCAGCGGCAACTGGCGCTGCGTCAACAGGCTGACCAGGCTCCAGCCCAGCTCGCCGACCGGCCGGCGGCTCTGCGGGCGGGTGGGCCCGCGCAGCGCCGTCACGCGCTTGACCGGGCCGGGCGAGTCCAGCCGCCAGAGCGACGGGCCACCCGCCTGGCCCGGGGGCAGCAGCGTCGGCAGGTCACGGTTGGTGACCCAGGCAGAGACCGAGAGCTGGCGCACGTCTTCGCGGTACGGCGCGTGCTGCGGGTCCACCAGCGAGAGGAATGCTTCCTCGCCGATGTAGCCAGAGCGCGGGCCGTGCTGCTTCTGCCGCTCGGACATCAGGCGCGGCTCGCGGCGCAGTGTGTAGAAGCCCGAGGGCGCTGCGCCCTCGCCCTGCCCCTGGGCATGCGCGCTGGCGTACAGCGGCTGGAAGGCCTGCTGGCCGGCGCGCGCGGTGCCGAAGCCGACGACCGATTCGAGGCTGTGCACCTCGAAGTCCATCGGCCGCGTGCGGTCCGCCACCACGTGGTATTCCCAGGCGCCGGGGCCGAGCTGGATGCGGTCCAGCCGCTTGCGGAACAGGTTGATCGCCGGGGTGCAGAACAGCGACACGCTGCCGGCGTCCACCAGTGGCTCCAGCGCAGCGTCGCCGCGCGAGAACAGCAGCACCAGGTCCGCCTCATCGCCCGGCACACGCGCCAGCCGCGTTGCCAGCTCGCCCACCTCGAAAAACAGCAGCCGCTGCGGCAGCGCGGCGAACTCCTGCAGCAGCCGGTGGCCGGAGAAGCCGCGCTGCAGCTCGGGCAGCAAGGCCTCGTCCGGCCCAAAGCCTTGCATGCGGACGCTGGCGGCGTCGCGCCATTGGGCCAGGGCCTGTACGGCCGGCGCACCCGGCACGTGCACCCAGCTGCCCATCACGGCGCTCTGGACCAGCTCGTGCAGCCGGTGGGCCACGTCGTCTGGCGCGCTGATGTGCAGGCTCAGGCAATCCAGGCCCTGCAGCTGACGGAAGCTGGCGCCACCGCCACAGCGCAGCCGGATGCGCAGCCCGCCCTTGGCGCCCAGCGCGGGCGGCAGCTGCTTGAGCGGCAGGTCCGCGCCATGGGTGAAATATTGAACCGAAGCGATCGCTATCGGCCACAGCGTGACCGCCTGCGCGGTGCGGAATTCGCAGCGCGTGTCCTGCCCGCGAGCCAGCTCGGCCGCGATGGCGCTCGCGCGTGGGACCTGGTAGCCGCCCAGCAGGTTCGGGTCGGTCAGATCCGCCTCCAGGCGGGCCACCATCATCGACGGCAGCGGCGCGAGGAAGTTCGGGTAGATCGATTCCAGCAGGTGGGCAATCAGCCGCGGGTGCTCGGCGTCCAGCTTCAGCTGCACGCGGGCCGCGAGGAAGGCAAAGCCTTCCAGCAGCCGCTCGACATACGGGTCCGTGACCGCGATGCCTTCCATGCCCAGCCGCGACGCGATCTTCGGAAAGTCCCGCGCGAACTCGGCCCCGACCTCGCGCAGGTGCGCGAGTTCGTCGGTGTAGTGGCGGAGGAGGCGGGGGTCCATGTCCAATCAGGCGTCGGATCTCGCCACGACGCCCTGCTTGGCCGTCTCCAGGAGCTGGCAGAGCGTCCTCATGCCAGCGACAAGCGGTGCGGCAGTCGCGTCCCGATAGCCACCAAGCCGGGAGATCAAGCTTCTACCTGTTTCAAGACAGGCATCGATTTGCAGCACGTTGGCATTGTTTGCATGCATCAATTCTGCTGTGCTCAGCAGCCAATTCCTTCCCGCGTCTTTCAGGCCGGCAAGGTCGTTCGCAAAAGCGTTGATCGCGTTGGGAAGGTTCGCAACCGCAAAGCCACGTGTGGCCTGGCTCACACGGCTTGAACGAAGGTAGTCCTGTGGATTGAGATACCCGAATATCTGGAACAAAACCTCGTTAGGCAGGTTTTGAAATGGGTCTGGTCGGTCGTCGCCAAAGTCGGCCATGGAACGCTCCTTCAAGAATCAATGGACCCGGACAGGTCACGCTATGCTTCCCTCACCTCCACCTGCCCCGCCTCCAGATCCAGCTGCGTGCGCAGCAGGATCTCCAGCGGGACGGGTTGCGACCAGAGGTGGCCGCGAATCTCGAATTCGATGATGTTGTGGGTGTCCAGCACGCTGGTGGCCTCCAGCGCGCGCACCGCCAGGCTCTCGGGCAGGATGCGCGGCTCGTAGCGCAGGATGGCGCTGCGGATCGCCTTTTCCAGCAGGCTCACGTCCACCTTCGAGGCCAGCTGGCCCGACAGTGCCGGCAGCCCGAAATTCAGCACGCTGGCGGCCAGGCCGGGCCAGGCCTCGGCTTCCTTGCCCAGCGGCTGCACGGCGTTGAACAGCCAACCCAGGTCGCGCAGCACCGCCTGGCGCAGCTGCGACTTGCTCATCACGCGGTGATGCTCGGCCTCCTCGCGGCGATGCGGCTCGTCGTCGGTCAGCCGGTCCAGCAGCGCCGGCTGCAGGCGGTCACGCGGGCTCGTGGGCACGTCAGCCCCTCGTCCGACGGGTACGCCGGACGATCCCCCGAGGGAATGCCAGCCGGCTTGGGAGCGGCCCGGCGCCCGGCCCGGCGGAAACGGGATGCCTCATGCCTTGGCGCCCGACTGACCCAGCTCGATGCAACGCACATCCAGCAGCGAATGCTCGCCCGCATCGGTGGCGAACACGCGCTGGCCGACGCCCGCGTACTGCTCGACATTCGGTGGGTCCAGCGGCGTCCATTCGGTGCGCCGCGCCATCCACACCCGCTCGTCGTCCCAGTTCGTGCTGCGCGGATAGCGCGTGGGGATGAGCGCCACCGTCTCGCCGCCGTTCGGGAACCACAGGTGCGCCGGCAGCCAGACCAGATCGCGCAGGTCACCCGGCGCCTCGATCTGGACCTTGCTCAGCGCCGAGAACGGCACCCAGGCATAGCGCCCGTTGACCACCGCTTCCAGCACCGGGCCGAGGCGCGAATCGGCATCGCACACCCATTCGAACGGCGTGCCGTCCAGTGCGCCGGCCACCGTCTCGGCCTGCGCCAGCGCCTGTTCGCGCAGCGATCGCGCGGCCCCGGCATTGCCCCCGGCCTGCTGCTGCAACGCCTGCACCAGCAGCGCCACCCATTCGGCTGGCTGGCCGAACAGCATCGGCGTGGTCTTGCCGTCGAAAACTGCTTCGCGCACCAGTTCGCACTTCAAGGCCTCGCGGTAGGTGTTGACCATGGGCAGCGCTTCGGCGTCCAGCTCGCCACAGACTTCCAGCTGCGTGCTGGCGCGCTGCCACTGGCCGGTCACGACCAGCAGCTGGAACAGCAGCACACGCAGCTTGGCGTCCTCAGGCTTGGCACGCACCTGCTGCAGCGCCTGGGCCAGCGCCTCCCCAGGCCTGCCGGCCGCCACCAGTTCCTTGATCGTGTCCATGGTCTTTCAGCTCAGGTCGTCGGTGAAGCTGTGGCTCGCGCCCAGTTGGCCGCTGGCGCTTTGCGGCCGGTATTCGATCGCCACCTTCTGGAAGCTCAGCGCCACCTTCTCGACCGTGGCGCCATCGGCGCCGGCCTCCACGTCGTAGCTGGCCACGCGGGCCTTCTCCAGCGTGAGCGAAAAGAAGTCTTCCTGCTCCCCACCGGCCTTGCGCAAATGCAGCACTGCGCTGCGCACCTCGTCATTGGTGGCGACAGCGCTCATCAGCGCGGTGCTGGCACTGTCAAGCCGCTTGGTGATCAGCAAATGGCGGTAGCTGCGCCGGCCGGTGGCCAGGCCGGCCACCGCGTCGCCCACCGCACCCACGCCCCAGCTGAAACCGATGACGACGATGTCGTCCTGGTGGCCGGCGGCAACGGCCTCTCCCTTGGCCTTGCCGGCGCGCTTGAGTGTCAGGTCCAGGTACATGTCGGCGCTGGTGGGGACCACCACCAGCGGCAAGCTCCCGGCAGGCATGGGCGGGGCCGGGGTTCAGCGCGTTTCGGTGCTGGCCACGTTCCAGCCGAATTTCACCGAGCCGCCGAGCGCGCCCTTGTCGTCCTGCGGCTTGTATTCGAACTCGATGTCGGCATAGCTCAGCGCGACGCTTTCCGAGATCTCGCCGCCGCTGCTGGCCGACGGCGCCACCGACGTGACCAGCACCTGCTTGAGCGTGACCTTCAGGAAGTCCAGCTGGCCTTCACCGGCCTTGCGGCAGGTAATGATGGCCGAGTCGAAATGCTTGCCGCTGGCGCAGCTCTTGGCCAGCACCGGCGAGGCCTTGTCGTAGTAATGGGCGAACACCAGCTGGCCGGGAATGCCCTTGCCCTTGCCGGAGCCGCCGCCAGCGGCGGCGGTGCTGTCCTGGCGCACGTCCCAGGACCAGGCGAGCAGGTCAATCTCGCCCTTGTGGTCCTTGTGGGCGGATTCGCCGTCGACGCCGGCGATCTTGAGGTTGGTGTCGATGGTCATGTTGCGTCTCTCCTGAGTGGATGCGGGGGAATGGTTTGCACGGCCGGCCGGTCAGGCCGCCGGCGCGGGTTCACTGCGTCTTCTGCGACGGCAGCTTGGACACCAGGCGCAGCGACACCGTCAGCCCTTCGAGCTGGTAGTGCGGCCGCAGGAAGAACTTGGAGCTGTAGTAGCCCGGGTTGCCGGGGATCTCTTCGACGGTGACCTCGGCGGCCGCCAGCGGCTTCTGCGCCTTGGTGACCTCGGACGAATTCGCCGGGTCACCATCGACGTAGTTCATGATCCATTTGTTGAGCCACTTCTCCATGTCGGCCCGCTCCTTGAACGAGCCCACCTTGTCGCGCACGATGCACTTGAGGTAGTGGGCGAAGCGGTTGCAGGCGAACAGGTACGGCAGGCGCGCGGCCAGGTTGGCGTTGGCGGTTGCATCCGGGTCGTCGTACTCGAAAGGCTTTTGCAGCGACTGGGCGCCGATGAAGGCGGCGAAGTCGGAGTTCTTGCGGTGCACCAGCGGCATGAAGCCGTTCTTGGCCAGCTCGGCTTCGCGCCGGTCGCTGATGGCGATCTCGGTCGGGCACTTCATCGCCACGCCACCTTCGTCGGTCGGGAAGGTGTGGGCCGGCAGGCCTTCGACCGCGCCGCCGGACTCGATGCCGCGGATGCGCGTGCACCAGCCGTAGAGCTTGAACGAGCGGTTGATGTTGACCGCCATCGCATAGGCCGAGTTGGCCCAGGTGTAGCTGGCATGGTCGCCGCCGGCGGTCTCTTCCTCGAAGTTGAATTCCTCGACCGGGCTGGTCTTCGCGCCATACGGCAGGCGGGCGAGGAAACGCGGCATCGCCAGCCCCAGGTAGCGCGCATCGTCGGACTCGCGCAGCGACTTCCAGGCGGCGTATTCCGGCGTCGTGAAGATCTTGGTCAGGTCGCGCGGGTTGGCCAGCTCCTGCCACGAACCCATCTGCATCAGCGACGGATTCACCGCGGCGATGAAAGGCGCGTGGGCCGACGCGGCGACCTTGCTCATCTCGCCCAGCAGCTCCACGTCCGGCGGGCTGTGGTCGAAGTAGTAGTCGCCTACCATCGCGCCAAACGGCTCGCCGCCGAACTGGCCGTATTCCTCTTCGTAGACGCGCTTGAAGATGGGGCTCTGGTCCCAGGCCGTGCCCTTGTAGCGCTTGAGCGTCTTGCCCAGGTCGAGCTTGGAGATGTTCATCACGCGGATCTTCAGCATCTCGTCGGTCTCGGTGTTGTTGACGAGGTAGTGAAGGCCGCGCCAGGCGCTCTCGAGCTGCTGGAAGTCTGCGTGGTGCAGGATGGCGTTGACCTGCTCGGAGAGCTTCTTGTCCAGCTCGGCGATCATGGCTTCGATCGACATGATCACGTCGCTGCCGATCAGCTGCGTCTGGCTCAGCGCCTGCTGCGCCAGCGTCTGCACGGCCTGCTCGACGGCGCTCTTCGCGTCCTCGGTCTTGGGCTTGAATTCCTTGCCGAGCAGCTGCGCGAATTCGCCGCCTTCGTATTCGATGCCCTGCAGCGCCGAGGCAGCTTGCACGAGGGTGTCTTCAGCCATGGGGAGCTCCTGCGGTTTGGGGGGTCACTGCGCGGCGTCGGCCGGTTTCTGGGCCGGGTTTTGGGCGGACGCCAGGGACTTCAGCAGCGCCTCGTCCTTGACCACCTTGGCGATCAGCTGCTCGGCGCCGGCCTTGCCGTCCATGTAAGTGATGAGGTTGGCCAGCTGCTGCCGCGCTTCGAGCAGCTGGCGCAGCCCATCGACCTTCGCGGCGACCGCGGCGGGCGAGAAATCGTCCAGGCTCTCGAAGGTGATGTCGACCATCAGGTTGCCCTCGCCGGTCAGCGTGTTGGGCACCGCAAACGCGGCGCGCGGCTTCATCGCCTTCATGCGGGCGTCGAAGTTGTCGACGTCGAAGTCCAGGAACTTGCGGTCCGATACCGGCGGCAGCGGCTCGGTCGGCTTTCCCGAGAGGTCCGACAGCACGCCCATCACGAACGGCAGCTGGACCTTCTTCTCGGCCCCGTACAGCTCCACGTCGTATTCGATCTGCACCCGCGGCGCGCGGTTGCGGGCAATGAACTTCTGGCTGCTGGTGGCCATGGCGGCTCCTTGGTTGGCGGCATCGCCATCGCTGGCGGTTCGGGTGGGCGGTGTGAAAAGAGGGTTCTCAATCGATGGCTGTCACTCGGAACTGGCGCCGGCGAGCTTTTCCAGCTCGCGCACGCCGTCGGGCACCAGGTCGCGCACGATGTCCATGAAGTTCTTGCTCATCAGCCGCATGCCGCGGCGGATCAGCAGCGGCGCCGGGTGGCTGGGTTCGTTGCGTTCGATCCATTCGCAGGCACGCTGCAGCGCACGCATCGCGTCCTCTCGGGAGGCGATGACGCCGCTGGCTGCCGGCGCTGCCGCGGCAACCGGCCCCGCGGCGCCGTCGTCTGCCCCGGCGGCCACTCGCGGTGCGTCCGCCCCTTGCAGCTGCGCACCGAGCGCGGCCAGCGGCTTCAGCAGGCGCAGCAGCGGCGCGAAGTCCGGCCCGTGGGCCGCACCAAGCTGCTGTTCGATGGCCGCGGCAATGCCTTGCACCACCGGCAGCCCGGCGCTCAGCTGCTGGGCCAGCACCGGCACCGCGGCGGCGTGTTTCGCCAGCGCGTCATGCAGGCCTTGCGGCGAGGGCATGGCCTCACCCGGAGCGGCTTCGGCCAACCCTGCGGCCAGCTCGGCTTCGCGTACCCGCGGGCTGCCGCGCTGGCCGGTGAGGCTGGCGGCGCGCAGGTCGGCCAGCACCTCGGATGGGCTGACCAGCGGCTGCAGCGCGTTGAGCCGCGCGGTGGGATCGTTGCCGTCGCTCGCGTCCAGCTGGGGGTGAACCTGCGGCCAGTGCTGGGACAGCAGGCCCTGCAGCAACTGCAGGCCTTGCAATGCGCCCTGCCAGCCCTGCAGCCGCGCGCCGCTGCGCAGCAGCCACATGGCCACGCGCAGGTCGCGGGTGCGGGCCGCGAGTGCCAGCGCCAACTCGCGCACCTTGGGCCAGTCAGGCTCCTCAGCGGGGATGACGGTGTCACCGTACTGCTGCTCGGGCCGGCCGGCGCCTGCGGTTTGCAGCGCGAGGAAAACCGGGTCGTACTCCAGGTCCGCGCCGCAAGGTGCGTCATGCTGAAGCGGGGCGAGCAGCGAGTCGAGGTCCAGGTCAGCCATCGCGTGTGCGGGCCATGGGAATGGGATGGCTGCACTCTAGAGATCGGGCCGCCGCCGCGCAGTGGTCGAAAGTCACTTTGACCACTGCTTGTGGAGGGCCGGCAAGGACAGGTGCGTCCGAGCCCAACCCCGCTGCCCCCAGCTCGGCGCTCAGGCCTTCACTTCGACCACCTGTTCGAAACCGCCAAAGATCATGCGCTTGCCATCGAAGGGTATCGGAGGATTGCCCGGTGTGGACGGGTCCATGCGGGGGTCTTCCCTCATCTTCGTCATGGCCGCGTCACGCGTCGCCTTGTCCGGCCACTCGACCCACGAAAACGCCACCGTTTCCTCGGCTGCCGCTTGGACCGCGCGGCGGAAATCGGTGAGCTTCCCGTCGGGCACGTCGTCACCCCACCCCTCGATCACACGGATCGCACCCAGCTCGATGAACATCGCATCGAAATGTCGCGCGTGCTCGATGAACTTCTGTTTGTTGGCAGTGGGCACTGCGATCACGAATCCGTCAATGTAGGCCATGGCTTCTCTCCTGTTGGATTGACCGGTCGGCGCACTCGGCTCGGCACGCCCCGTAGAAACACGACGAATGAAGACCCGCCGATTCGACATGATCATCCGATGCGCGCTGAGCACGGTCGGCGGACCGGAATGCAGATTTGCCGCCCTCCAGGGCAGCGCCTCAGTCATGTCCTGCGCCTCAAGGCACCATGCCGCGCATCGCGTCGAACAGGCGGCGCGGCTGCAGTGGCTTGAACAGCACGGTGTGGCCGCTTTCGGTGGCGCGGCGCAGCTCGTCGCGCGTGGTGTCGCCGGTCACCAGGATGGCCGGCACCTCCTGGCCGCACAGGCGGCGCACCGCCTCGATGGCGGCAATGCCGTCCCGGCCGGCACCCAGGTGCAGGTCCGACAGGATCAGGTCGGGCGCCAGGCCGCGGAGCTGTACCGATTGCTCGGCCTCCATCGCGTTGGCCGCCACGGTGGCCTCGTAGCCCCATTCCTCCAGCAGGATGCGCAGGCCTTCGCGGATGGGTTCCTCGTCGTCTATCACCAGCACCGAGCGCGGCTCCATGACCGGCATCGGCACAGTGTCGGCGGCAGCGGTGGCATCCTGGATCTCGGGCAAGCCGCCCAGCGGAATGCTGAGGCGGAACATCGTGCCCCGGCCGGGCCGCGAGGCCACGACCAGCCGGTAGCCCAGCAGTTGAGCCAAGCGCTTGACGATGGCCAGGCCCATGCCCAGGCCTTGCGTGCGGCTGCGCTGGCCGTCGCCCAGTTGCAGGAACTCGACGAAGATGCGCGGCAGGTCGGCAGCCCGCATGCCCGGCCCCGTGTCCCACACCTCCACGTTGGTGTGCGTGGCCGTGGATCGCGCCACCACCACCACGCCGCCCTGCCGGGTGTACTTCAGCGCGTTCTGCACCAGGTTGCCGAGGATGCGTTCGAGCAGTTGCGGGTCGCTGCTGACCGACTTGCCGCCGGGCGAAAACCGAAGCCCCAGGCCCGAGGCTTCGGCCTGGCCGGCGTGGTGCATGTGCAGGCGGCGGAACACGTCGCGCAGCGGGAAGTGCTGGATGTTGGGCTCGATGGTGCCGGCGTCCAGCCGCGAGATGTCCAGCATTGCGTTGAACGACTGCTCCAGCCCTTCGATCGAGCGCATCACGTTGCGCACCAGCGGCTCTTCGGCGCTGCCCTGCAGCCGCTGCTCCAGCGTGGCGGCGAACAGCCCGAGCGCATGCACCGGCTGGCGCAGGTCGTGGCTGGCAATCGCCAGGAAGCGGCTTTTCTCCTGGTCGGCACGCAGCGCGGCGTCACGCGCACCCGCCAGCACCTCGACCTGGTCGTCCCGCGCCATCAGCGCTTCGCGCATGCGGCGCCAGCGGCGGTGGCCCCACCAGGCCAGGCCCACGACGCCGAACGCCAGGCCGAACGGCACGGGGTCGGCCGCCTCCTGCCAGGACGTGCCCATGGCCGCGGCCTCGGCGAGCGCCGCCAGCCCTTCGGACATGGGCAGCAGCGCGGTCATGGTCGCCACATGGCGCAACGGGGCGAGTGCCAGCGCCAGCAGCATCGTCAGGACGATCTGCAAGGCATCGGCCCAGGGCGGGCGCGGGACTGGCGTGCTGGCCAGCCAGGAGTAGAGGCTCAGCAACAGCAGGCAGGCCACAGCCAGTGCCGTCAGCCAACGGCGCGTGGCGCGCGGGTTGCCGAGGCTGCGCCGGTTGCGCCGCCGCAAGCGCGCCGCCATCCACACGCAACTGCCGGCCGACCCTGCAACCGCCAGCAGCCACAGGCCCTGCACGACTTCCAGCGGGCGGCCGAAGGCCTGCACCAGCAGGCAGACGAGCAGCAGCAAGGCCAGGCCCGCCAGCAGGCAGGCGCCCGGAGTCCAGGCCTCGTCGAAGGCGGCGTCCTTCAGGCGCCTGGCCCGCGCGCGGCGCTCGTGCCAGCGGCCGTCGGCCGGCGAGTCCTCGTCGCCACGGGAGAGGCCGGCGACTGCAACATGCGCCGCCCATGGCGCTGGCGAACCGGCCGCGTGTGACGCCACCTTGGTCCGGGGTGGCCGTCAGCGGAACAGGCTGATCATGTGCGAACGGGACTTCACATCCAATGCCAGCAACAGCGAAGAAACGTAGTTCTTCACCGTGCCCAGCGACAGCTGGGTCGAGTTGCTGATCTCCTGGTTGCTGCAGCCCGACAGCACCAGTTCCAGGATCTCCAGGTGGCGGGGACCCAGTTCGGCCACGCGGTCGTACATGGCAGAAGACGGGAAGCGGGGGAACAAGGTGCCGGGCGATGCAGGCCGGCCGCGCCGCGCGTCGCCCACCAGCGCTGCCAGCGTGTTGCGCATCTCGACCATCATCGCGCCCTTGGGCACGTAGCCCACCGCCCCCAGCGCCCTGGCCTGCCGCACCACGAACTCGTCCTGCGTGCCGCTGAAGACGGCCACCCTGGCCTCGGGGAAGGCCTGCAGGAACTGGCGCAGGCCCTGCAGGCCTTTGCAGTCGCTGAGGTTCAGGTCCAGCAAGACCACGTCGACCGGCCCGCTGTCTCGGTAGACCTGCAGGCCTTCCTGCAAGGATGCGGCTTCCAGCCACTCGATGCTGAGGTCATCCAGCAGCCGGTACAGCGTGCGGATGCCGGCGCGCACCAGTTCGTGGTCGTCGATCAGCAGCACACGCCGCGTTGCCGGCACGGCGCAACGAAGGTCACTGCTCACCGTGTGAAAGCGAAGATCTGTTACTGCTTCCATGGGAGAGCCTCCTGGCGACAGGAGAAAAATCTCCGGCTCGGCAGTCGCCAAACCTTTGAGCGCCGGAGGAGCCGGATCATAGGCTTCCCGGGCGGGGGCGCACTCCCGCAAATGGGGGATGAAACCCTGATAAGGGACAAAGCGATCAGTTATTTGCGCCGAGATCGATTTTCGATGAAGTTGTTAATGATTGTGATGCACTGTCCATTGCCGACAATGGATTTCGTACAAGCGGCCATTTCAGTTTCCAGCACCACCGGACGGCTTTTCGAAATGCTCTCCACGACCACCGGCGAATACTTTTCCCACTTTTCCCGCCAGGCGCAGTGCCTGATTCCCAACTCAAATGACCATGGGATCAGAAGCGGGCGAACTGCGACTCGTCCAGGGTTTCGGCCGAGCCGAGCGCGCTGCTCTGTCCGCCAAGGGTCACGGCACCGCTCTTGGAAACCAGCGAGTTGCTGCGGGCCTGGCGGCGTGACGCCTGCGGGGCATGGCCGCGGCCACCACGGACGACCAGGCTCGGCTGTGGTGCGCGGGCAAGGTGCTGCACATTGGCCAGCTTGAAGAAGGCCATGGTCTGCTGCAGCTGCTCGGCCTGGCTGCTCATTTCTTCTGCCGTGGCGGCCAGCTCTTCGGAGCTGGAGGCGTTCTGCTGCGTGGTCTGGCTGAGCTGGGTCACGGCGCTGTTGATCTGGCCCACGCCGGAAGACTGCTCTTCCGAAGCGGCGGTGATCTCCTGCACCAGGTCCGAAGTCTTGCGGATGTTCGGCACGATCTGGTTCAGCAACTGGCCGGCCCGCTCGGCCAGCTCCACGCTGGAAGAGGCCACGGTGCCGATCTCCTGCGCTGCGATCTGGCTGCGTTCGGCCAGCTTGCGCACCTCGGCGGCCACGACCGCAAAGCCCTTGCCGTGTTCGCCGGCACGGGCTGCCTCGATGGCCGCGTTCAGCGCCAGCAGGTTGGTCTGGTAGGCGATGTCGTCGATGATCACGATCTTCTGCGCGATCTGCTTCATCGCCGCCACCGTGGCCTTCACGGCTTCGCCACCTTCGGCGGCCTCGGCGGCAGCCTTGGTGGCCATGCCATCGGTGACCTTGGCGTTTTCGGTGTTCTGCGAGATGGAGGCCGTCATCTGCTCCATTGACGCGCTGGTTTCTTCAACGCCGGCAGCCTGTTCGCTGGCCGCCTGCGACAGGGCCTGCGCAGTGGCGCTGACCTCTTCGGAAGCGCTGGACAAGGCATCGGTACCGCTGTTGACCTCGGTCACCACCTGCGAGAGCTTGGCCACCGTGCTGTTCACACAGTCGCACAAGTCCTTGAGCTGCCCTTGGTAGTCGGCCTTGGCCACCTGGGTCAGGTCGCCCCCTTCCATGGCCTGCAGCACTCGCTTCGCCTCGTTCAGGGGCTCGATCACCGCATCCAGGGTGCGGTTGATGCCATCCACGATCTTGCGGAAATCACCTTGGTGCAGGTCAGTGTCTGCGCGCACTTCGAGGCGCCCAGCGTTGGCGGCGGTGACCAGGATTTCGGTGTCCCGAATCAGCGCCTTCAGGTTCAGGCGCACCTGCTCGATGGTGTCGTTGATGAAGGCCTTCTTGCCTGGGAACTTGTCCAGCGGCGCTTCGAAGTTGCCGCGCCCGAACTCGGCAATGCAAGCCATGGCCTTCTTTTTGACCGCGATGTGGCCACCGACCATCTGGTTGATGCCTTGCGCCATGGTGCGGAACTCACCGTCGAAGCGCGCCGCTTCGATGATCACGTCGATGTCGCCCGCATCGTGTTCGCGCGACATGCGGTTGAGTTCCGAGATCAGGCCCTTGAGGTTGCTGCGCACCTGCTCGATGGTCTCGTTGATGAAGGCCTTCTTGCCCGGGAACTTGTCCAGCGGGGCTTCGAAGTTGCCGCGGCCAAACTCAGCGATGCAGGCCATGGCCTTCTTCTTCACTGCAATGTGACCCGCCACCATCCGGTTCACACCCTGGCCCATGCTTTGGAAATCGCCCACCAGGGCCTCGGTGTCGATCACCACATCGATGTCCCCGGCGTCGTGTTCGGCGGACATGCGGGTGAGTTCGCCATTCATGCGCTTGAGCCCGTGCACGGTGGTGCCCAGTGCTTGCAACAGGCGGCCGGTTTCATCGGCCGGGCCGCTGGGCACGGTGACGTCGAGATGCCCCAGGCTGATCTGCTCAGCGGCGCTTACCGCCAGCCCCAGCGGCACCGTCACGCTGCGTATCACCCAGAATCCCAATACGCCACACAGTGCTGCCACGACGGCGAGCAGGCTGCCGGACTCGGAGACGGCCGAGGCGTGGGCACTCAGCCAGAGGCTGGTTCCCAGCAACGAGACGATGACGGCTGCAAAGCTGCCGGCCAGTCGAATGGCAATGCTTTTTTGATTTGGCACGGGTATCTTTCAGGTGGACGAATACAAGCCGCGTGTAGCGGGGACTGCTTCAGGGTCTTCCGGTCAAGCTCACCAGCCAAAGCTCAGGTGAGGTGTTCAGTTCGCGATGGCGAGCTCAGCGGGGGCGACCGCCGCGGTCTCGCCGACCCCGTCAATCGTGAGCACATGGTTCACGTCCAGCAGGATCACGAACTTGCCCTTGACCTTGCCCACGCCCTGGATGAACTCGCTGCGGATGCGGGCGCCGAAGGCCGGTGCCGGCTCG
>Ga0307514_10001732_pt1 | contig 24991 bp, 24 predicted proteins | sample 16_EM_MG_FD_203088 | JGI IMG/M metagenome (GOLD analysis project Ga0307514, IMG submission 203088) | Populus trichocarpa ectomycorrhiza microbial communities from riparian zone in the Pacific Northwest, United States - 16_EM | ecosystem: Host-associated > Plants > Roots > Unclassified | place... | reverse complement strand
ATCGAAGGGGTTGAGCATGCCGACGACGGTGGCGCTGGGTTTCATCTTGGCGATCTCGGCCTCGGAGGGCGCGCGCACCTTGAGCACGAGTTCGCAGTGCAGGGCGCCAGCGGCATCGGTGATCTCGGCTCCAACGGCTTCATAGGCCGCATCCGGCGCGCTGGCGGCCAGCCCGGCCCCGCTTTGCAGCCGCACCGTGTGGCCCAGCGCCTTCAGCTTCTTCGCCGTCTCGGGCGTGACCGCCACCCGACGCTCTCCTGCCGCTGTTTCAGCGGGCACGCCTATCTGCATGTCGTCTCCTCGTCTTGGATTTCTGATGAAGGCGCCAGCTTTCAAGCTGTTGAAGAAAAATAGCGGCCTTTGTTACAAGCTTACCCGAGTTTGACAACAACTCCGGTCGCATTGGCGCATCGCCGGATAATCCGGCAATGAACACGCCCCGATGGAAACCCAGCGTCACCGTGGCCGCGGTGATCGAGAAAGATGGCCGCTTCCTGCTGGTCGAGGAACACACGCCCGAAGGCCTGCGGCTGAACAACCCGGCTGGCCACCTCGATCCTGGCGAGTCGCCGGCCGAAGGCTGCGCGCGCGAGGCCCGCGAAGAAACCACCTGCAGCTTCGAGCCCACCGCCCTGGTCGGCATCTACCTCTCGCGTTTCCAGCGCCAGGTGCGCGACGGCACACCCGGTGCCATCGAGGACGTGACCTATGTGCGCTTCGCCTTCTGTGGCAAGGTGGGCGACCCCGATCCGTCGCTGAGCCTGGACACCGGCATCGTGCGCACACTCTGGCTCACGCCCGACGAGATCCGCGCCAGCACCGACCGCCACCGCAGCCCGCTGCTGCTGCGGTGCATCGAAGACTATCTGGCCGGGCAGCGGTTCCCGCTGGAGCTGGTGGTGACGGATGCGTCGGTGCGGATCTGAGGCCGGCCACCAGGAAAACCGCGCTCAATAAACGATGCGTTCGGCCACCGGCGGCGGAGCCCACTGGTAGAGCCAGGTCTCCGTCAGCGGCTGGCCGTCGGCCTGCAGGTACAGGCGCAGGTCGATCGGCGCGGTGCCGTCACCATCCGGGCGCAGGTCGAACATCGCGCGCCAACCCTGGATGGAAGCCAGCGGGCGGGCCGAGGTCAGCTCGATCTTGCCGCGCGAGGCGGTGATCACGGCATCGACCTTGGTCTTCTCGTTGAGCAGCGCGAAGTCGCCACCGGCGAAGTCCACCGTGAAGCGCCGCGAATACCCCGAGCGCTTTTGTCCCACCACGCCACCCAGGCCGGTACGCGTGGCCACGCAACGCGCCAATGGCATGCGCACCGCCGGCGGGTTGCCTCCCCAGTGCAGGCGGTAGGCGAACAGCAGTTCCTGGCCGGCCTGCGGTTTCTCGGCCGGGTTCCAGAAGGCGACGATGTTGTCGAAAGTTTCGTCCACCGTGGGGATTTCCACCAGTTGCACGGAGCCCGCGCCCCAGCCGGCCTTGGGTTCGACCCACAAGCTGGGGCGCTTGTCGTAGAACACGCCGTCGTCCTGGTAGTGGTCGAAATTGCGGTCGCGCTGCATCAGGCCGAAGCCGCGCGGGTTGTTGTCCCGGAAAACGTTGAACTGCAGCTGCGCCGGGTTGGTAAGCGGACGCCAGACCCATTCGCCGGTGCCGGTGTGCATGGCCAGGCCATCGGTGTCGTGGATCTCGCCGCGCCAGTCCCAGCCCATGCGGCGGTCGTTCTCGCCGGTCTGGAACATGCTCGTACACGGCGCGATGCCCATGCGCTCGATGGTCTTGCGCGGGTAGAGCGCCACGTCCAGGTCCATGATCTGCGTGTCACCAGGCGTGATCAGGAAGCGGTAGGCGCCGCTGATGCTCGGCGAATTTAGCAAGGCATAGACGGTGAGCGTGGGTGACTTCGAATCGGGCTTTTCCAGCCAGTAGCCGATGAAGTCGGGGAACTCTTCCGGGTAGGACTGGGCCGTGTCGATGGCCAGGCCGCGGGCCGATTGGCCGTATTGCCATTCGCCGCCCACCGCACGGAAATAACTCGCGCCGAGGAAGGCCGCCACGTCGCGCACCGGGTCGGTGTGGTAGTTCAGCCGGAAGCCGGCGAAGCCGAGGTCGGCGGGCAGCTTCGTGCCGTCCACGCCGCTCTTGCCGTAGTCGAACATGGCCGGGTCATAGGCCAATTCCGTAGCCTGGCCGGCGCTGACTTCGTACATGCGCACTGGCGACTTGAAAAACAGCCCCAGATGGAAGAACTTGGCGACGAAGCGCAGCTTGTCGTCGGCCCACAGCGCATGGTCGTCGCGAAAGCGGATGCCCTGGTGCTGGTCCCAGTCGAGGTTGGCGATGCCGGCCGGCAAGCTGGTCGAGCGGGCCTGGTAGGGCTTGGCCGCCAGATCGCGTGCACGACCCTTGAGCATGGCGTAGTCGAAAGGCTGGGCCGCCCCCACGGGCTTGAGTCCGGCGGCCTGAGCCACCGTGGAAAGCCAGGGCAGGCCGGCGGCGAGACCAGCCGCGGTAAGAGTCTTGCCACTGTGGGAGAGGAATTGGCGTCGTTGCAAAGTGGTAGTTCCCGCAAAAAAGATGGGGAGGCATTGTGCGGGAACGCTCTGATTGGCCTGTAACTGCCGGTATTGGCCCCTCGCTCCGTGCGGAAGGCGCGGGCTTTTTACAATCGGGGACAAATGAGCAATGCGCAAATCAAGAATCAACGGGTGGTGGTGGGCCTGAGCGGCGGCGTGGATTCGGCCGTCACCGCCTGGCTGCTGAAGCAGCAAGGCTACGACGTAGTCGGCATCTTCATGAAGAACTGGGAAGATGACGACAACAGCGAATACTGCTCGTCCAACATCGACTTCGTGGATGCCGCCGCGGTGGCCGACGTGATCGGCATCGAGATCGAACACGTGAACTTCGCCGCCGAATACAAGGACCGCGTCTTCGCCGAATTCCTGCGCGAATACCAGGCCGGCCGCACGCCCAACCCCGACGTGTTGTGCAATGCCGAGATCAAGTTCAAGGCCTTCCTGGATCACGCGCTGCGCCTGGGCGCTTCAATGATCGCCACGGGTCACTACGCACGTGTGCGCTACAACGCCGAGACCGGCCGCCACGAACTGCTCAAGGGCCTGGACCCGTCAAAGGATCAAAGTTATTTCCTGCACCGGCTGAACCAGGCGCAGCTGAGCAAGACGCTGTTTCCCGTGGGTGAACTGCACAAGACCGAGGTGCGCCGCATCGCCGCCGAGATCGGCCTGCCCAACGCGAAGAAGAAAGATTCGACCGGCATTTGTTTCATCGGCGAACGGCCGTTTCGCGACTTCCTCAACCGCTACATCGCCAAGGAACCCGGCCCGATCAAGGACGACCGCGGCCGCGTGCTGGGCCGCCACGAAGGCCTGAGCTTCTACACGCTGGGCCAGCGCCAGGGCCTGGGCATCGGCGGCGTGAAGGAAAAAGGCGCGCAGCGCGGTGGCGGCGAACACGAACCCTGGTTCGTGGCCCGCAAGGACATCGCCAAGAACACGCTGTGGGTGGTGCAGGGGCATGACCACCCGTGGCTGCAGTCGCAGGCGCTGACGGCCGACGATGCGAGCTGGGTGTCGGGCAGCCCGCCCGCAGCGGGTAGTTATGCGGCCAAGAGCCGCTACCGCCAGGCGGACGCGGCCTGCAGCTTGTCGGCACAGGACGCAACACATTTCAGCCTCGACTTCCCCGAAGCCCAGTGGGCCGTGACGCCGGGCCAATCGGCCGTGGTGTATGACGGCGAAGTCTGCCTGGGCGGCGGGGTCATCGCCGCGGCGCAAGCCTGAAGCGCGCGGCTCACAAGCCTGCGGGCAGCAGCTCGGCCAGCGCCTCGCGCATCCACAGCGCAATCAGCTGCTGGCGCTGGCGCGGCATGCGCGCCAGCGTCGACGCCACGCTGATGCCGGCCACCGGCGCGCCGTCGGCATTGCGCACGGCCATGCCCGCGGCCAGCACGCCCTGGGTGGCATGGTTGCCGATCACCGACCAGCCGCGCTCGCGGGTGGCCTTCACCAGGATCCGCATGCGCTCGGGCGTCATGCCGCCGTAGTGCGCCAGGGCCGGGGCGTTGGCGGCGACGATGGACTGCACCTCCTCGTCGGGCAGCGCCGCCAGCAAGGCCAGCCCCGCGGCCCCCACCCCCAGCGGCTGCCGCGTGCCGACCTGGATCACCAGCATCTGCACCGGGTGTGTACCCACCTGGCGCGCCACGCAGTGCGACAGCGGGCCTTCGCGCACCACGGCAAAGGCCGCGTCGCCGCATGCGGCGCTGACCCGGGCCAGCACCGGCTGCAGCCGCGCCGCCACGTCGTGAATGCCGGTGGGCTGCGCCAGCGTGGCCAAACGCGGCCCCACCACGTAGCGAAAACGCCCGCGCGGGGCGAGGTAGCCGCCTTCCATCAGCGTGGTCAGCAAGCGGTAGACGGTGGCCCGCTCCAGCCCGGCGGCACGGCACAGGTCCACCACGCGCAGGCCGTCGCGGCCGCCGTCCAGCACCGCGTCCAGCAGTTGCAGGCCGCGGCGCAGCGTGCGGCTGCCCGGATCGTCGGAAGGCTCGGAAGCCTGTGCGGCTGGCGCGGCGGCGGCACGCAAAACGTCCGGCTGACGGACGTTTCGATTGGTGGGGCGGGAAGACATGCGAAAGAATTTCTCGGTCGACGCAGGAATCCCGCAGTGTGCCGCAGCACGGCAAGGCGCCCCCCGCGCCCGGCATGACATTCACAAAACAGGAGACAAACCATGTGCTTCCCCGCCCAGCCACGCCGGCGCCTGCTGGCGCTGGCCGCCGCCCTCGCCTGCAGCCTGGCCCTGCCCGTACTGGCCCAACCCAGTCCGGCCCCCTGGCCCACCAAGCCGATCAAACTCGTTGTCGGTTATGCCGCCGGCGGCGCCACCGACGTGATCGCGCGCCTGGTCGCCGTCAAGATGGGCGAGCAGCTCGGCCAGCCCATGCTGGTGGACAACCGCTCCGGCGCCAACAGCAATGTGGGTGCCGAAGTGGTGGCAAGAGCGCCGGCGGACGGCTACACGCTGTACGTCTACACCATCGCCAACACCATCAACGCCTCGCTGTACGACAGGCTCGGCTACGACCCGCAGAAAGACTTCGAGCCGATCGGCCTGATCGCCAAGATCCCGAACATCCTGGTGGTCAACCCCAAGCTGCCGGTGAAGACCGTGGCCGACTACCTGCGCTTTGCCAAGGAGTCGCCCGACGGCGTCACCTTCGCGTCCTCGGGCAGCGGCTCGTCGATCCACCTGTCGGGCGAAATGTTCAAGATGCAGGCCAGGCTCAACATGCTGCACGTGCCCTACCGCGGCAGCGCGCCGGCCATCACCGATCTGCTCGGCGGCCAGGTGCAGTCGATGTTCGACAACACGCCATCGGCGCTGCCGCATGTGCAGGGCGGGCGGCTGCGCGCCATTGCCATCACCAGTGCACAACGTTCGCCGCTGCTGCCCGACGTACCCACGCTCGCCGAGTCGGGCTTTCCCGGCTTCGACGTGCAGTCGTGGTTCGGCCTGGCCGCACCGGCCGGCACGCCACACGCCGTCATCGACCGCCTGAATGCCGCGCTCGGCAAGGTGCTGGCGGCACCTGACCTGCGCCAGCGCCTGCGCGACCTGGCGGCCGCGCCCGAGCCCGAGCCCGGCACACCGGAGCAGATGCGCAGCTTCATCGGCGCCGAGACCCGGCGCTGGAGTGAAGTGGTGAAGCAGTCCGGCGCCAGGGCCGAATAAACGCAAGAGATAAACGAAAAAGAAACAGGAAGGACCTTTCCGCATGTTCCCGATCGACTTCTTCTGGCGCGCCGCCGAGCGCTGGCCGGAACGCATCGCCATCGACGCCCCCGAAGGCTCCACGCGTTATGACACGCTGGCCCGGCTGGTCAGCGCACTCGCCGCCGGCCTGATGGCCATCGACCCCACGCCGCAAAGCCGCGTCGGCATCTGCGCCCTGAACAGCGCCGAGCACATCGTCGCGCTGCTCGCCGTGCTGGCCTGCGGCAAGGTCTGGGTGCCGCTCAACCCGAAAAGCACCCGGCCGGAAATCCGCCGCATCGTCGACGCGACCGAGCCGTCCATCCTGATCGCCGACAACGCCGGCAAAAGCCTGCTCGAAGGCGCGCCCGGTGCACGCCTGTACTGCGGTGACGCCAGCGCAAAGCCCTGCATCGAAGACCTGGTGCTGCGGCATGCCGGCGCGGCGCGCCCGGTGTTCTCGCTGCCGCCCGAGGCCACGCAGGCCATCAAGTTCACCGGCGGCACCACCGGTATCCCCAAGGGCGTGATGCAGCCCTACCGCGCCTGGATGGCCAACATCGCCAACCAGATCCAGGCCTGGGGCTTCGACACCCAGGACCGCTACATCGTCGCCGCCCCCATCACCCACGGCACCTCCACCTACATCCTGCCGGTCCTGGCCCAGGGCGGCTGCCACGTGGTGTTGGCCGAGGCCGGCGCCGAGGCAGTGCGCACGGCATTTCGCGAGCGCGGTGGCTCGGTCTGCTTCATGCCGCCCACGCTGGTCTACATGCTGATGGCGTTGCCGGGCGCAAGCCGTGCCGACTTCCCGCGGTTGCGCCGGCTGATCTACGGCGGCGCGCCGATGCCGCCCGAGAAGATCCGCGAAGTGCGCGACTTCTTCGGCCCGGTGCTCGGCACCACCTACGGCCAGACCGAGGCGCCGCAGATCCTCACCGTGATGCGCCCCGAAGACTTCGAAGACCCCGCCAACTGGGCCGCCGTGGGCCGCACCACCTGGTTCAGCGACGTGGCCGTCATGGCGCCCGACGGCCGTCTGCTGCCCGCCGGCGAAGTCGGTGAAGTGGTCGCCCGCGGCGACCTGCTGATGTCGGGCTACTGGCGCCTGCCGGAGAAGACCCACGAGACCATCGTGGACGGCTGGCTGCACACCGGCGACCGGGGGCTGATCGACACACGCGGCTACCTCTACCTCAAGGACCGGCTCAAGGACATGGTCATCACCGGCGGCTTCAACGTCTATCCGGTGGACGTGGAAAACGCGCTGGGCCAACATCCGGCGGTGCACGAATGCGCGGTCTTCGGCATCCCCGACGACAAGTGGGGCGAGGCCGTACAGGCCGCGGTGCAACTGCGCCCCGGCATACAGGCGACCGAGACCGAACTGATCGCCCTGGTGCGCGAACGCCTGGGGCCGGTGCAGACGCCCAAGCACATCCACTTCTACGACAGCCTGCCGCGCTCGCCCGTGGGCAAGGTGCTCAAGACCGCCGTGCGCGAACGCGCCATGGCGTCCGCCCCCGCACTCACGCCCGCCATTTGAAAGACCAAGCCATGACCGCTACCCAAGCCACCCAAGCCCCGCCCACCACCAGCCTGTGCACCCACACGCTGACCAGCCTGCACTACCGCGACGCCAACCTGGTCGAGGACCTGATGGGCAAGAAGACCTTCACCGAGGTGATGCTGATGCAGATCCTGAACCGCACGCCGCGCGGCGTGGACCTGCGCATCACCGACGCGGTGCTGATCGTGCTGATGGAACACGGCCTCACACCGAGCGCCATCGCCACCCGGCTGGTCTACATGAGCGCGCCGGAAAACCTGCAGGGCGCCGTGGCCGCCGGCCTGCTGGCCGTGGGCAGCTCTTTCGTCGGCACGATGGAAAACTGCGCGGGCCTGCTGGACCGCATCGGCGCCGCGGCCGACCCCGAAGCCGAGGCCCTGGCCATCGCGCGCCACTACAAGGCGCTCAAAAGCCCGGTGCCCGGCTTTGGCCACCACCTGCACAAGCCGGTGGACCCGCGCGCCTACAAGCTGCTCGACATGGCGCGTGCCGAGCCCGAACTCGCCGGCCACAAGATCCGCGCGCTGGAGCAGCTCTCAAACGCCGTGGACGCGGTGGCCGGGCGCGCCATCACCCTCAACGCCACCGGCGCCGTGGCCGCGCTGCTCGGCGAGATTGGCGTGCCCACCGGCGTGATGCGCGGCTTCGCCGTGATCTCGCGCGCGGCCGGGCTGGTGGCGCACATCGTCGAAGAACAGCAACGCCCTTCGGGCCGCTTCATCTGGGACACCGTCGAACACGCGATTCCGTTCGTCAGCGGCTCCGGCCAATACGGCCAATGAGTTGACGGCGGGTCAGCTCGCCTGCGCCAATCTACGCCGCTTCGAACACATGCGCCGAGCCGGCCACGGCCACACGCACCGTGGCGCCCACCGGCGGCACGTGGACGCCGGGGCTGCGCACCTGCAGCGGCGCCGTGGCCGAGGCGGCCCCCAGCAGCCGCACCGACACCACGCAGACCGGCCCGCCGAAGTCGATGTCGGTGACTTCGCCAAAACAGGCTGCGCTGTCCACGCTCTCCACCGGCACCTCGGCCAGCTGCAGCTGCTCGGGCCGCAGCATGATCTGCGCGGCACCGCTTCGCTCGGCCTGGTTGACGGCGATGCGGCCAAGCGCGCAGTCGGCCCAGCCCGCACCCACCTGCGCGGGCAGCACGATGGTGTCGCCCAGGAAGCTGGCGGTGGCCGCGTCGCGCGGGCGCAGGTACAGCGCCATCGGCGTGCCGACCTGCACCAGCTGGCCGGCACGCATCACCGCCACCTGGTCGGCAAAAGACAGCGCTTCGCTCTGGTCATGGGTGACGAGGATGGTGGTGATGCCGGCACTGGTCAGCAGTTGCGCCACGGCCTTGCGGGTGGCGGCGCGCAGGCCGGTGTCGAGCGCGGAAAACGGCTCGTCGAGCAGCATCAGCCGCGGCCTTTGCGCCAGCGCGCGCGCCAGGGCCACGCGCTGCTGCTGGCCGCCGGAGAGTTCGTGTGGACGGCGCTGCAGCATGGTGGTGTCGAGCGCCACCATGTCCATCAGCTCGGCGATGCGCTCGGCCCGGCCGGGCAGGCTGCGCGCCAGGCCGAAGCCCACGTTGTCGGCCACGTTCAGGTGCGGGAACAGCGCGCCGTCCTGCGGCACGAAGCCGATGCCGCGCTTGTGGGCCGGCACGGCGTCGGGGCCATTGGCCAGGCGTTCGCCGCCCAGGGTGACGGTGCCGGCATCGGGCACTTCGAAGCCGGCAATGATGCGCAGCAGCGTGGTCTTGCCCGAGCCGGAAGGCCCGACGATGGCGGTGCGGCTGCCCGCGGCCACGCCCAGGTCGATGCCGCCGAGCACGTTCACCGGCCCGTAGGATTTGCGCACGGCGCTGATTTCAAGGAGCTGGTTCATCTGCCGGCGGTTTTCTTCGATTGGAGGTAGAGCAGCCAGGTCATCGGCAGCGACAGCAGCACCATGATCAAGGCATAAGGCGCGGCACCGGCGTAGTCGATCTCGCTGCTCAGCGCCCAGAAGGCGGTGGCCAGGGTCTGGGTGCCGTTGGGCGCGAGCAGCAGCGTGGCGGTGAGTTCGTTGGCGATGCCCAGCGACACCATGGCCACGCCCGCAGCGGCGGCCGGCGCGGTGAGCCGCAGCGTGACGCCCCAGACCGCGCGCAGCGGCGAATGGCCAAGGCTGCGCGCGGCGTGTTCGAGCTCCACCGGTGCCTGGGCAATACCGGCGCGCAGGCTGACCAGCGCGCGCGGCAGGAACATCAGCATGTAGGCCAGCAGCACCGTCACCACCGTCTGGTACAGCGGCAGCGCCACACGCACAGTGACCGTGACCAGGGCCAGCGCAATCACCACGCCGGGCAGCGAACCGACCATGTAGTTGCAGGCTTCGAGCATGCGCTGCAGCCGGCCCGGCGCACGAATCGACAGCCAGGCCATCGGCAAGGCCACCAGCGTGGTCAGCAGCGCGCCCGCCAGGGCCAATGCAATGGTCTGCCAGATGGCCGGGCCGATGTAGCGCATCGGCCAGACGGCCGCGCCGCCGGACACCAGCCAGCGGGTCAGCGTGACCAGCGGCACACCCAGCGACAGCAGCGCGGTGACGAGCGGCAGCGCAATGCACAGCGGCGTCCACTTGCCGAGCGCACGCCGCGCGGCCTCGCGTGCCGCGCCGGTGCCGACGCGGGCGTAACGCTCGTCGCCGCGCGTGCCGGCCTCGACGGCCAGCAGCGCGAAACAGCAGCCCACCAGCACGCCAGCCAGCATGTTCGCGGCCGGGCCGTTGTAGCTCGACTGGAACTGGTCGACGATGGCCGTGGTGAAGGTGTCGAAACGGATCATCACGTACAGGCCGTATTCGGCCAGCAGGTGCAGCCCGACCAGCAGCGCGCCGCCCCACACCGGCAGACGCAGCTGCGGCAGCACCACGCGGCGAAACACCTGCCAGGGGCCGAGGCCGAGCGAGGCCGCCGTGTCTTCGATGGCCGGATCGAGCCGGCGCAGCGCCGCCGAGATCGGCAAATACATGAACGGGAAATACGCCAGCACCGACACCAGCACACCGGCAAACAACCCGTGCAGGCCCGGCGTGAGGCTGATCCAGGCATAACTGTGCACGAAGGCCGGCACGGCCAGCGGCGCCACCGCCAGCCATGACCACCAGCGTGCGCCCGGCAAGTCGCTGCGCTCGGTGAGCCAGGCCAGCGCGATGGCCAGCACGGTGCACAGCGGTACCACCAGGGCCACCAGCCAGGCGGTGTTGACCAGCAGCTCGCCCACGCGCGGGCGGAAGATCATCGCCGAGGCGACTTCCCAGCCGGTCTGCCAGCCGACCCAGAGCACGAAGCCCAGCGGCAGCAGGGCGAACAGCGAAACCAGCAGCGCCGCGGCCGCCACCCACGAAAACGACCAGGCGCGGCGCGGCCGGGCCCGGTTGACGGGGGGAAGGACGGGGGCCGCGATCACCGCCCCGGAACTCACAGCTTGCAAGATGGCCTCAAGGAAAGCTTGACGCGCCTACAGCAGCCCGGCCTGCATCATCAGCTCGGTGACCTTGTTGCTGTTGAGCTTGGAAGGCTCGACCTTCGGCGCCTGCAGATCGGCCAGCGGCACCAGCCTGGTGTTGGAGGCTTCGCCCTTGCCCACGGCGTATTCATAGGCGTTGCCGGTGCGCAGGACTTCCTGGCCGCCCTTGCCGGCGATCCACTTCACGAAGGCCTGGGCCTGGGCTGGCTGCTTGCTCGAAGCCAGCACGCCGCCGCCGGAGAGGCTGACGAAGGCGCCCGGGTCCTGGTTGCGGAAGTAATGCAGGTCGACGTTCTTGCTGTTTTCGCCGGTCTTGGCCTGGTCGCCGAAATAGTAGTAGTGGTAGATCAGGCCGCCTTCGACTTCGCCGGCATTGACGGCCTTCATCACCGTGCTGTTGCCCTTGTAGGCGGTGAAGTTGCTCTTCATGCCCTTGAGCCAGGCGGCGGTGACGGCTTCACCCTTGAGTTCGAGCAGCGCGCTCACGACGGCCTGAAAATCGGCGCCAGACGGCGAAGCGGCCCAGCGGCCCTTCCAGCTTGGCTCAGCCAGGTCGAGCATCGACTTGGGCAATTGCGCGCTGGTCAGCTTGCTCTTGTTGTAGACGAACACCGTGCTGCGCGCGGCGATGCCGGTCCAGCGGCCATGGGCCGGCTGGAAGTTCGCCGGCACTTCGGCCAGGGTGGCCGGATCGAGCGGGGCGAACAGCTTCGCGTTGTCCACCAGCACCATCGCGGGCGAGTTTTCGGTGAGGAACACGTCGGCCGGCGAGGCCGCGCCTTCCTGCACGATCTGGTTGCCGAGTTCGGTGTCGCCACCGTTGCGCAACGTGACCTTGATGCCGGTTTCCTTGGTGAAGCCGTCGGCCCAGGCTTGGGTGAGGGTGGTGTGCTGGGCGTTGTAGACGACGATGCCGCCAGCGGGCGATTGCGCCAGGGCGAACAAGGGCGCCACCAGCGCGCCGACCGCCACGGCGATGGCCGGAAGGGAAAATCTCATGAACAGACCTCGAAAGAGAGCCGATGGGAGCCCCTCGCACCGCGTGCCGGGGCCACCATCGTCAAATGACAAATAGAAATTATTTGCATCTGGAATTTTAGGGCGAATTGATGGCGTCCCCATCAGCAGGGCCATGATCTAATTCAAAACGAGCCGAGGATCGATCTCGGCAATGGCGAACTTGCGCAGATGCACCAGGAATGATTCGACCAGTTTTGGTGGTTTGCGCTGCAATGGCGTCAGCACCGAAAACTCCAGGGGGACCGGTGGCTCGAAGGGTATGAAGCGCAGGTCCTGCCCCTTGTACTCCATGGCCGTGACCGCATCGACCAGCGAGATCCCCTGCCCTGCGGCCACCAGCGAGCACAGCGTGGCGGCGACGGGACTCTCCACCTGCGCCGGCCGGTATTTCACGCCGTAGGCGGCGAACATCGCATCGACGAGCAAACGCGTGCCAATGTGGGGCGGCTGGGAAATGAACAGTTCGCCCTCGATGTCGGTCGGCACGATGAGCTCCTTGCCGGCCAAACGGTGGCCGACCGGCACGGCGCAGACGTGGGCGGCCGACAGCAGGCTGTCGCCATGGGTGCCGGTGTGGCTGATCGACAGATTGACGATGCCCAGGTCGCAACGTTGGCCAATCACCATGTCCACGATGCTGCGCGAGTCGTAGACACCCAGCAGGATCTTGATCTCGCTGTGTTTCTCGACGAACGCAGAAATGGCGCGTGGCAGGAACGACAGCGCCATCGAGGGCGGCGCCGCGACATGCAGCGAGCCGCGCTGCTGCGTCTTGATCGCATGGGCCGTGCGCGCAATGCGCTCGACGCCGATGAGCGAGCGGTCCACTTCTTCGTACAGCAACTGCGCTTCCGCCGTCGGATGCAGCCGCCCGCGCGCACGCTCAAAGAGCGGAAAGCCCACGCTTTCCTCCAGGTCGGCCAGCAGCCTTGTCACCGCGGGCTGGGAGATGAACAGCATGTCGGCCGCCCGTGTCACGGTCTGGCACAACATGATGGCGCGAAAGGCTTCAAGCTGCCTGAGACGCAAGGGAAAGCCCTATGAAGTTCATAACGCAACATTATAGGACGCACAAAAAATTGTATTTGTTTTGGATAAATTGGCCAATTAACATCCATTTCGCTAGTGTGGTGGCCGGTTTCGGGGTTCATACCTCCCCATAACCTGATGTGTGAAATTCGTGCATAACTTGCCCCAATTTGGGTTGACTGCACCGTTTTGGAGAAACCCTCGTGAAAGTTAAATTCTTGAGCATGCCGCTTGCAGCGGCCGTCACCCTGGGCTGTGCGGGCCTGGTCCATGCGCAGTCTGTCCCGACCTTGTATGTCGGCTCCTATGGCGGCTCCAGCGAGAAGCTGTTCAAGGAAAAGATCATTCCGGCCTTCGAGGCCGCGCACAAGGTCAAGATCGTCTACGTCGCCGGCAACTCGACCGACACGCTGGCCAAGCTGCAGGCGCAGAAGGACAAGCAGGAATTGGATCTGGTACTGCTCGACGACGGTCCGATGCAGCAGGCCGTGCAGTTCGGCTTCTGCGAGAAGATCAAGGACGCCCCCATCTACAAGGACCTGTATCCCCTGGCCCGCATCGATGACCGCTCCGTGGCGGTCGGCGCCGTTGCCACCGGCCTGGCCTACAACACCGAAGCCTTCAAGAAGGCCGGCCTGCCCAAGCCCGACTCCTGGGAAATCCTGACCGACAAGAAGTTCAAGCAGAAGCTCGCCATTCCGCCGATCTCCAACACCTACGGCCTGCAGACGCTGATCATGTATTCGAAGATGCGCGGCGGCAGCGAAACGGCGATCGACCCGGGTTTCACCGCGATGACCAAGGAAGTCGCGCCCAACGTGCTGGCCTGGGAGCCGTCGCCCGGCAAGATGACCGAGCTTTTCCAGAACGGCGACATCAGCCTGGCCGTATGGGGCAGTGGCCGCGTCGAGTCCTTCAAGGCGACCGGCTTCCCCATCGAGTTCGTCTACCCCAAGGAAGGCGCGATGGCGCTGCTGATCGCCGCCTGCCCGGTGGTGCAGAGCGACGTGCCTGAGCTTGCACAGCAATTGCTGCAGTACCTGATGACGCCCGACGTGCAGGCCTGGCAGGCCGACACCCAGGGCTGGGGCCCGGTCAACAGCAAGGTCAAGCTCGAACCGGCGGTGGCCGCCAAGGTGCCTTATGGCCCGGCGCAGATCGGCAAACTGCTGCCGACCAACTGGACGGTCGTCAACGAAAAGCGCGGCGAGTGGACCAACCGCTGGAACCGCACCATAGAGCGTTAAGCCCGCGCGTCCAGGCTCCGCGGCGCCCGCTGCGGGGCTCATGCGTTCTCTCATACGGCAGCCCACAGCCACCTGAACCCCATGACCTTCCTCTCCCTCAAAAAGCTCACCAAGCACTTCGACGATTTCGTTGCGGTCGAGTCGCTGGACCTGGACATCGAGCGGGGCGAATTCATCTCCCTGCTTGGGCCGTCGGGCTGCGGCAAAACCACCACCTTGCAGATGATCGCCGGTTTCGTGAATCCAACGCGCGGCAGCATCGTGCTCGAAGGCCAGGACATCACCGCCCTGCGCCCTGAAAAACGCGGCATGGGCGTGGTGTTCCAGAGTTATGCGCTGTTCCCCCACATGACGGTCGAGGCCAACGTCGGCTTCGGCCTGGAGATGCGCGGCATGGGCCGCAGCGAGCGCGCCCAGCGCGTCGGCGAGACCCTGGACCTGGTGCGCCTGGGCGGCCTGGGCAAGCGCTTCACGCGCGAACTGTCGGGCGGGCAGCGCCAGCGCGTGGCCATTGCGCGTGCGCTGGCCATCCGCCCGCAGTTGCTGCTGCTCGACGAGCCCATGTCCAACCTCGACGCCAAGCTGCGCGAGGACATGCACATCGAGCTGCGTGCGATCCAGCGCCACCTCGGCATCACCACCCTGCTGGTCACGCACGACCAGGTCGAGGCCATGACCATGAGCGACCGCATCGCCGTCATGCACGGCGGCAAGATCGTGCAGCTGGCCATGCCGTTCGAGGCCTACGAGCAGCCCGGCTCGCCCTTCGCCTCGGCCTTCCTCGGCAAGACAAATTCGCTGACTGGACGCATCGTCGCCAGCAACCAGCGCTGCGCCATCGTCGACGTCAACGAACGCCAGCTGCACATCCCGCACGGTGGCCGCAGCCTCGACGGCGAGGTGCACGTCTTCGTGCGGCCCGAAAAACTGCGCCTGAGCCCGGCCGGAGACGGCCTGCCCGGCCAGGTCAAGACGCGTGTGTTCCTGGGCAACCACTGGATGCTGCAGGTCGACACCACGCTCGGCCTGATGAGCGTGAGCCTGCCCAACATCGGCGAGGTGCCGCCGGCCGAAGGCAGCGCCGTCGGGCTGACCTGGTCGGACGACGACCTGCGCGTGCTGCCCCGGCAGGAGGCAGCCCATGGCTGATGCAACCGTCGCCATGCCCGCAGCCGGTGCTGCGGCGCCACGCCGCAAATCGAGCGAAGGCGCCGGCGCCGCGCCGTGGCTGCTGGCCTCGCCCGCGCTGCTGCTCTTCATCGGCCTGCTGCTGGTGCCGCTGCTGTTGACGGTGCTGCTGTCCTTCCACGCCTTCGACGGTGCGCGCGGCGTGCTGCCCGACACCACCTGGCGCAACTACGTCGAAGTCTTCTCCGATGGTTACTACCACGAGATCTTCCTGCGCACCGGCGGCCTGGCGCTGGGCGTGACCTTGCTGTGCATCGTCTTCGGTGTGCCGGAAACGCTGATCCTCGCGCGCATGAAAAGCCCATGGCGCGCGCTGTTCCTCATCGTCATCCTCGGGCCCTTGCTGATCTCGGTCGTGGTGCGCACGCTGGGCTGGGCCATCCTGTTCGGCAACAACGGCCTGATCAACAGCAGCCTGATGTCGCTCGGCATCACCAGCGAGCCTGTACGCCTGATGTTCAGCATGACGGGCGTGGCGATCGCACTGACCCATGTGCTGATTCCGTTCATGGTGATCTCGGTCTGGGCCAACCTGCAGAAGCTCGACCCGCAGGTCGAGAACGCGGGCCTGTCGCTGGGCGCGTCGCCCCTCAAGGTGTTCTGGCGCGTGATGCTGCCGCAGCTGCTGCCCGGCATCCTCTCGGGCGGCATCATCGTCTTCGCGCTGTCGGCTTCGGCCTTCGCCACGCCGGCGCTGCTGGGCGGGCGCAAGCTCAAGGTGGTGGCCACCGCCGCCTACGACGAGTTCCTGAACACACTGAACTGGCCGCTGGGCGCGACCATCGCCATGCTGCTCCTGCTGGCCAACGTGGTCATCATCCTCGGCGCCAACCGCTGGGTGGAGCGCCGCTTCAGTCAGGTCTTCGACGCCTGAAGCCACCTTCAGTGCACTGCAATAGGACTTTTATGCGCAAGAACGGTCTCTTCTCGCTGCTCTACCACGCCGTGTTCATCGGCTTCATCGTCGCGCCGCTGGTGGTGGTGATGCTGGTGTCCTTCACCAGCAAGGGCTTCATCTCCATGCCCTTCACCGAAGGTTTTTCGCTGCGCTGGTTCCGCGCCATCCTCGACTCCACCGAGATCATCCGCGCTTTCTGGTTCTCGCTCTGGCTGGGCCTGGCCTCGGCCAGCATCGCCATCCTGCTGGCCGTGCCCGGGGCCCTGGCGCTCACCCGCTACAAGTTTCCCGGCCGCGGCGTGCTGATGGGCTTCTTCATGTCGCCGCTGATGATTCCGCACGTGGTGCTGGGCGTGGCCTTCCTGCGTTTCTTCACGACGATCAACGTCACCGGCTCCTTCGTCTGGCTGGCCGCGACACATGTCATCGTGATCATTCCCTACGCGCTGCGCCTGGTGCTGTCGTCGGCCACCGGGCTGGACCGCGATGCCGAGCGTGCCGCACTTTCGCTCGGCGCGTCCCGCTTCACCGCCTTCCGGCGCGTGGTGCTGCCGCTCATCCTTCCCGGTGTGGCCGGTGGCTGGATGCTGGCCTTCATCCAGAGCTTCGACGAGCTCACCATGACCGTCTTCGTCGCCACACCGGGCACCACCACCCTGCCCGTGGCCATGTACAACCAGATCGCCCAGACCATCGACCCGCTGGTCGCCGCCGTGGCCACGGTGCTCATCGTCGGCACACTGGCCGTGATGCTCATCATGGACCGCCTCGTCGGCCTGGACCGCGTGCTGATCGGCAAGAACTGAATCCCGCACGATGAACAACACCACCACCACCACCATCTCCTCCAACACCAGCGACGTCATCGTCATCGGCGGTGGCCTGGTCGGCAGCGCCGTGTCCTATGGCCTCGCGCGCCAGGGCGCCAGGGTCACGCTGCTCGACGAAGGCGACCAGGCCTTTCGCGCCTCGCGCGGCAACTTCGGCCTGGTCTGGGTCCAGGGCAAGGGCTTCGGCATGACGCCTTATGCGCGCTGGACACGTTCGTCCGCCGGCCTCTGGCCGCAGCTTGCGCAGGCCCTGTTCGACGACACTGGCGTCGATGTGCACCTGCAGCAGCCCGGTGGCTTCTGCTTCACCTTCTCCGACGAGGAAACCGAGGAGCGCCGAAACCGCTTGCAGGCCATCCAGGACGAACTCGCCGACGACTATCCCTTCGAAATGCTCGACCGCCAGGACGTCATCGCCCGTGTGCCCGCCCTCGGCCCCGCAGTGACCGGTGCGAGCTACACACCCATGGACGGCCATACCAACCCGCTGAAGCTGCTGCGCGCCCTGCATGCGGCCAACCTCAAGCGCGGCGTCAACTACGTCAGCGGCCAGCCGGTGAAGAACGTGACCGCCCAGCCGCGCGCAGGCGGCAGCCTCTTCACCGTCGAAGGGCGGTGGCAGGCACCACGCGTAGTGCTGGCTGCGGGCCTGGGCAACCGGGGTCTGGCCGATGCGCTGGGCCTGCATGCGCCGGTGGCGCCCAACCGCGGCCAGGTACTCATCGGCGAGCGCACCGCGCGCTTCCTCGACTACCCCACGCTCAACGTGCGGCAGACCGACGAAGGCAGCATCCAGCTCGGCGACTCGATGGAAGAGGTGGGCTTCAACGACAACGTCACCACCGACGTGCTGGCCGACATCGCCCAGCGCGGCGTACGCACCTTCCCGGTTCTCGCCGGCCTGCGCCTGGTACGGGCCTGGGGGGCGCTGCGGGTCATGAGCCCGGATGGTTTCCCGATCTACCAGGAGTCGCCGAAGCACCCCGGCGCCTTCGTCACCACCTGCCACAGCGGCGTCACGCTGGCTGCCGCGCATGCCTTCCGCGTTGCGCCCTGGATCGGCGGCGCGCCGCGGCCCGAAGAGATCGGCGTCTTCCAGGGTGACCGCTTTTTGAACCCCAACTACCGCCCCGTCCATGCCCACTGATTCCTTGTTCCAACCGCTGGCCCAGGCTGGCACCACCACCGCAAAGACGGTCTCTGTCACGCTCAATGGCGAACCACTGCAGGTGCCCGCGGTCTCCAGCGTGGCGGCTGCGCTGCTCGCCGCGGGGGTACAGCGCTTTCGCAATTCGCCCGTCTCCGGTGAAGGCCGTGCCCCCTACTGCATGATGGGTGTGTGCTTCGAATGCCTGCTGGAGATCGATGGCGTGCCCAACCGCCAGGGCTGTCTGGTGGCCCTGGAGGCCGGCATGTCCATCCGCACGCAGGACGGCATGCGCGACCTGCTTGCCGAGTCCACGGATTCGGCGCTCGCACTCGCCCAGGCCATGGAGGCACGCCATGGGGTTTGAAGCATCTCCTCATACAGCCGCCGGCCGCCTCGCCGAGACGGTGGACGTCGCCATCATCGGCGCCGGGCCGGCCGGCATGGCCGCGGCCATCACGGCACGCCAGCACGGCGCCAGCGTCGTGCTGCTCGATGAGCAAGCGGCCGCCGGCGGCCAGATCTACCGCGGCATCACCACCGTACCGGCCCAACGTCTCGACGTGCTCGGCCCCGACTACGGTGCCGGTGCGTCGCTCGCGAGGGACTTCGCCGCCAGCGGCGCGCGCCACATCACCGGCGCCGCCGTCTGGCACGTGACCACCGAACGCCAGGTGCACTACCTGCATGGCGGTGGCGTGCGCTCGCTGCAGGCCGACCGCGTGCTGCTTTGCACAGGCGCCATGGAGCGTCCCTTCCCCATCCCGGGCTGGACCCTGCCCGGCGTCTTGACCGCTGGTGCCGCGCAGATCCTGCTCAAGGGCTCGGGCATGGCGCCGACGCGGCCCGTGGTGCTGGCCGGCTGCGGCCCGCTGCTCTACCTGCTCGGCTGGCAATATGTGCGGGCCGGCGTGCCGATCGCGGCCATCGTGGACACCACCGACGGCGCCGACTACCGCCGAGCCATCCGCCATGCGGGCGGCGCGCTGGCCGGTTGGCGCTACCTGAAGAAGGGCCTGGCGCTGATGGCCGCGCTGAAGCGGGCCAAGGTGCCGTTCTACAAAGGCGCGACTGAACTGCAGGTGCTGGGCGAGGGCCAGGCCACCGGTCTCGGTTTCGTCAGCGGCGGCACGCGGCGCCAGGTGGCCAGCCCGCTGGTGCTGCTGCACCAGGGCGTGGTGCCGAACACGCAGTTCTCCTGGTCGCTGCGCGCCAGGCACAGATGGGACGAGGCCCAGCTGTGCTGGTCGCCCGTCACCGACGCCTGGGGCGAACTCGATGTGGCGGGCATCTTCGTCGCCGGCGACAGCGGCGGCATCGGCGGCGCGCGCGTGGCCGCGCTGCAGGGCGAACTCGCCGGCCTGGCCGCCGTCGCACAGAACGGCAAACTGGCCGTCCCTGTCCGCGACAGCCTGGCCGCGCCGCTGCAGGCCGAGATGCGCGAGCACCTGTTCATCCGCCCCTTCCTCGATGCGCTCTACCGCCCGAAACAGGCCAACCGCATTCCGGCCGACGGCACCATCGTCTGCCGCTGCGAGGAAGTCACCGCGGGCGACATCCGCGGCTACGTCAAGCTGGGCTGCACCGGCCCCAACCAGGCCAAGAGCTTTGGCCGCTGCGGCATGGGCCCCTGCCAGGGCCGGCAGTGCGGCCTGACGGTGACCGAGGTCATCGCCGACGCGCGCGGCGTGCCGCCCGAGGAGACCGGCTACTTCCGCATCCGTCCGCCGATCAAGCCGATCACGCTCGGAGAGCTGGCGCGTGAAGCCTGAGCACGCCGGGCTGCCGCAGGGCAGCGACGTCATCGTCATCGGCGGCGGCTTCCACGGCACCTCGAGCGCCTTCCATCTGGCGCGACGCGGTGCCAAGGTCACGCTGCTGGAGTCGGAGTATTGCGCGCGCCACGCCTCCGGCGTCAATGCCGGCGGCGTGCGCACGCTGGGCCGCCACTACGCCGAAGTGCCGCTGGCGCGCGCCTCGCTGGGCCTGTGGCACAGCCTGCCCGAACTCATCGGCGATGACCTGGCCGAAGCGGCAAGCTTCGTGGCCAGCGGTCAGCTGCAGATCGCCGAAACGCCGCAGGAACTGGACAAGCTGCGCCGCCGCGTGGCCGAGCTCAATACGCTCGGCTTCACGCATGAAGTCATCGTCGATGTACAGCAGGTGCGCGAGATCGCGCCACGCCTGGCGCAGCACGTCGTCGGCGGTATCTGGGTCGAGGACGACGGCCATGCCGTGCCTTACCGCGCCGTCACCGCGTTCCGCCACGCGGCGCAGCGCCTGGGCGCTCAGTTGCATGAGGCCACGCCCGCACAGACCATTGAACGTGTCGGCAGCCAATGGCGAGTCCACACAACGCGCGGCAGCTTCACCGCGCCGTGGCTGGTGAATACGGCGGGTGCCTGGTCCGGCGACTTCGCCGCGCAGGCGGGTGACGTGGTGCCGATGCGGCCGGGCGGCTTGATGCTGATGATCACGCAGCGTGTGCCGCACTTCGTCGACCCGGTGCTGGGCGCGGCCGGCCGGCCGCTGTCCTTCAAGCAGTTCGCCAACGGCACGGTCCTCATCGGCGGTGGCCTGCGCTGCGGCGCCGACGTGGTGCGCCGCCATGGCGAGGTCGACTTCATGAAGCTCTCGTCCAGCGCGCAGACCGTCACCGACCTGTTCCCGCACCTCGGCCCCATCAACATCGTGCGTGCCTGGGCTGGCGTCGAGGCCTTCATGCCCGACGAGATTCCCGTCATCGGCCTGAGCCGCCACGCGCCGCAGCTGGTGCATGCCTTCGGCTTCTCGGCCCATGGTTTCGAGCTGGGGCCCATCGGCGGGCAGATCGTCTCCGAGCTCGTGCTCGATGGGCGAAGCACTTTGCCGATCACCCCCTTTGCCGTGGACCGGTTCGCGCCGGCGACCGTGCATTGAGCCGCGTGCTCGATGCTTCCTCTTTCCTTTCACCAACCACCAAGAAAGACCATTCGATGTCCGACATCCAACATTACGAATCCACCCCCCGCCTGTCCCGCGCGGTCGTGCACAACGGCATCGTCCACCTCGCCGGCATCACCTCGGCCGTGCGCGATGGCGACATCGGCGTGCAGACAAAAAGCGTGCTCGACACCATCGATGCGCGCCTGGCCAGCGTCGGCAGCAGCAAGGAAAAAATCCTGAGCGCGCAGATCTGGCTCAAGGACATCGACGCCCACTTCGCGCCGATGAACGCCGTCTGGGAGGCCTGGGTGCCTGCCAGCGGCAGCCCCGCCCGCGCCACCTGCGAGGCCAAGCTGGCCGCGCCCAACCTGCTGATCGAGATCATCGTGATCGCCGCCGTGGGATAAATCTGGGGTTGCGCTGTGCGTTATGGCAAGGTGTTTCGCCATGGCAGGTTTTGAAGTCAGCGAAAGCTACCGACCTGCCCGTGCACCTAAAATCACCCCATGACCTTTCTCGACATGCTCCGCAAAGCCGAGCAAACCAACGGCTCCATGCTGTGCGTGGGCCTGGACCCCGATCCGGCGCGTTTTCCAGCATCGCTCAAAGGCGATGCCAGCAAGATCTTCGACTTCTGCGCCCGCATCGTCGACGCCACGGCCGACCTGGCCATGGCCTTCAAACCCCAGATCGCCTATTTCGCCGCGCACCGCGCCGAAGACCAGCTCGAACGCCTGGTGCAGCACATGCGCAGCGCAGCGCCGCAGGTGCCGGTGATCCTGGACGCGAAACGCGGCGACATCGGCTCCACCGCCGAGCAGTACGCGATCGAAGCCTTCGAGCGCTACGGGGCCGACGCCGTCACACTGTCGCCCTTCATGGGCTTCGACTCGGTGGCGCCCTACCTGAAGTACCACGGCAAGGGCGCCTTCCTGCTGTGCCGCACCTCCAACCCCGGCGGCGACGACCTGCAAAACCAGCGCCTGTCGTCCGTGCCCGGCGAGCCGCTGTTGTATGAACACGTGGCGCGGCTGGCACAAGGCCCCTGGAACCTGAATGGCCAGCTCGGCCTGGTGGTGGGTGCCACCTACCCTGCCGAGATCGAACGCGTGCGCGCCCGGGCACCGACCCTGCCGCTGCTGATCCCCGGCGTGGGCGCACAGGGCGGCGACGCGCTGGCCACCGTCAAGGCCGGCTGGCGGCCCGAGGGGCAGATCATCGTAAACTCGTCGCGGGCGATCCTGTACGCCTCATCGGGCGCGGATTTCGCCGATGCGGCGCGGCGCGAAGCCATCAAGACACGCGACACGCTGCAGGCCGCGCGCGCGGCGTAAATTTCCGCAGCTCAGGGGGAGTTATCAGGGCGTCAGCGCCCCGGTGATCGAAAAGTTGATCGACAGCAAATACCACATGATCAACGCCGGAATGATCACCGGCAGCGCCAGCACGACGAAGGTCAGCGCAGTCATGACGAAAACGGCGATGTCGTTCCACCACATCAGCAGCAAGACCCTGAGGTCTACTTCCCAAAAGCGTTCCTGTCCGGGTTCGTGTTTCATTGACGTCTCCTTCAGCGGCCAGACGTTTTCCGCGATCCGACCGGCGCCCCCCATCATGCGCCTGATCCGGGCCTGACGCACGCCTAGAATCGTGCCGCCGCCTTGGCGTCACGGGCTCCCGCATGCAACTCAAATGGCTTGAAGACTTCACTGCGCTGGCGCAGGCGCGCAGCTTCACCCGGGCAGCCGAACTGCGGCACGTCACCCACCCGGCGTTCGGCAGGCGCATCCGCGCACTCGAGGCCTGGGCCGGCACGCCGCTGGTAGACCGCAGCGCCGGTGCGGGCGGGCCGGTGAAGTTGACCGTGGCGGGTGAGCGTTTCCTGGAAACCGCCGAACAGATGGCCCGCGACCTGGACGGGTCGCGCGAAGAACTGCGCAGCGTGGCCGGCCGCCAGGCCCGCACCGCCACCCTGACCACCGGCCGCACCCTGGCGCGCACCCTGGTGGCCGACTGGCTGGTGCGCCTGAAGCCCCTGCTCAAAGACGGCGAACTGCGCATCACCACCCGCGCGCTGGCCGAAACGGTGCGCCTGCTGGAAGAAAACGACGCGGATTTCTCGCTCGTCTACCACCACCCGGCCCTGGCACTGGTGCTCGACGCGCGGCGTTTCGCCCACGTCACCGTGGCCAGCGACCGGCTGGTGCCGGTGTCACGCGCCGACGTGCAGGGCCGGGCCATCCACCAATTTGCCGACCCCGCGCCGGTGCCCTACCTGGCCTACGCGCATTCCCTTGCGCTGGGGCGGCTGGTGGAAGACCACCTGGCCAACAACCGCCTCGCGCCGCGGCTGCTGCGCCAGGTGGAAAGCGACTCGGCCGACGCGCAATACGAATACGCCCTCAAGGGCATCGGCGTGGCCTGGCTGCCATGGTCGATGGTGCGCGCCGACTGCAAGGCGGGCCGGCTCGCACCCGCCGGCGACAAAAGCATGGAAGTGCATTACGACGTGCGCCTGTACCGGCCCAAGCGCCGGCTCGGCCCGTTTGCCGAAGCCGTGTGGCAGGTGTTGGCGAACCGCTGACGGCTCCAACTTTGGCACGGTGCCGTGCCGTTTCGGCACGTGCTGAGAGTGGTGGGATGCCCACAATGGCCTTCGTCAACCCCACACCGCACCACGCACCAAGGATCCACGCCATGCGACGCCTCCCCCTGTCCATCCACGCTACCGCCCTCAGTGCCCTCAGTGCCCTGACCCTGCTTGGCGGCACATCCGCCCACGCGCAAACACCGGCCTGGCCCACCCGGCCGATCACTGTTGTGGTGGCTTATCCACCGGGCGGCTCCACCGACCTCACCGGCCGCCTGGTGGCCACCGAACTCTCGGCCCGCCTCGGCGTGCCGGTGGTCGTCGACAACGTGGGCGGAGCCGGCGGCGCCATCGGCGCGCAGAAGGTGGCCAACGCCGCGCCCGACGGCTACACCCTGCTGGTGGGCGCCAACAACGAGCTCGCCATCAGCCGCCTGATCACACCCGCCACGAAATACGAGCTCAAGGACTTCACGCCGATCGGCCTGATCGCCTCGCAGCCGCTGGTGCTGGTGGCCTCTACCGGCTCGGGCGTGAAGACCGTCGCCCAGTTCATCGATGTGGTGAAGAAAAACCCCGGCAAATACAGCTACGGCAGCTCCGGCGTCGGCACCTCGCTGCACCTGGCCGGCGAGATGGTCAAGCAGCAGGCCGGCGTGTTCATGACCCACATCCCCTACCGCGGCGTGGCCCCGCTGACCAACGACCTGATCGGCAACAACCTCGACTTCGGCGTGTTCGTCCTGTCCAGCGGGCTGCCGCACATCAAGAGCGGCAAAGTCGTGGCGCTGGGCACCACCGAGTCCAGACGCTCGGCCATCACGCCCGACATCCCGGCCCTGGCCGAAAGCCCGCAACTCAAGGGCATGGACATCGGCGTCTGGTTCGCGCTGATGGGGCCGGCCAGGCTGCCCGAGCCGGTGGTGGCACGGCTTCGCAAGGCACTCGACGAGACGCTGCAGTCGCCCGATTTCCGCAAGAAGATGGAGGCCTCCAGCTCCACCGTGGCGTCCGTCGGCGCGGGCAAGGTCGACGTGGCGCGCTTTCTACAAGACGAAAGCGCGAAGTACAAGAAGATCGTCGAATTCGCCAACATCAAGGAGTGAAAGTGTCCATTTCGTTTGAATTGACGGCCCCCGACATCGGCGCCTGGCGCGCCGGCAACACCGGCGTCGCAGGCGTCTGGCGTTTCGACTCGGGCCAGCCAGGCCGCGAGGTGATGCTGAGCGCGCTGGTGCACGGCAACGAGTTGTGTGGCGCCTGGGC
>Ga0307514_10001731_pt1 | contig 24995 bp, 8 predicted proteins | sample 16_EM_MG_FD_203088 | JGI IMG/M metagenome (GOLD analysis project Ga0307514, IMG submission 203088) | Populus trichocarpa ectomycorrhiza microbial communities from riparian zone in the Pacific Northwest, United States - 16_EM | ecosystem: Host-associated > Plants > Roots > Unclassified | place... | reverse complement strand
CGCTAAAATCAAATTTCATTTTGTAAAATTTAGTAGCAATTCAATGCAGGAGAATTATTTTAACAAATTTTATTTAAAATAATTTTTTTATATATTCAGATCATTTTGAGATGCTGATGTCAAAAATAAATTTTTTTTTAAAAAAAAAACTTTATTTTATTATATTTCTAAGTGAAAAACATTTTAAACCATTATCATTACCATAATTCTAAAAATACCCGACAAATACAATGTTGCCCACAAGCTAAAACAAATTATCAATATTAAAACATTATAAATACAAACATAAAATGAAAAAAAAAAAAAGGACAAACCCAAATCCAAACCCAAAGTCATTTTTTCGGTCCACAAGGACACTGAATCTAACATCACAGTAATTGAAACAGTTTTATCATTCTATTTTATTTTTTTCACTCTAGACTTTAATTTCAGTGCTCAATGCAGAATTTGCACCACTGCCAAAGTAGAAAAGAGACAAGCACAAAAGAAAAAACAAAAGGAGAAGGAGGAAGAAGAAAAGGTGGATTTCATATAGGAAGACTCAAACACAAGCAGAACCCATGCTGCCTCGAGTTTCTTGCGCCGTCCATTAAGTTATATCTATCCGAAAACTGAGATGTGGATTGGATTAAACAAGTGTGCTCAGCTCATGAATCAGCTGACTCACTGTTGCGAGGTAGTTAGTACCTGTCTGTCTATACTAGACCAGTGGATACCTTTCAAATAATTTTTTATTTCACTGTTTTAGCAGAAACCCTAAACAATTGGCTGTTCTTATCCAACTTTGCTTCTTCTCTTGATGGCCCAGCGCAGCACAGATCATCACTCTCCTCCGATGCCTCCAAATCCCTTGACAGGACACTACAACATGTATCAAACTGCTTGTCTTATCGCTCTGTTCCATATCCGGTCGTGTATGGGACCAAACGCTTGCCTTTTTCTTTTGTGTATTTTCGACAGCGAGCGAGAGAGATAAGGGAGAAGAAATGCGAGCATGAGAAAAGGACGCAAATGGGATCTGTACATTGATGCTTGGAATGAAAACAACCTTTTACTTGGTCTCACTTTCAAATGGATTGTTAAGGTAAACTCTTCTCTAATGGCTAGCTAGCTAGCTACTCTCGAAGGCCTAGCCTTGTTTGTTAGCAGTTGAATCTGCTCCCTTCATTATGATTTAAGTGAATCGTTTTTCAAAGATTTGATGGGCAAAGACTTGGTTTTAATTAATCCATAAAAATTAATCTTAAGCGAGGGATTATGGATGGTGTTAATCGGGTATTGTGCTTAATTATATTTAAAAATTAATTAATCTTAAGCGAGGGATTATGGATGGTGTTAATCGGGTATTGTGCTTAATTATATTTAAAAATTAATTAATCTCAAGGAGGAAAGATTATGTGGGCGACGCTGATGAGATTGGAAGGCTGGGATTGTCTTGCCAAGAAGGATTATGTAGATGTTGCGTAGACAATGACATGGTTTGGTCAAATTTTATACAATTAATTATAAATCATGCAATGTCTACATCAAGCAAGGGCCAACAAGTCACGAGCCACAGTTCATGTATGTTTTGAATTCCAAAATGGATGCTAGTAAACTTGATTACTGATTTTTTAAGATCTTAGATTAAAGATCGAGATCCAAGCGTTTCTATAACAAGCTTTTTTTCAAGATATATACTTATCATGTTCCATGATGGCATGATATAGGATGTTGACGGGAGACGATAATTTATTTGTTTTTGTGTTTAAAAAATATTTTTAATTTTTTTTAAGTTATTTTTTTATGATTTTAAAGGGTGTGCTGATATTAAAAATAAATTTAAAAAAATAAAAAAATTATTATTATATATTTTAAAATAAAATATTTTAAAAAATAATGTAAATTAAAAAACAACTTTAATAATCGTGAGAAGAAAGCAAACCTAACTATGACCCGGTATCATCCGCTAAGTTTGAACTTTTAATCTTCATCAAATTTGCCCTGGTGGTTCCACAGCTTTGCACTTTTTGCCCTACCTCTAATGAATTTGACGGCCCACCCTCTCGACAAGGAGGGCCATGCAGTCAGCAAAAGCAGCCTTGTTCTTCATCCAATAAAACAAGAGAAGGTTGCCCAGTAAAAAACGTTCAGTGTATTAGTCATATGCCCAAAATTCTATGCAATGATTATTCAGACTTCAGCATTTATGCTTGTATAAATGTTGAGATTTAAAAGAATATTATCTTAACCTATGGTTTTACTAAGCACGCCCAGATATGAAGGCAGCTTTATAATCTACAGTTGGTTCTTGAGATTGCATGGAGCGAGGAGGGATGGCTCCACCTACCTTCAAGCTATGCTTTTCCTTTTCTGTAGCTTAATTAGTCTCCTAATTTATAAAATTAATTTACCAATTCCTAGAATAATATTATATATAACAGGTAGGTTCATTGACTAGCTTTGATCATCCTGTAGTGTTTTTTTTTTTTTTTTTCAAAAATAAGTTCACTCCTAATCAAATTTTCTACTTGCTTTCTTCTTCCCCCTGTCTTTCGAAGACAAAATAAATAGGAAAAGAATATGGGCTTGATGGAGAGAGTAATTAAAACATATACAAATTTTAAGAAATAGAAATTAAATGCTTCTTATTGAGTTATAAGAATTACGTTATAATTAACTTTTTTCTTGCCTTTTAATTACTGTTTGATTGGGATAAAAAAAAAAAGATAAAAACAGTTGAGACAAAAAAAAAAGTAAAGAAAAGGGAACAATAGATCAAGATGGAGTTGTGTTTTATATTGGAATATACGCGTTGTGTTTAGTTTGAAGGTGTGATGGTTTTTTTTTAAATGTATAATTTTTTTAAAACACAAATCACATTTTTAAAAGCTAAAAATACATGTTTTTTGTATGGGCTCCACAAAAAACACCCAAAATCATCTCTAATCCAAACACTCTACTAATACGTTTTCATCGTTTAAATTTAAAATGTTTGGAACAATGAATAAATTATGGTTTCTACTTTAGTTTATAATGATAATTAATCTTTTAATCGAATTAAAATAGTAATTTATCAGCTTATCAAAATCATTTAAAAAAATATTTGTAATTATAAAATATTTATAATTCATTTATAAGCTAAAATAATTAAATTATAGTTTACTCAATCAATAAATTATTTCTTCAGATATATTTAATAATAAAATAAATAATTAAACCAATCACATGTCTAATAAAATATTAACAAAAACACAAAGTTAATATCCAACATAGTTAGAAGTGCATCATAATAATTTCATCGCAAATACACATTGTTTGTTATCATTCAATCGTCTCATCTTCATCATTAAATCCAATTTCCTTGAAAACATGGCGAATTTTTATTTCTTTGCATTATGCATACTTTAATTATTATATTAATTTTTTACATTGATATTCATTTTCTTTCATAATATTAAAAAAATCACTCATTCATAGAAATTTCTTACTTTTTAATTAAAAAAACACTATTTGGTTAATTAATTTTATCCAATTCATAAAAAATATTTACTCTAATTCATTTATTTCTTAATTTTTATAAATTATTAAATTGTATAAAATGATTTATTATTTAACTTGTACAATTTATTTTTCCATATTGTTTTGATGAAATGGAAAAAAAAAAACTTTTATGTACACACACACAATAAAAAAATATTCAAAAGAGTATTCGTGAAAAAAAATTTACTCAATTATGTCTTTTTCTTTATCCTTCAAATTCTTTACGTTCATAGGGATGAAAAAATGGCTAAAATTTGTTCTTAAAACAAAGAAAATAACCTAATCTTGTTTCCATCTCTACAAACAGATGCATTTCTATCATAGTTATCTCTGTTTTTTTTTAACTTTGAAACATGGATCTAACGGGCCAAGCTAGAATCCAACGACGGATGGGTGCCTTGTCACTGAAATGGACATTAGATAAATATTTTCAACATTATACAATTATCAAGTAAAAAACTAAATCGCATGGGTGAGTACTTTTAAGGCTCCTTTCCTTAAATTTTGATTTATTTTTTTATTTAAAATAATTTTTTTAATGTTTCCAAATCGTTTTGATGTGTTGAAATTAAATTAAATTTTAAAAAAATAAATAAATTTTATTTTAATGTATTCCTAAATAAAAACACTTTAAAATTTGAACCACCATCCTAAATCATATTGTACACTACACTATAAATTTATTATTTATAATTTGTTTCAACTCTCGAACTTTTGTTTTGGTGTGATTGCATATTCTAGGCCAAATTCAAGGGCATTTGAGGATTTATTAAGGTTTGTAGTTTGTTTCTCAAATATTTTGAGGTGAGAATTTGGTTGAAAAATGAATTGTTTTATTGCAAAATCACAAACTCGATTTTTTGTTCTTTCTGGCCACTAATGCTGCTGAAAACTAGGTAAGCAAATAACCCCATTAATAAAACAAAAATAATAAAAAAAAAAAAAAAAAGGAGAAGAAGAAGCAAGGCTAGGCATCCAGGTCTAGGCCATGGACTGGACCCCTTCTTCTTCTTCTTTTTAAAAAAGCCTTTTTACTAAAATAGTTATTTTAACATGGTTTTTAAATAATATTATAATTTTATAATTGAATTTTAACAATTTATATTGTTGAATTATTATGTTTATGATATGACAATAATAAATTGATAGTGAAAACTCAATTAAAACCGCTCATTTTCAATTTTATTTCTTATCATAAATAAATTGATAGTGAAAACTCAATTAAAACCGCTCATTTTCAATTTTATTTCTTATCATATATCTTAAAACAATGTATCACGGGTTCGTTGGTGGTCATCTTGAATATTCTTTTAATTCAAATCCAAATTATTACTTGGCATCCAGGTGTCATTTGGATCTACATGATTAAGCTTTTTTTTTTCTTTGATTTTCTTAGTTGCATTAAAAAAAATTTGATTCAACCTCCAGCTTAAACCTAAGAACAAACTTATCTACCACGGATGACAGTTTTTAGGTGTAACTTCAACTATCCGAACAACGAAAAGTACAGAACGAAGGTTAAAAATGGTTATTTTCCATTATGCACATCGGCCCAGTAGTACAGTAAAATGAACCACTGTAAAGAATTTCTGGCTGGTGAAGCCCAGAGAAACTGAAGAATTGGAGGTAAATGGAGCTTAGAGCACACACATCGAAAACAAAATGAATTCCCTGTAGCCACTAGCCAATCAAGTTGAAGACAGGGTGCGAGCCTGTGATTTGTGAGGGAGAGGGACAGAGATGGTCTCCAACCCAGAAGTGATACACTTCCATGCATTGTCTTGCCCAAATCTACACAAGAGTTGGCTCATGGCATTGCATTGCTTGATCGGGCATTACATAAACAAACCAGAGTTTGCTGTATTGCTGGATTATAAAATACAAGATAGTAATGAGAGTACCAGAGTTTGCTGTATTGCTGGATTATAAAATACAAGATAGTAATGAGAGGCAGTTCAGCTGGTCAGCTCTTGAATTTGCTTCCTAATAATTACGAGTTCGAGTTCTTTTATAACCGCTGGAGGCTTATATAATCATTAATTTCAGAGCCCATGAAATTAATCTAGTTAATGATAATAATAAAAAAAATAGATAGTTGAACAATATGTCTACCCCCTCAAAAAAGGGAAATACAGGACAGGGAATATACTTTCCTAATATTCCTTTCCTGGTGTTCTAAATACATGCTGATAGCAGAAACTAATGCTCCATAGTCCATACGACTGTCCATAGCTGATATCTTTTGATGAGGCATCGGTATTCACCGCAGCACAAGAAGCAGCTACAGGCCTAACATCATCTTCTATTTTCTCTCTCTCTCATTGCGTTATTTTTTTTCTCATAAATTTGACCCAGAGGTTGCCCTCCCATCTCTGTATCACTCAAACTAATGCAGAGGGCACCACTCAAAATTTCCATCTGCTCAACCGGGAGAGACAACACCTATAATTGTCCAAAGCTTGACAAATCATCACCAGAAGATTAGATGCAATAACAAATTGTAGCTCACAATCCTCTTAAAGTCGAGCATAAGAATTTCACATCAAACACCAGTGGAAAAGGAACTGAAATATACATCCCATAGCTTTAAAAACAAACTTTGAATACCCGCCAATAATTCTCTCTGATGCTTGATCGATTAAGTATACAGAATATATTGCAAGGCTATTTATGTGATTACCTTAACGATAAAGGAAGTTGCAAATTTGCAACACTGGAAACCAGGGGAGGAAGGAGCGAGCGAGCCTAATTGAATCGGCAGCTAAAACTGAAGATTACTAGTTTACTACTAAATCGATACTAGCAGATTTGCTTAATGATACATCATCAGACGTATAAGAAGGGTTTTTTTCCTTTACCCTCCGTTTTTGGGAGGGGGGAGCTTATCTTGTTATATTTGGAGAACTCCAGCAGCCTATGTGAACTGCGAAATTATGTCCAAATAAAGTATGCCTTCTTGGCCCACATAAGCTTCAACTTCCATTATTATGGTTTGTGTAGCTTGAACCCAAATACTCTAGGAACATACGTCTGCACTACCTTTTGCGGCTTGAGATGCCCGTGAGTCATTAAAAACAGGTGAGGAAATGTCGTTCCAAAATAAGCTCCATCAATGTCTAAACAGAGTAAAGGAAACTTGCGAAAAAATGCTGATCAAAAGACAAGAGTTTACAGAGTGGGTTATTAACAAGGAGCCTGAAACACGCAATAATATCAGCACACAAAAATTATAGAACACAACAGACATCCCAGCAATCCACCAAACATAATGACCTCAAAATCACATTCTATAGCCTTTAGTGGATTTTGTGTGTGTGTGTGTGTGTTTCAACAGGGAGGCTGAATAGGAGTAGGTCTAGAGAGTGGTTAGCCCTCCCCCAACCCCAAATCCCCAACACACCCCCCCACCCCTCCCAAGGTTTGAAACTGCAACATCCATGTGGAAATCCCCGTGTCTTAACTGCAGGGACCTCTACTTGATGGCTGGGAAAAGATATATGGACAAGTAAAAACGAGCATGAATCAATGAATGAAACGATCTTAAAACGAACCCCTTAGACCTATAAATACACACCATAGCTCATATCAAATTGGAAAGTTCAATCTCTAGGCCAAAAGAACCACTAATGTTGCCCAAGAACAGCCATATAAACAAGGAGCACATGCTAGTTCCCCATTAGGGCATATGCAGTAAAAGAATATTGAGTGCAATTAAGGATACTGCCTTGATACTTGGAACGTGGGTAGTATATATCATCACATCTGGGGCAGCATATTTTAACAGTGCTTGACCGAGGAATGTCTGATTGACCAACTGGAAGGCAAGGTTGTCCACAGCAGCAAACTCTGGGGCATCTTCCAAAGTCATAGTTTTTGTACTTCTCCAGCTGTTAAAATTGCAGCAGCATTATTGTTAGCCATTGCCCAAACATTAAAATCAAGAAAAGCATGGAAATGTCCATGTCAAATAGCAAAACCTCACCATAGCTGCCATCCCTTTGCTGGTCAATATATATCGAGCATGAATCAATCCATAAAGCATCTCTGCTGCAGATTCAACCAATTCATTCTGTTCCTCTGTGAACATATCACCTATCCATCCGAATCAATTGCTAGAAATAATCAAGTGATTGAGACTACAAGAAGTCCCTTTATCTACCAATACTTAATTGTCAGGTTATAACACGGCTAGTGTAAACTTTATCGTCTGTTAAGGGTGTCTCAAAACAGCACACAAAGTAGCAAAAAAGGATTCATAAACATAGCAAGATGAACAATACAATTCAGTAAAAGGAAAGAAATCACACCATGAGAGGATTCAATATCCAAAATCAAATCAAGGGCATAATCGTAGTATGGAACTTGACTGCTTAACCCACAGAGGTTAAAATCATCTTGTATGTAATCATCATCAACTTCACAAAAGAATTCATTCCCTCTTAGACTGCAAAACCATGAGATCCACGACGTCTCATCTCCATCGGAACCACTAACATCAGACTCTTCGCTGTCCGTGTCAGATTCCACTGCATTCAAAAAACAGCTATTTCACACATTAAAACTAATTAAAAAAAACAGTTACACTGACATTCAGATATACAGAAAAAAGAAAACCTATACATTCCAACCTCAATATCAACGTCCGGTTATACTGTTGATTCTAAGAACACTTAACTAATGTCTTAAATCACACGAAAATACTCACAATTAGTTAGAATAACACAAAATTAATTCTAAGAAAAAATACAAATACGCGGAATAAACAAGTGGATGAATTACCAACGGAGGCGTTGTTGTCTTTAGAGAGGAGATGGTCAATGTTGTTGTGATCAGGCGGTTGCTGCTTGTTCATGAAAAGAAACAAATCCTTGCCGTTGGTGGGTCTGGAACTGGACGGAGAGGATCGGTCGAGATGCTTATCGAGGACATCGCTAATCCGCTGCTTTCGATGATCGACGTCCGTCTTGGACACACCAATCCCTCGCTCTCTGTACATCACGATTCTTTTTTCTTTTGATTGATTTCCTTGGACGGACGATAGATAAGCGATCGATTGAATTTCAGTTCACTAGTGGGAAAGATATTAACAATGCGTTTCGTGAAATTACTGACATGACCCTCGAGTTCCAAAATATCCAGCAAAGGTTTCGATTTTAAAGCATATTAGTGTTTGATTGGTTTGTTTTTTTAAAAAAAAAAATTATTTTTTTTATATTATTAGATAGTCTAAATAAATTTTAAAAAATAAAAAAATTATTTTGATGTATTTTTAAGTAAAACAATTTTTGGAAAGCAATCGTCACCACAATCATAAAAACTTTATTTTTTGTTTTAAATTATTTTTTTATATTTTTAGATAGTTTTGATATGTTGATATTAAAAATAAATTTAAAAATAAAAAATTATTTTAATATATTTTCAAATAAAAAAACACTTTGAAAAATAATTATTACAACAATCTTAAACAATACCTTAGTTTTTTTGGAGCAACACACACCACTAATCCATTTTTAGATTTTCAAAATTTAAAATATGTGTGTTTATTATATCTCTGTAAGCTTGATAAATGAATATATTTTTGATATATTTACTTAAAAGTTCATAATTAAAAAGGTCATATGCAAGATAATAACTTGTTGTATTTAAGCGCAGGATGTCAAGCCCAAGTGACATGGGTTTGGATTTGCTTCCAGACCTAATATCCTTAGGTTTAACTAAGTAATGAACTCAAGTACTTATTAGTCTAGTAAGATATCAGACTCAATTGTCTTGGGTACAACTACGTGCTAAACCCAAATACATGTAGATTTGGTAAGATGTTTGACGTAACACCCTTAGGTTTAGGTATGTGCTGGATCCAAGTTGTACCACCCTACCTCACTAGCAAGATATTATCTGCTTTGGCCCATGGGCTTCACGGATTTGTTCTTGGCAGCCACGCATGGCCCCAAAACGCGTCTTACTAGTCAAGGTGAGCATGCTCATATAAGGCTTTCCTCCAAGTCCTCACCCGCCGATGTGGAATATTACAATCCACCCCCTTAAGGAGCATGATGACCCCGTCGGCACCATTAGATAGCCAGTGAGCCGGGCTCTGATACCAACTGTAACACCCCATGCTTTCATATGCATTTATAATTATTTTCATACGATTTGGTATGAAAAAATATGAGTGATTTTTTTTTTTGTGCATATGAGGTTAGTGAAACGCTAGAACCAATTTTCTTGTGTTCAGCTACACATTAAACCCAAGTGCATATGGGTATGACAAGATGCTAGACCCTTACGCATTGAACCCAAGTGCATATAGGTCTAATAAGGTGTCAGAGCCATTACCCTTGGGCTTAGAATCTTTCCAAACCTAATACATATAGAGTTGATAATTTTTTAAGTCTCATATTAAGTCATGTAGATTTGTTTATTTATGAGTTGATAATCTTTTAAGTCTCATATTAAGTCATGTAGATTTATTTATTTATTCTTATGTCTTTTAATATGAAATGTTAAAAGTCAAGAATGATCATCTTGTTATATTCTTAAACGCATAAAAGTCTCTGGAAAGTCTATCATGTTTTCATTAACATTAATATTGTGTAAGATATATCTATCCCTCATTAATATTGTGTAATGAATATTTATCTCTCTTTAATGTTATTAAAAAGAAATGACGCTTTAACTCATCAATTCAAGTAACATGACAAAGTTTAAAGAGTACATATACCATCTAAATTACCCAGGTAAAAAAAGAGATTTTTTTGATTCTTTATTCATAGTCTTATTTTACATAGAATCTATCATACATTCTTAATAAAAAAGACTAAGTTTTTAATAATTAAAAGTTTATTCTCTTATTTATTGCAATCTCTTATTAAAAGTCACCGATTTTATTATTAGAGGGTCCCTAAATCGCATAAAATGACTGTTTTGCAGGTGTTAAGTCTTCTATCACTAATTATCAACTTCTTAAACTCTGGAGAAGAGAATATTAATGTGGCATGTGATCACTATGTATTCAAACACTAAAAAAATCATCATTCTTGAGTATATTGGATTTTAGAACATCATCAGAGCTGTTGTTGTTGTTGTTATTGGAAAAGATTAGTAATTATAAATGTCATATAAATCTTTTTTTCAATAAATGTTATAAAGTAAAATCATGGATTAAAAGTAAGAAACTGAAGAAAAATCATGGCATAAAAACAAATCTAAAGCAATAAATAAAAAACAATAACAAAGAGAGATAAGTTTGATTTACCTCTAGATAGATTGAAGCTATTGTTTACGTAGTGGGTGATGACGGAGAGAGACTGTTCGCATGAGGGATTTTGTTGTGAAAGTAGAAAATCGAGATAAAAAGAGAAAGAATGAGAGATAGGGTGAGAAAAGAGAGGGGTGGCTGTGTTTTGAATTTTAGATTTTTGAAATCAAAATAAAAAAAACAAAATAGACTGATTTTATTTAAATTTTTTAATTAATTAATTAATTAATTTTTCAATTAATTAATTAATTTTTTTTAATTTAATTAATTTTTTAATTTTTTTACTCATCACTCATCTATCCCGCGAGATGTAATTTGGGCTTCCGCTTTGGAGTGGAACCAAAAGCCATCGGAGTAGGTGACCAATCTCGCCGCTTTATGGCATAAATTAAAAGAACAACAGATAAAAATAAAAAATAAAAAATAAAAAACCAACAGTGCCCCGGAAAAACCTTATTAACAAGATTACAAGAATTTTTATTAATATCTTGTTGCTTTGTCAGGATACCATCCAACATGGGAGTGGTTAGGTATACAAGACAAAGCAACAATTATCAATAAAATATGTTTCTGATTCAATCCTTTTGTCTGAAATAAATTAGTATTTCTTTTCTACATTTCATCACAAAAATTTATTTAAAACCACAGCATAAATATAATATAAAAAATATAAAAAGGAATCTTAAAATATATATACAGAGGTTTATGCACTATATTCATATGTCAAAGCACAAAGCTCACACTCACATTTTATTATTTGTTTTTGCCTTCTTTACATTTGGATCCTTGATCTTAGCATGGTTTTATAATTCGGTCTGATTTTTTTTTTTCAATTTCATCATCTAAAATTATGTTTTCATGGGTTTTGTTTTATACGTTGAAATTTGTTTTCTCTCGCTTACCCGATGTATCGTTAAGTATTTTACCATTATAGTAATGATCTATTTTATGATAAAATAACATGATTTTTCATTGTTCACACATTCAAATTATACAATTTTATGAAATTGAGTTTTAATTTTTTGTCTAAAAACAAATAAGAAATGAAGGACCAAAATTAACATAAAAAAATAATACTTGTTTTAAAAAAATTAAAGAGAGAAAAAGCTTTCAAGATAGATTTTAGAGGCTCGATTCTAGCCACAAATAACTTTAATTTTAGTCTATGGATTCGACTTTAAAAGAGAAATTCAATGGAAGTGATTTACACTTTTAATGATATCATGAAAAATAGATAGTCTTATTTTTTATAAAAAAATAATTTGATTTTAAGTTTTTAGATTGATTAAAATGTGTTTTGTTGTTAAAAATAGAGTTTTAGAGGTTTATATAATATTTTTTTCATGTTTTTAGCCGAAAAATAGTTGAGATTTGGTTTTTCATGATTCAAGATCTTAAACTTTAATTTTTCAATCACCGGAAATAAGTCCAATGACCAAAATATACTGCAAGCGAAGAACACATTTTCAATTTCTAAAAAGAAACTAGTCCAGGTTCTAAAAGACCAAGTACATGGGCCTAAACTTTGAACCCAAACAAGCTTGCATTGCAAGCCTAAACATCAAATGATCAATTTTTCAAGTCTGGTAGTGCCTTTGATTTATTCTCTAGGCACTCATTTTTTTTAAATACTTTTCTTACATTTTATAATAAAATTATATTTAGATAATTAATTATAATTGTATTTAAAAAATTATTCAATTAATTCATGTTCTGCAAATAATAATCTAACCTTTTATTATTATATTTTTTTCATGATTATATACTATAACTCTTGCGCACAAGTTTTATGGAAATTTTGCACACAAATATTTAATGAAAATAGGAGATTTTATTATTATTACTATTATTATTATATTTTCTCCATATAATTTTTTTTTTGTATATAGTTGTATAAAAATAATTAAAACATTAAATTATTTTTTACTCTTTATAAATTATGATAAGTTTTTATTTGATTATCCATGCATTTAATAAAAAAAGCGCTCCCTTGGAAATCACAAAATGATAAAAGTGAAGTTTTGTCTTCAAAAAATGTATTATTTTTATTATTTAATTTAAATCATTTGAGTTTTAATAAATTTTATTTTAATTGCTTTAAGTTTTTATTTAAATAACCATGTTATTAATAACAAATATTTTTTCTATTAAAATAAAAAAAAATCATAAATAAAAAAAACAACTTTAACAAAAAAAAAAAAACTTTGTTTTCCTCAAAATTTAAATCATTAGAGTTTTTACATGGTCACGCTCTTGTTTTCCTGTCTCCAGGTTTATCAATGGTACTCGGCTACTCGCTCAGTCATATAATAGGTGGTGGTACTGGTACCATTGCCAAAATCTGGTTTCTGCCACAGATGATGTTCTGGAAAAGTATATCTACAAAGATACTCTTGCTCGAAATCTTGCAGCAATTATTTACAGAGCAACTTCTGTTGTTTTTTAGCACGCAACTTAGAAGATGATGATGATGTTGAAGATGGACTGGTGACTCATCTGGATTGTTTTTAAAACCTAGCGTTTGGGTTTTGCTAAATTGATTTGGGAATAAACTGAGAAGAAAAAGAGATACACGGGAAAGCAAGACGGCTTGGTTGGGGTTTCTTTAATTGGGTGGATTGATTTTCTTTAGCGAGTGGCTGGATTTGCCATAGATTGAAAGGGTAATGAGCGGGCAAGAAAAGGCCAGACACATAGTGGTTGTCATGGCAAAGACGGCTACTCAAGTCTGGACCAGAGATGAGAGAAAGCCAAAGGCTGGATGCGGATTTAAATCCGAGGAGGGATTTTACAGGTAAGCGAGCTAAGATTTCGATCAAGAGGTCATTATTATGGGATGTGCACTGTGGGTGCAGGATTGAAGGCCTTTTGCATATTGCTGCTTATGGCATTGATTATGTTTTTGTGTATATATGTATGGAAAGAATTACATGGACATTTTCCACCTAGCAAGCTATGAGCATTGTAGGCTTATTAATGTCCAGGGGAACATCTAGGATAGCTTCAGTTTTTAAAATCCTGCTCCGCTTTGAGTGCTCATATTTTTATCATCTAGTTTAGAAATCACCATCCAACCATGTCCATAGAGGCTAGAGCTAAGAACTTCTCAAATAAACAAATAAAAAAAAATATGGGTGGCGAAGAGTAAATGCCCTTGCACTAAGTTCATATAGAGTATAAAATGTATCCCAATGTTGATCAAGAGCTAGCAACTTGAAACGCTGCCAATGCCATCATTCCTTGCTGGCTCATATGATCCGTACAGATGGGTTGAATATTTCGGGGAGTCTGGAGGCCACTTGCATCTTGTTCCCATATTAAGAACTGGTACAAATCATCAAGCGGATGTGTATGGGATGCGGAGAGACTACTCTGGATGGCTTGTCAAGTGCCAGGTTGACCTTCATGTAGCTGTTAGAACATTATTTGATGGATCTCTCAACTCTATGCCTGTTCCCAATCTCAGACTAGTTTGTGTTATTAGGAGGGAAGTTATGATCAGGATTCCTTGATAGTGCTGCAAGCACATGGACCAATTATACGTTCCAACACCAAAGACGAGAGCTTTAATTAAAGCATCACATGTTTTGGGGTTCTTTAGCCGTGCTCATCGGTGGTATATTGAGAGTCTTGCTGGTGATTCTTGGAGAATGGATGATCAAATTCAGTTGTATTTTCACCTTTTCTCCTTCTCTTTCGTGTTTGATTTTGGTTTTTCAATTAGAATAACATCAGCATGGAGCCAATGTCAATGGTGAGAAGGCCTTTGGCAAAGCACAACATAGTATATTTGCATTGCTAGACCACCATATAGGTTTATTTGTTCAACGCATCATGCTTGTGGTTTTTCGGAGAGGTGATGTCTGGCTGTATCCAAGCTATTTCCTTAATTAGCTTGTAAACTTTGTTTTTAATTTAATCATGATGGTCATAATTCAGTTATGAACAAGAGTTTCCGTGTAAATTTTCATCTCCAATTCTGAATACACTGATGATTCAAAGCCGTCACATTGGAAATGCACATATTGGTTTCTGATGCTATTGCAATTTTATACGTACTTCGATCACTTGATGTTTGATCACAACATAAACTGGAACAATAAGCCTTTGGCATGCAGTTTTCAAAATATAGAGCTTTAACCCTGTGATAGAACTATCCATTAGCGACTGAGTCCGCTCCATTGAAATGTATACTTCAATTGTTCACTTTCTCGCTACTGCCTCTCCTAAAATATTAGTAGAAAACAGCATCTCAGACAAAATGGGCGTCAGACCCCAGAAGGAAATATTGAGTATATATGTACAAAAGTAAATTCAGCAAACAAAGGCTATTAACTATATATACAAAAAAAAAAAAAAAAAAGTAAGAAAAAAGCAGCAGCAACAGAGGAGTTAGTGCGGTTCCATAAAATCATCTTAGCCATCCTCTTCATCTTCAGCAAAATACTTATCCTCAGCATCATGGTTCGCTTCCCTCAGCCAGTGATCATCCAAGGTCTCGTCATCATCTATTTTTGAGTAATCTAAATGCTGGTGATCTTCCCCAGCAAGGAACTTCTGGTGCATGATATAGGTAAACTGGCCCATCATATCTCCCATCTCTTCTGCCGATAAAGTTGCTGCCTCATCATGCTCTGCTTTACTAGATTGAGCAAGCTTGCTGTCCTCGGACATCTGAACAAAAATTATTGACATGCATTCTATCGGCTGTCTAAGTACTCTTAACAGTGAATTTAAATTTTGAAGTTATATAATAGTGTTACATCAGCGAAATATGTTAGGACTCAAATTCACATGGCACCATTCATCAAATGTCTACACATTATATGACCCAAGAGGAAAATTAAGAAATGAGCATAGACCATATAAATCACATCATGAAGAATAAGCATGTGTAACATCAATGAGATAAGCATTAGTTGGGATTGACAGGGTGCTTTGCAGTGTGCTGCCATGCACTACAATCCCAAAATAAGAACCGTCTCCTTATATCTGCCCCTATTAGGTCTCATGATAGCATGCATTACTGGGCCTGCGATATAATGCAGGTACAATGCTATCTTAAGCCTTCTATTTCATACCAGCAGCATATTATCTCATTATCATGGTTCACGAATGGCTGACCAAGTTCTTATATTCATTCTTGTTGGTCATGGTGATTATATATATTTAATAATAGCCTAATGTTAACTCATTTCATATTCAATGTGCAGACTGGGAGACTACTGTCTCTCTAATAAAGACAGGTGTAATACAACAACTTGGGTGGCCACATTGAAAGTTTCGCCAACAAAATGGAAAAAATGAAAAGTCAGGCATTGCTTTAGCAATCGAAAATGGAAATAAAGCTGAAAAGCAGAATTACAGGGAGCTCCTGTCAAAGAAATGAAAGCAAATTACAGCTCAAGAAAACCCATAGCTTAGTGCCCTTGTCATAAAGATTCTAAATTCAGAAAAAGAAACTGGAACAATCCAATTATCATAGTTGGGTGCGAAAAATGCCAAATACAAGAACAGTGTACTAATGCTTCTCAGTCCAGCATTTGAATAATCAAGACAATTATAAATCAGACGGAACAGAAGAAATAACCATGACATACAAACAGCAAGAAGCAATAACAATCAATTTTTGAAATGTAGACAATGCACAAAAGATTAATAATGTGCACTGGGAAGAATCATAATAATGCACCCTAAAAAGAAAAAGGTAATTAAAATTAGACATCAAAGAACAAGCTCAAATACGTACCTCAGTGGAACTCACACCGCCGTTAACTTTCTTTGCTTCTTCATTCCCCTCTTCAACATCGTGTTCTTCCTCCTCCTCGTCCTCCTCCTCCTCCTCTTCCTCCTCCTCTTCTTGTTGCTGTTGGTTCCTCTCATTACCCACCCATTCCATCTCATCCACGCCCAACCTCTGCTGCTCCTCCCTAATCTTGGAAACCAAAATGGCTTCCTCACACCTCCTCATCAAAGTCTCCGACCACCTCTCTCCAGGCCTGGCCATTCCCCTAGCGCTTGGATCCTGAAACTTGCCAACAAACTCATGATGCAAATACGGCTCTCTCTCCCTCATGGCATCCTCTGAGAAATATTTCCCATCAAGTACGAGTTTATCCAAGTAAGCCAACCTGCGGTTCTTCACGGTCACAGACCTGGACTTCAATTCCTCCGAAGTAGGACTCATCTTGGTTCTAATATTTTTAAGGTGCCAGTTTATCTCATAGTCATAATTTAGGATATCAAATTCCCGTAGCTCCTCAGAGTTCAATTGCGCTCCATATCTCTCTGCATTCCACATAAATACACAAACAAACAAATAAATAATTTTATTTAACAGAGAAATCTAGGAAACTAATGTTCAGTTGATTGGCTCGAATCAGCTAATTTTATCACATAAGGCTTAAAATTCATTCCTTTCATTCAAAAATTAATTTATTTTTTGGTTAGGGTTTTATTTTTAAGAGAGACAACAGTTAAAGAAGAGAAAGATTAAAATGATTGGAAAAGGGACCTAAGAAAACGGCGGCGTCTCGGGAGAGGAGGTCGAGGAGGATAGACTTGCGTTGAGAGGGATTAGTGGCGTGAGATTGTAAAGCGCGAGGGAAATAGAGGTTCTCCAATGAAGAGAGCCTCTCTGTCATGCTCTCCATTGCTTCTTTCCTCACTTCTTTTCCTCGCTCTCGCTCTCCCTCTACCTCTCCCTCTACCTCTCGCTGCTGCATTTTTTCCTTTCTGATAAGTTGGTGGTGAATTTCTTTTTTGATCTTGTCTCTCTCGTTTTCTCTTTTATAAGCAGCGTCTGTCTAGTTCGCCTGCTTGTTGTAGTCGGTGTTTTGTTGTCGGACAGAAGACCACCGACATGTCACCTGATGTGATATGAACAGTCAAGGTGTATTTTTTTTTATTCGCAGTCAAGGTGTATTTATTGCTAATGTATAGTTGTAGTTATTTTTAAAAATATTTTTTATTTTAAAAAATATATTTTTAAATATATTTTTGATATTAATATATTAAAATAATTAAAAAATATATAAAAAAATTCAAAATCTTACAAAAAAAACACTCTCAAATCACAAAAATAAACATAACTAAGATGCATTAGTCTTTCCATTGATAAAAATTATGAAAGCTAGTAAAGTGGTTAAAACGCAATCTTAGCCCCTTAACTTTTTTTCTTCGCATGATTCTATGGTATGACTTTTCTTTTTAAAAAATCTTAATAATTTTTTCTTAAATACTAGTTTTAAGGTTTGAATCCAATAAGCTAAATGATAATAGAGCTCTCAACTTGTTAATATAAATTAAATTTAAAAGGTAAAAATAAAAATTATTCCAAAAATCTGATCTTATAATTAAAGTTTTTAAATTTATTTATTGAATTTCTTTCTTTCTTTTTTTTTCTTCTCCCCTTTTTTTTTTTTTTTTTTTAAAAAAACAAAGCATAATCAACTGCTTTCGTGTTAGAGAGTTGCATTTCTCCATATATTTTTGGATAAAGCATAGAACGTTCACTGAATTTGGGGCTGGCCACTTCCCCCAAATCATAAATTTGATTCTAACCCCCATTTTTTCAATCTATATATGTTTTACGTGGTTTCATATTACTTGTAAAAGGTCTTAGAACAATCTATAGACTTCTCCAGTATCCCTTTTAGCAGCTACCTGTAATTTTTCTCCTCGACAAAACCCTCATGGCTGAAGCTGTCCCTGTCTTTTCTCCTCTTAACTTCCCCTACCACATGCTTTAAATTTGGAAGTTTTCAAATAAATCAGTCGCGGACAAGACAATCAACTCTTTCATGGTTATCCAAGGTATATATAAGATCTCATGGCAACAACTAACGAGGGGGAAGAGATTAAGAGAGGATCCACAGGTTAATCTTCTCTCTTCATCAATGCATTGAATTTACAAAGGTCTAACTTTTTTATGGAGAAGCCCACTTCACTGAAAAAAAAGCCAATTCACTTTAGGATGGGCACAAGATTTCAGCTGAGACTATGCATTGTAGATTACAACAACAATGGGGAGGGGAAAAAAACCCAAGTCAATATCATAAACCCATTTAAATCCGTGTTTAAATCATTTGATCAGGGAGTATCCAGCTGTTCTACATTTGCTCAACATGGCTGGTGATCGCTTCGGGGCAAGATTGGGCTTGCAGAAGCTCTAAACGTGTGAAAGGCGGAGCAAACTGCAATATGTAATCTTCATCTGAAGCCGCAAAACCAAAAATAAGCATATTAATTATCAGAAATAGGGGGTGGGGGTGGAAGCTAACCCCGGCATATAACCGATGCCTTTTTCAGTAAAGAGAAACAGAAAGGTACAAACTCACTTTCTTTGACTGTTCCATACAGCCAGCATAATACCTCATCAGCGAATGCTAGGCACACACCTCCCTGCCAAGCAATTTTGTGAAAGTCAGGATATTAGGAAAGTGATACTGAACATGAATTTCACAGTAATATCTAAACAATGTTTTTGATTGCAGACATCAGCATCTTTCATCTTTTAACAATCCTTGCAAATTTTCTTTACTTTGGTCCCTTTGTATGATCCTCAGGGAAGCCCCCACCCCACCCAAAATACATTCAAGCTTGCAACATCCCCATTCTACACTGGGGGCTGCACAAGCACAACTCTTGACAAGACCCATGGGAAATTGGATCTCAAAATAGCAGAGTTGGTGGTGTGTGTTCTTGTGAAGCTCACTGCCTTCCTGTGAAAGGTTAAAAAGAACTACTGGCCGCAAAACCTTTCTTCAGATATAAGACGAGGGAACCAAAAGATGGGGTGGCGGAACGGCTTGCTAACTAACACAAATTGCAATGCTTTAAATGAAAATTTTCTTTAGTGAGAAAAGAACCATCCAGTTTGACGAGCTACAAGAAGAAGTCGAATAAAAGTAGCTATTAGAATCATGAAGCAATTTAAAGGACAACAGCATTAACCTGCCAGTAGTTTTTCATTTTTACTCTCTGTGTTATATCCTTGGTTGTTAATCTCTCCGTGCGGACAAGTCGGCCTGCATCATCCCTGCAAAAGAGACAAAATGACTTCACAGATTTTTCTCAAAATAATAGAAGACCCCCATGACTCATTAAGCAATATCACTCTGCACAAAGCATGTTTGAGTGGGTTTGCACAAGACATTAAATGGCAATAATTCCTTCTGAAATGTCCCCAAAACTGATGTGCTTCCACGGAAAGAGGATTTTTCTACAATCTATATTAAAAGAGAGTATTTGCTGGATAGGCCAGAAAAGCAAAAGAAGAAGAAAAGGCCAAACATCAAATATACCACCAAAGTATTGGGGTATTATCAATTTTTCACCCATACTATTTTTGGTATCAATTTTACCACTAAACTATTTTGGTTTCTCAATTAAGGGCTTTTGTTAGAATACTTAACAGAAAACATTAAGTTCCATATAAAATGGCATCGTTTGAAAAAAAAAATGTACAATTTGGACGGAAACATGGACAGAAAGCCATAAAAATGGATGGAAGTCTTAATTGAGAATTTTTGAAAGTTTGATGGTAAAATTGATAAAAAATAAAAATTGTTTGATACAAAAAATTGGATGGTATTTTTGAGGTTTGCCCAAAAAATTAATAACTTTCTCAGACACAAAATGCATGTGATGTAAAATGTCCCATAAGAAACCTCAAGATTTTATGCAACAGAACTAGAAATTACCTATATCCAATAACAATATAAGGAACACCAGCTAAAAAAGCTTGAATCTGCAAAAGAAAATCAATCCAAGTCATTTCCTTCACGTGAAATACAGGCCAAAAGTAAATGCCTATATACTCCATTTCATAATATAATCACATAATGAAACTCCACAAAAGGCAAGCATAAATCTTGCGTCAACAAACAAAATGTTTTGACCAAATTATCAAAAAGACAACTTAGACATGGGCAATGAGAATTGTGAACTTACAGGAATGTTAAAAAAAATATAAAAGGTGGTATTTGTTCAACACATACATTGCCAGAATTAAATGAAAATCTCATTCGTATGAACCAGTATTTTCACAGAAATGGGTCACCATCTAGGTTTGCCAAGCAACCAAGAAACAGACTCATCAATTACATAAAAAACAGGTTTTGGGAAAAAACACAGCATAAATATCTAATGATGACACCCATTCATGATCATCAACAAATTAAATTAGCATTATGTAGTAGTTATCATTCTACTTCTTTTGCATTTTTGCCTCCTTTGGATCTCTAAGATGTGGTAAGCTATAATATTTATCCAGGAATTAATAACTGCTACCCATAACCAGAGCCACAACATGAAAGCATCTCTGGGATTGAGAGTTTCAAGCTTTTAAAAGAGCTTCATTCAAATGCCTTGTTTAGGCTTTGTATGCCCAATGTCTGCATAGGGTTGGTTTCAATAAAATTTCAGCTCAAAAACTCAAGAGGAATAGAAAATCAGTTCCTTTTGTTTCAAAGAATCAAAAGCAAAGGGAATATACCTTTGATGTCAGAATATCATGTCTGGATGTACTACAATGACAAAAAAATATAGAAATGAATGACACAATTTGGCATTCCAAGAAAACCATTTACAGATGAATGACACTATTTGGCATCCCAAGAAAAACACACAAAAGTACACGTGTCCATCCATAAGTATAGAAATAACATAGAGCCAGTAAACATAAGGAAAAAGGGAAATATGTGATGGAGCCTAAATATACCCAACACTTCAGCAGTTTCTCTTTCTCGAATCTTTCCTCTTGATGATAATTATCTATCTGCATAATAAAGAGACAAGATAACAGATTATCCAAGTATAAATAAGGTTAAACTGAAGAACAGTAAACAAAAGATGAAATGAAAAATATTAAACATGCATGCCAACCTCGCGGTTAGTCTTCAACTCCACATAAAACCTCCTCCCACTATCAGTTGAATCACAGCAATCCATTTCAGCACCCATCAGAATACGATGAGCCCCTAATTTAGTTTTAATCACAGAACAATATTCAACGTTGGAATCAACATGATGTATCGCTTCTCCATTAGCTCTCCTTGGATCTTCAGTGGCAAGGCTCTCAAAGCAATATCCCCAATAACATCTAAGTTAATAAAGAACTTACACATGTTAAGAAGCAACCCATCTGCATTGACTCTAATTAGATGGCCAACATCATTTAACAGTTCAAAATAAATATGCATAATGAACCTCTAATCAAATAATCAACAAGAACACTTAACAAGACTTTTACAATGAGATAGCATCCAGATGTGTATGTGCAAAGAAAGGAGTTATCCTTCAATCCTAAACACATCATTATGTATGCAGCTTTCTGACCTTAAGAACCTACAGACAGGTCAGCATCATTACAAAATATAGGCAAGTCCAATACCTTCTACGCTCCAACTCGCTTTGCGGTCTTTCTGGTAGTTTATGCACATCAAGATAGACAACTCCATTCCTTTTGTGCACCCCCATTTCCCAATGTTCATGTCGCATATAAGCAGTTGCGAGTATCTGTGTATGAAGAAAAAAAAAAACTGAAAGACCATCAAAAGTTTTAATGGTTTTTTAAAACCATTAAAAACCCATTGAACTTTTAACTTTCATGTTCTTTCCTTTTCCAAGTGTTAAGGTGCATACTGACTCTATTATAATTTCTTTTTCTGCTTGAGTGATAGTTCATTAAGCTGCACACTGAATGAAAGCTGATTTTCCTTGTATTCTTTGAGAAGCCAAACAGAGACCCAGAAAAGATTAACAAGAGAATTGTGTAGCTCAACCATACCAGCTAACTTAGATTCACCACTAGTGTTGGCAGGTGATATTGTGTAGATACCATATAGTAAAAAAAGATTAGAAATTACCTTGTTAAGGTTGTTACGGAAAGTCTGAGAGAAGACGAGGAGAATAAAAGTTTTAGTTGACAGAATTCACTAACATAACACAGGAATAAATAAAATATAGAAACTAAAGAGGCAAAATACATTTCTTACCACAAAATGCATATTTTGAAGGGGAATGTTTTTGTCTCTTATGCATGCAAGAAGGTCACCAAATCCCTGGGAGCCCAAGTCTAGAACAGAGGAGAGAAAAAAAGGCATCTGAATATATTAGCCCTCGGCATAATATATCCCAGACAAATACATGCATAAATGCAAGAGACATTGAATATTTGATGTCCATTGCATCTCTGCTATGGAACCAAAGAACAGTTTCCAGATTGAAGCCATACCCCTTTTCTCAATGAAAGTATCAAAGCCTTCGTTCAGATCAGCTCCAACATCTTCCGAAATAAGACGCTTGAAAAGCCTCTAATAATGTGGAATAAAGACTAATATGAATGCGCTAAACGTAGGAACAGAGTATATCATTCATAATTGAAACCTCAGAAAGAATAATAAATTCAAGGATAAAGAGGTGTGGAAAGCTTACCAAGCTGCGATCATCAAAGTAGACCTCTCCACCCTCGATCCGACTATAGCAAGCAAGTTCGCATGGCTATGGATAGAGCAAAAGGAAAACATCAGCATGACAAATAAATGGTTTAAGAAATATTCACCAAGCAACCAAAATAGATTAACACCAGTATAAAGTACATCTGCAAGGTGATCTTGCATTGTAACAGATAGTACACCTGCAGGATCTAAAAGTCCAAATAAAACTGCCAAATTGTACAAGGACATAAAGTTCAAACCACCCAAATTTACTCTTTTTTTTTTGTCACTTGCCTCCCATCTTATTCACTGGGGAAGCTATAGAGAGAAAAGAATACCCAGTACGTAGAACACTTAGATTTGGTAATCTAGGTCAACCATCACATGGTGAGATATTAAAATCTAGAAGTTCTGATATACTGGTTGATACTGTTAGCAGATCAAACAGCAAAGTACTTGATTGATTACTGAGGAAAAAACATTACTACAAAGTATAGATAAGTTGTCTACCTCCTGAAAGGCAACACATTTTCTCGATAATGTTTCATCACTCTTGGAAAACTTCAGTTCAGAAACAAATCTTTCATCACGATGACCATTTGCAAATTTAGAACCATAGCCATAGCCTTGTCTGGGTGGAAATCCTGGCCGGGGAAGGAGGCCTGCTCCTCTATTATTGTGCCAACGACCACGTCCAAAGTTCCCCCTACCCGGATTGTGTGGATGGCGCATGGCAGGCAACACTGCCAAACAAATTTTGAGAAAAAAAAATCATGAATATATGGAAAAGCAGATTGCAAGACAAGAAAGGAACCGAAATGAATAAATACATTTATAAGTTGCTCATTGTGAAGCAGAACTAGGTTAGTCCACCCCACAATCAAAAGCTTCAAATGGTAAACAGGCAATCATGCATCTTTTTACTTGAAAGTAAGAGAACCAGACTGCATTTTCCTCTAATGTTGTCAAAATCATCCATGACATCAAAAATTTACATTTTATTTCTCAAAAAATCAAGCTCCAACAACACTATAACCCAGTAAAAAAAATTAATGTTCAGTTTTTTTTTTTTAATTAATTATAAACAGTTTGAGCGACTGTAGTGGTAATTACCTTGCATATCAAAATGGGAAATACCTAAAACCCACTAATATCCCATAATAACAGCCAATTCAATCCAAGACAAAACAGAATCACCCAAATAAAAAGTTATACCAGGAATTGGGTGAGGACTGATAACAGTGGTTTTAACATAATCTTCATTATCAGACCCAAAAAGATCTCTCTCTTCTTCTTCTTCTTCGTCTTCTTCTTCATTCACATCAGAGCCCCTCTCATGGTTACTATCATTATAATTACTATAATACTGATTATTAGTTTCGACTTCTCTACCACCCTCCTCTTCCCCTCCACTGCTGCCGCTCTTACCGCCCCCACCTTCGCGTCCTCCATCGCTCTCTTCGCCATCACTGCCATCTGAAGAAGATGAAGCTGCGGCAGACGAAGATGACGACGACGAGCCGGAAGACGATGATGATGATGATTGTGAGGAGGAAGGGGACGATCGGCGAGCCCCATTATTGTCATCCTCCTCTTCCCCAAATAAATCCACTTCCTGTTCTGCGAAATTCATGTTTTGGTCAGAGACAGTAGATTCCGACACTGCGTGGCGTGCTGTTGTGCTTGTGCTGTTTGTGCTGATGGTTCCGTCCAAATACGTGTTTCTGTCTTTTTCTTTGGAACAGAGTCAGTGTTGGGCTGCTGATTTCTTATCA
>Ga0307514_10001730_pt1 | contig 25002 bp, 20 predicted proteins | sample 16_EM_MG_FD_203088 | JGI IMG/M metagenome (GOLD analysis project Ga0307514, IMG submission 203088) | Populus trichocarpa ectomycorrhiza microbial communities from riparian zone in the Pacific Northwest, United States - 16_EM | ecosystem: Host-associated > Plants > Roots > Unclassified | place... | reverse complement strand
GTTCCTGGCCGAACGCTTCAACGCGACCAACCCGGCCGGCGTGAAGTTCGAGATCGTGCCGGTCGACAACAAGCTGAGCCCGACCGAAAGCCTGAACGCGCTGAAGTCGGCGATCGACCAGGGCATCCGCTACGTGATCCAGGGCAACGGCTCGTCGGTCGCAATCCCGTTGATCGATGCGATCAACAAGCACAACGAGCGCAACCCGGGCAAGGAAGTCGTCTACCTCAATCATTCTGCGGTAGACCCCGACCTGACCAACAGCAAGTGCAGCTACTGGCACTTCCGGCTGGACGCCGACACCTCGATGAAGATGGAGGCCTTGACCACCTTCATGAAGGACCAGAAAGACATCCAGAAGGTCTACCTGATCAACCAGAACTATTCGCATGGCCAGCAGGTGGCCAAATACTTCAAGGACGCGTTGGCGCGCAAGCGTCCGGACGTGCAGGTGGCGGGCGAAGATCTGCATCCCCTGGCCCAGGTGCGCGACTTCGCGCCGTATGTCGCGAAGATCAAGGCCTCCGGCGCCGACACCGTGGTGACCGGCAACTGGGGATCCGACCTCACCCTGCTGGTGAAGGCGGCCAACGACGCCGGCCTGAACGTCAAGTTCTACACCTACTACGCCGGCGTGACAGGCACGCCCACCGCCCTCGGCGCCGCGGCAGCCGGCCGGGTGTTCCAGGTGGCCTACGCCACCTCCAACATGGGTGGCATGACCGCCAAGCTGATGGCTGACTTCAAGGCCAAGTTCAACGACGACTGGTACACGGGTTCCAGCTACCACCTGTTCGCGCTGCTGAGCGACGCGATGGCCAAGGCCAAGTCCACCGACCCGGTGAAGGTCGCCGCTGCCATGGAAGGCCTGAAGTTCAAGAGCTTCAACGGCGAGGTCGAGATGCGCAAGACCGACCACCAACTGCAGCAGCCGCTGTTCATCTCGGTCTGGCAGAAGACCGACGCGAAGAACAACTACAGCGTCGAGAACACCGGCTACACCTTCGCCGAGGTCAAGGCCTACGACGCGTATGTTTCCAGCACGCCCACCTCGTGCCAGATGAAGCGGCCCTGAGCAGGGTGAGCGCGCCGCTGCGCGCCTGAACCGGGCCCGCCGGACGCCGCTCCGCCGGGCCCTTTTTGTCGACCTTTCTACGTCACTGGAATCACCTGCCGTGGACCAGATCCTGATCAACCTGCTGAACGGCTTCAGCTCCGGGCTGTTGCTGTTCATGCTCAGCTCCGGGCTGACGCTGATCTTCAGCATGATGGGCGTGCTGAACTTCGCCCATGCCAGCTTCTACATGCTGGGCGCCTACGTGGCCTATTCGCTGAGCAACTGGCTGGGCTTCACCGCTGCGCTGGTGCTGGCCCCGCTGATCGTCGGCGGCCTGGGCGCCTTGTTCGAGCGCACGGCACTGCGCCGCGCGCACAAGTTCGGCCATGTGCCCGAACTGCTGATCACCTTCGGCCTGTCCTACGTGGTGCTGGAAGTGGTGCAGCTGATCTGGGGCCGCACGCCGGTGCCGGCGGTGCCGCCGGCCTGGCTGCAAAGCTCGGCCTTCACGGTGGTGCAGTCGGCCCAGCACGGGCTGTCCATCGTGGCGGGCGTGGCGCCGCCGGAGATGTGCCAGTCCGCAGGCGAGGCGGCAGCCAGCTGCTCGCGTTTCCCGATGACCCGCGCCTTCATGATGCTGGTCTCGCTGGGCATGCTGCTTGCGCTGTGGCTGCTGCTGACGCGCACCCGCATCGGCCTGGTGATCCAGGCGGCGCTGACCCACCCGGAAATGGCCGAGGCGCTGGGCCACAACGTGCCGCGTGTGCTGATGCTGGTTTTCGGCTCCGGCTGCGCGCTGGCCGCACTCGCGGGTGTGATTGGCGGCGTCACCTTCGTCACCGAACCGGCCATGGCCGCGGTGGTCGGCTCCATCATCTTCGTGGTCGTGGTGGTGGGCGGCATGGGCTCGCTGGCCGGGGCCTTTGTCGGCTCCATCGTCATCGGCCTTTTGCAGACGCTGCCGCTGACGGTGGACGCTTCGCTGGCCGACCTGTTCAACCGCTTCGGCGCTTCGGTGCACGAAGGCTCGCGGGGCTGGCCGCTGCTGCGCATCACGCTGGCGCAGGCGGCGCCCATCCTGCCGTACCTGCTGCTGGTGTTGATCCTGATCTTCCGGCCCAAGGGCTTGATGGGCACACGGGAGGAATGAGGCAATGAGCATGGCTGTACAACCTGACATGGCGGCTTCGCCCGCCGCCATCCGTCCTGCCGCGCCGGTGCTGGCCGCGGTGCCCAGCGGCCCGCCGCCAGTGGCCACCGTGCGCCGGCAACCCAGTCCGCGCAGCTACCACTTCAAGCCCTGGAATGTGGGCCGCGCGCTGATCTGGAGCCTGTTCGCCGTGACCTTGCTGGTCGTGCCGCTGCTGTGGACCACCAGCTTCGCGCAGACCATGCTGTGCCAGATGGGCATCGGCATCATCGCCTGCCTTGCCTACAACATCCTGCTCGGCCAGGGCGGCATGCTGAGCTTTGGGCATGCGGTCTACAGCGGTCTCGGCGGCTTTGTTGCGATCCATGCGCTGAACGCCGTCAGCGCCGGCAGCCTGCACCTGCCGGTCAGCTTGGTGCCGATCGCGGGCGGGCTGGGCGGGCTGTTCTTCGCCGCGCTGCTGGGCTACGTGACGACCAAGAAGAGTGGCACGACCTTCGCGATGATCACGCTGGGCCTGGGCGAGCTGGTCTGGTCCATGTCGCTGATGCTGCCGGAGTTCTTCGGCGGCGAGGGCGGCGTCTCCGGCAACCGCGTGGTCGGCGAGAAGGTCTTCGGCATCAGCTTCGGGCCGCAGATCCAGCTGTACTACCTGATCGCCGTCTACTGCTTCGTCTGCACCGGGCTGATGTTCGCGCTGACCCGCACGCCGCTGGGCCGCATGCTCAACGCCGTGCGCGACAACCCGGAGCGCGTCGAGTTCATCGGCTACTCCACGCAGCGCGTGCGCTACCTGGCCTTCATGATCTCCGGCTTCTTCGCCGGCATTGCGGGCGGGCTGAGCGCGCTGAACACCGAGATCGTCAATGCCGAAGTGGTCGGCGCCGCGCGTTCGGGCTCTTACCTGCTGTTCGTGTTCCTGGGCGGCGCCACTTTCTTCTTCGGGCCCATCATCGGCGCGGTGCTGATGGTCGTGGCGCTGGTGCTGCTGTCGGAGCTCACGCAGGCCTGGCTGCTTTACCTGGGCCTGGTCTTCATGTTCATGGTCATGTTTGCGCCGGGCGGTGTCGCGGGGCTGATCATGATGAACCTTCGCGTGGCTGCGCACGGCAAGCTGGGCCGCTTGTGGACAGGCTACCTGGCGCTGGCTGGCACGGCAGCCACGGTGCTGCTGGCCGCGGCGGTCTGCATCGAGATGGTCTACCACCTGCGGCTCAACGAGGCGCTGGGCCCGCAGATGAACTTCCTCGGCGTGACGCTGGATGCCAAAGGCCTGGATGCCTGGTGCGGCGCAGCGCTGCTGCTGCTGACCGGTGCCGGGTTGTTCGAAGTTTCGAGGCGGCACTTTGCCCAGCAATGGGGCGAGGCGCAGGAAGAGATCGAGCGCGAGATGAAGCGCAGGGAGGCTTTGTGATGAGCAGTTCGGTTGCCGTGTCTTCCAAAGGGTCCAGCCCGTACGCCTTGGAATTGTTGGGGGCGCACAAGCGGTTTGGGCTGACGGAAATCATCCGCGGCGCGCAGCTGCAGGTGAAGCCGGGCGAGCGCGTGGCCATCATCGGGCCCAACGGCGCGGGCAAGTCCACGCTGTTCAACCTGATCTCCGGCCGCTTCGGCCTCAGCAGCGGCGAGATCCGCCTGCACGGCGAGCGCATCGACGGGCTCAAGCCGTACGAAATCAACCGCCGCGGACTGTCGCGTAGCTTCCAGGTCAGCAACCTGTTCACCCGCCTCTCGGTGTTCGAGAACCTGCGCTGTGCGGTGCTGTGGTCCATGGGCCAGCGCTACGCGTTCTGGCGCTTCCTGTCCAACCAGCACGAGGCCAACGCGCGTGCCGAGGAGGTCATGCAGATGATCAAGCTCGACAAGCGGCGCGACCAGCTGGCAATGAACCTCACCTATGCCGAGCAGCGCGCGCTGGAGATCGGCATCACCATCGCCGGCGGCTCCAGCGTGATCCTGCTGGACGAACCCACTGCCGGCATGAGCAAGAGCGAAACCAAGCGCTTCATCCAGCTGATCCGCGAGGTCACCGAAGGCAAGACGCTGCTGACAGTGGAGCACGACATGGGCGTGGTCTTCGGCCTGGCGGACCGCATTGCGGTGCTGGTCTATGGCGAGGTGATCGCCTTCGACACGCCAGATGCGGTGCGCGCCAACCCGCGCGTGCAGGAGGCCTACCTCGGCTCGGTGCTGGCTGATCACCAGGCGGCCGAAGCTGTGGCGCAGCCGATGGGGTGCGCTGCATGACAAAAGAACTGCTGCAGCTGTCCAATGTGCATGCCTACTATGGCAAGAGCCATGTGCTGCACGGCGTGTCGCTGAACATTGGCGAAGGCGAGATCGTCAGCCTGCTGGGTCGCAACGGCGCGGGCCGCTCCACCACCGTCAAGGCCATCATGGGCCTGGTGGACGCGCAGGGCTCGGTCAAGTGGCGTGGCCGCGAACTGGTGGGCCGCAAGGCCTTCGAGATCGCCCACGAAGGCATTGGCTACGTGCCCGAGAACCGCGACATCTTCCCGCGCCTCACCGTGGGCCAGAACCTGCTGCTGGGCGTGAAGAGCGGCAGGAAAAAAGGCCGCTGGAGCCTGGACGACATGTTCAAGCTGTTCCCGCGCCTGAAGGAGCGTGAACACACCGCCGCCGGCGTGTTGTCCGGCGGCGAGCAGCAGATGCTCACGCTGTGCCGCACGCTGATGGGCGACCCGGACCTGATCATGATCGACGAGCCGACCGAAGGCCTCGCACCGAAGATCGTCGAACTCGTCGCCGACTACCTGCGCGAACTCAAGCGCCGCGGCATCTCGGTGCTGCTGGTCGAGCAGAAGCTCACCATCGCCCTCGAAGTCTCCGAACGCTGCCTGGTGATGGGCCACGGCCGCATCGTGTTCGAGGGCTCGCCGGCAGAACTGAAGGCCAACAGCAACGTCCGCAAGGAGTGGCTGGAGGTTTGAACGGGGCGACTTCGGCAGGCATGCGTGCCCGGAGGGGCCCGTACGGCGCGCGGCGTTGTCCTGCCCGCTGCCAAGGTCTTCTTGGTGTTTTCCCTGGTCCTTGCTGTCGCAGCAGGGACATCATCTGAAACGTCCCCGTTCTTAGAATCGAACGATCGTGCTAATTCCGGTTGAGGGCCTTGGCTCCACCGGTTGGCATGTCGCCTCCCGGCGTCTTTCCTCTCCTTTCCCAAAGGGATACAGACATGAGCGCAAGCTATGAAGTCCGCGGCAATGTGGCCGTCATCACGCTGAACAATCCTCCCGTCAACGGCTTGGGGGCAGCGACCCGCCTGGCGATTGCCGATGGGCTGGAGAAAGCGCAGGCCGATGCGGCCGTCAGCGCCATCGTGATCACCGGCGCCGGCAAGGCGTTTTCGGGGGGCGCGGACATCAAGGAATTCGGCACCCCGCGTGCGCTGGCCGAGCCCAACCTGCTGTCGCTGATCAAGCTGGAAGAGGCCTGCAGCAAGCCCATCGTCGCAGCCATCCATTCGGTCTGCATGGGCGGCGGGCTGGAGCTGGCGCTGGGCGCGCATTACCGCGTCGCTGCGCCGGGCACCAACGTGGCCTTGCCGGAAGTGAAGCTGGGCCTGGTGCCGGGCGCTGGTGGCACGCAGCGCCTGCCGCGTGTGCTGGGGCTGGAAACCGCACTGAACATCATCGTCAGCGGCGAGCCGGTGAAGAGCGAGCTGCTGGCCATGCAGCCGGGCCAGAAGCTGTTCGACAGCATCATTGACGGCGACCTGCTGGAAGGCGCGATTGCCTTCGCCAAGGAAGTGGCCGACGTGCGGCCGCTGCCGCTGGTGCGCGACCTGAAGGTCAAGCATCCGGAAGCGCAGGCCTTCCTGCAGTTCTCGCGCAACACCGTGGGCGCGATGTCCAAGAACTTCCCGGCGCCGCTGCAGTGCGTGGAAGCCGTGGCGGCCTCGCTGGGCAAGGACTTCGAGGCTGGCATGAAGAAGGAGCGCGAGGCTTTCACTGCGCTGATGTTCACGCCCGAAAGCAAGGCCCTGCGCCACGCCTTCTTCGCCGAACGCGCCGCCAGCAAGATCTCCGACGTGCCGGACGACACGCCGGTGCGCCCCGTCAACAAGCTGGCCGTGATCGGTGCCGGCACCATGGGCGGCGGCATCGCGATGAACTTCCTGAACGCCGGCATCCCCGTCGTGATGCTGGAGATGAAGCAGGAGGCGCTGGACCGTGGCGTGGCCACGATGCGCAAGAACTACGAAGGCCAGGTCAAGAAGGGCAAGCTGAAGCAGGAGAAGTACGACGAGCGCATGGCGCTGCTGTCGACCACGCTGAGCTACGACGCACTGGGCGACGCCGACATGGTGATCGAGGCCGTGTTCGAGGACATCGACGTGAAGAAGGCCGTGTTCACCGAGTTGGACCGGGTCATGAAGCCCGGCGCCATCCTGGCCAGCAACACGTCCACGCTGGACGTCAACAAAATCGCGAACTTCACCAAGCGCCCGCAGGACGTCATTGGCACCCACTTCTTCAGCCCGGCCAATGTGATGAAGCTGCTGGAAGTGGTGCGCGGAGCCGCCACCGCGAAGGACGTGCTGGCCACCGTGATGCAGCTGGGCAAGAAGATCAAGAAGACCTGCGTGGTCTCGGGCGTGTGCGACGGTTTCATCGGCAACCGCATGATCGAGCAGTACAGTCGCCAGGCCGGCTTCCTGCTCGAGGAAGGCGCCACGCCGGCGCAGGTGGACAAGGCGGCCGAGAAGTTTGGCTTCGCGATGGGCCCGTTCCGCATGGGCGATCTGGCCGGCAACGACGTGGGCTGGTACATCCGCAAGCGCCGCTACCTGGAAAAGCCGGACCTGCGCTACTCCAAGACGGCCGACCTGCTGTGCGAGATGGGCCGCTTCGGCCAGAAGACCGGCGCCGGCTGGTACGACTATGTGCCGGGCAAGCGCGACGCAATCCCGTCGCCGCTGGTCGAGCAGATGATTGCCGACTACCGCAAGGAACTGGGCATCACGCCGCGCAACATCAGCGACGACGAAATCGTGCACCGCCTGGTCTTCGCACTGGTGAACGAGGCCGCGCGTCTGCTGGAGGAGGGCATTGCCCAGCGCGCGTCGGACGTGGACATGGTCTACCTGACTGGCTACGGCTTCCCGCTGCACCGCGGCGGCCCGATGTGCTATGCCGACACGGTCGGCCTCTACAACGTGGTGCAGGCGATGAAGCGCTTCGCGCAGAACCCGCATGACGACGCGACCTTCTGGCAGCCCGCGCCGCTGCTCGCGCAGCTCGCCGCCGAAGGCAAGTCCTTCAGCTGATCGCGCCCCACCACACATACAGAACACACAGGAATTGCCATGACCGATGCCGTCATTGTTTCCACCGCACGCACGCCGCTCGCCAAGAGCTGGAAGGGCGCTTTCAACATGACCCATGGCGCGACGCTGGGCGGCCATGCCGTCAAGGCCGCCGTCGAGCGGGCCGGCATCGAGCCGGGCGCGATTGAAGACGTGCTGATGGGCTGCGCCAACCCCGAGGGCGCGACGGGCGCCAACATCGCGCGGCAGATCGCGCTGCGCGCCGGCTTGCCGATCACGGTCAGCGGCGTCACCGTGAACCGTTTCTGCTCCAGCGGCCTGCAAACCATTGCGATGGCCGCGCAGCGCATCATCGCCGGCGAGGGCGATGCCTATGTTGCCGGTGGCGTGGAGAGCATTTCCTGCGTGCAGCAGGAAATGAACCACCACATGCTGCAGGAAAGCTGGCTGATGAAAAACAAGCCGGAGATCTACTGGAGCATGCTGCAGACCGCCGAGAACGTGGCGCAGCGCTACAAGATTCCCAAGGAGCGCATGGACGAATACGGCGCGGCCAGCCAGCAGAAAGCTTGCGCCGCGCAGGAGGCCGGCCTGTTCAACGCGGAGATCGCGCCCATCACCGTGACGGCCGGCGTGGTTGACAAGACCCTGGGCCTGCGCAGCAAGGAAGTGACCTGCAGCGCCGACGAAGGCCTGCGCCCGGGCACCACGCTGGAAGCGGTGCGCGGCATCCGCACGGCGCTGCCGGGCGGCGTGATCTCCGCCGGCAATGCCAGCCAGTTCAGCGACGGCGGCGGCGCCTGTGTGCTGGTCAGCGACAAGTATGCGCAGCAGAAGGGCCTGACGCCGCTGGGCCGTTTCCTCGGCTTTGCCGTGGCCGGTTGCGAGCCCGACGAGATGGGCATCGGTCCGGTTTTCGCAGTGCCCAAGGTTTTGAAGCGCCTGGGCCTGACGGTGGCCGACATCGACCTGTGGGAGCTGAACGAAGCCTTCGCGGTGCAGGTGCTGTACTGCGCCGACACGCTGGGCATTCCGATGGACAAGCTGAACGTCAACGGTGGCGCGATTGCGGTCGGCCATCCGTATGGCGTCTCTGGCCAGCGCCTGACCGGCCATGCGCTGATCGAAGGCAAGCGCCGTGGCGCGAAGAAGGTTTGCGTGACCATGTGCATCGGCGGCGGCATGGGCGCGGCTGGCGTCTTCGAGGTCCTGTAAGCCATGGCCGGCGGTACCGCGCGCCCACAGCGCGCGGGCCGCTGCCGCATGGGCGACCGCTGCTGCCGCCCGTCATTTCAAAGGAGGGGCCATGCGCGCCCTGGTGGACTTTTTGCTGCGTGACTGGCTGCATGCCGACACGCTGACCGAGCGGCCGCGTTTTGCCGACCACAGCCCGGAAACCTTCAACCAGGTGCTGGACACCTGCGAGCGCATCGCGCGTGAGAAATACGCGCCATTCAACCGCCTGGTGGACACAGAAGAGCCGAGGTTCGACGGCGAGAAGGTGATCCTGCCGCAGGCCACGCACGACGCCGTGAAGGCCTACGCGGCCTCCGGCATGCTCAGCGCGGCGCAGGACTACGAACACGGCGGCATGCAGCTGCCGTACACCGTCGAAGCGGCGGCGAATGCGTTTTTCGCCAAGGCATCGGTCAGCATCGGCACCGGCATGCTGACCACCGGCAATGCCAACCTGCTGATGAAGCACGGCACCGAGCTGCAGAAGACGGTGTTTGCGCTCAACGAGTTCAGCGGCCGTTGGTCCGGCACCATGTGCCTGTCCGAGCCGCAGGCCGGCTCCAGCCTGTCGGACGTGGCAACCAAGGCCGTGCCCGATGGCGACGATTTCGAGGCCGATCCGTTTGGCGCGCGCTACCGGCTCACCGGCAACAAGATGTGGATCTCGGCCGGCGAGCACGAGCTGAACGAAAACATCATCCACCTGGTGCTGGCCAAGATCCCTGGGCCGGACGGCAGGCTGGTGCCCGGCACGCGCGGCATCTCGCTGTTCATCGTGCCGAAGAAGCTGGTGGACGCGCAAGGCCGGTTGACCGGTGAGCGCAACGACGTGGCACTGGCCGGCCTGAACCACAAGTGCGGCTGGCGCGGCACGACCAACACCTTGCTGAACTTCGGCGAAGGCAGGTTCCCGGTGCGCGGTGGCCCAGGCGCCATCGGCTACCTGGTGGGCCGAGCCGGCGAAGGGCTGCGCTGCATGTTCCACATGATGAACGAGGCGCGCATCGGCGTGGGCATGGCGGCCACGATGCTGGGTATGGCGGGCTACGAGGCCTCGCTGGCCTATGCGCGGCAGCGGCCGCAAGGCCGGCCCATCACCGAAGGCGGGAAAGACGCTGCGAAGCCGCAGGTCCCCATCATCGAACACGCGGACGTGAAGCGCATGCTGCTGGCGCAAAAGGCGTATTGCGAAGGTGCGCTGGCGCTGGAGCTGTATTGCGCGCGGCTGGTGGACGAGTCGCACACCGGCACGCCGGAAGCGGCGGCTGAAGCCAGCCTGCTGCTGGAAGTGCTCACGCCGATTGCCAAGAGCTGGCCCAGCGAGTGGTGCCTGGAGGCCAACAGCCTGGCGATCCAGGTCCACGGCGGCTACGGCTACACGCGGGACTTCCCTGTCGAGCAGTACTGGCGCGACAACCGCCTGAACATGATCCACGAAGGCACGCACGGCATCCAGGCGCTGGATCTGTTGGGCCGCAAGGTGGTGATGCAGGGCGGTGCGGGCCTCAAGCTGCTGGCCACGCGAGTGGGCGACACGATCCAGCGCGCCGGTCAGGTCGAAGGCCTGGCCGAGTATGCCAACGGCCTGGCCGCGGCGCTGCAGCAACTCGGCGCGGCCACCAAGTCCGCCTGGGCCACGGGCGTGCCGGAAGAAGCGCTGGCCAATGCCACGCCGTACCTGCAGGCCTTTGGCCATGTGGCGCTCGCGTGGATCTGGCTGGAGCTGGGACTGGCCGCGAAGCAGGCCGCGCCGGCGGACGAGCAGGAAGCCGCGCGCAACGCCGGCTTGCTGGCCGCGATGCGCTACTTCCACGCCTACGAGCTGCCCAAGATCGGCGCCTGGCTGGCGGTCGTCAGCCAACGCGAAGCGGTCTGCCGCGAGATGCAAGACGCCTGGTTCTGATCACACGCACACACAAGGAGACACGAAGATGAGCACCCCGATTGCCAAGTTGATGGACCTCAGCGGCCAGACGGCCCTGGTCACCGGTGGCTCGCGCGGCCTGGGCCTGCAGATCGCCGAGAGCCTGGGCGAAGCCGGCGCGAAGATCGTGCTGAGCTCGCGCAAGGCCGGCGACCTGGAAGAGGCCGCGGCCATCCTGAAGGCCAAGGGCATTGACGCCAGCTGGACCGCGGCCGACGCCAGCCAGCCCGAAGACGCCAAGCGCGTCGTGGCCGAGGCCATGCAGCGCCTGGGCCGGATCGACATCCTCGTCAACAACGCCGGCGCCACCTGGGGCGCACCGGCCGAGGACCATCCGCTGGAGGCCTGGGACAAGGTGATGAACCTGAACATCCGCAGCCTGTTCGTCTTCAGCCAGCTGGTGGCGCAGGCCAGCATGATCCCGCGCCGCCACGGCCGCATCATCAACGTGGCCAGCATCGCCGGCCTGGCCGGCAACACCCACGAGATGAAGACCATCGCCTACAACACCAGCAAGGGCGCGGTGGTGAACTTCACCCGCGCGCTGGCTGGCGAGTGGGGCGAATACGGCATCACCGTGAACGCCATTGCCCCGGGCTTCTTCCCCAGCCGCATGACCAAGGGCCTGCTGGCCGCGGTGGGGGAGGGGAACATGGCCGCCAAGGCGCCGCTGCGCCGCCTGGGCGACGACGACGACCTGAAGGGTGCCGCGCTGCTGTTCGCCTCCGCCGCGGGCAAGCACATCACCGGCCAGATCCTGGCGGTGGACGGCGGTGTCAGCGCCATCCATGGGGGATGATCAGGGCCATGCCGCCGGGCTGATTTCCGGCAGCCCAGCCTCCTGAGGATTCCATGTCGTCCACGCCACAAGCCTTCCCGATCCCCATCCCGTTCGCCCACCACCTGGGCCTGCAGTTCTACGGCTGCACCGAAGACACCGCCGAGGTGCGGGTCTGGCTGCAGCCGCCGCACCTGAACGGCTGGGACGTGGCCCATGGCGGCCTGTTGATGACCATGCTGGACATCTCGATGGCGCTGGCCGCGCGCAGCGGCCAGATGGAAGGGCCGGGCGTGGCCACCATCGAGCTGAAGACCAGCTTCCTGCGGCCCGCCGAAGGTGAGTTGCGGGCCATCGGCCATGTGCTGCAGCGCACTGTCACGATGGCCTTCTGCGAGGGCCGCATCCTCAACAGCGCGGGCGACCTGTGCGCCCACGCCACGGCCACCTTCAAGTTCCTCCGCGCGATGCCGGTCAATCCGCACCGCGTGAACCCCGCGCAACGCACCACGCCCTCATCGGGCGACGCGTAAACGCGCTTCATCCCTACAAGGACCTTCTCCATGTCGCTCATCAATCGCCAGATCCTGCTCGACAACCGCCCCACGGGCGAGCCCAGCGTGGCCAACTTCAAGCTGGTCGAGACGCCGGTCTCGGCGCTGGCCGACGGCGAGGTGCTGGTGCGCAACCATTACCTCAGCCTGGACCCGTACATGCGCGGCCGCATGAACGACAGCAAGAGCTACGCGCAGCCGCAGCCGCTGGGCGAGGTGATGATCGGCGGCACCGTGGGCGAGGTCGTCGAATCGCGCAACAGCCATTTCAAGGCGGGTGACAAGGTGGTCGGCATGGGCGGCTGGCAGGAGTACCAGCGCGTGGACGCCAACCAGCGTGGCGTGCTGCAGAAGGTCGACACGACGCACATCCCGCTGTCGGCCTACCTCGGCGCGGTCGGCATGCCGGGCGTGACCGGCTGGTATGGCCTGGTCAAGATCATCAACCCCAAGGCCGGCGAGACGGTGGTGGTGAGTGCGGCCAGCGGCGCGGTGGGGGGCGCAGTGGGCCAGCTGGCCAAGGCACGTGGCTGCCGCGTGGTGGGCATTGCCGGCGGGCCGGACAAGTGCGGCCAGGTGGTCAGCGAACTGGGCTTCGACGCCTGCATCGACTACAAGGCCCACCCGGACCTGAAGTCGCTGTCCAGGGCGCTGAAGGAAGCCTGCCCGGATGGCATCGACGGCTACTTCGAGAACGTCGGCGGCATGATCCTGGACGCGGTGATGCTGCGCTGCAATGCCTTCAGCCGCATCGCCTTCTGCGGGATGATCTCGGGCTACAACGGCGACCCGATCCCGATGACCAATCCGTCGCTGATCCTGGTCAACCGCATGAAGCTGGAAGGCTTCATCGTCAGCGAGCACATGGGCGTGTGGCCCGAGGCGCTCAAGGAGCTGGGCGCGCTGGTGGCCACCGGCCAGCTGAAGTACCGCGAGACCGTGGCCGAAGGCATTGCCAGCGCGCCGGAGGCTTTCCTCGGCCTGCTCAAGGGCAAGAACTTCGGCAAGCAGCTGGTGAAGCTCGTCTGATGGCGGCGCTGGCGATCACCTGGCAATGGTCGCGCTTTGGCGACCTGTCGGCCCGCGACGTGTACGACGCGCTGCGGCTGCGCGCCGAGGTCTTCGTGTTGGAACAGGCCTGCGCCTACCTGGACGTGGACGGCGTGGACCTGGACAGCTGGCACCTGCTGGGCCGGCTGGCGCAGCCCATTGGCGAGCTGCCTGCAGGCCAACTCGTGGCCTACCTGCGCATGGTGGACCCGGGCGTGAAATACGCCGAGCCTTCGATGGGCCGCGTGGTCAACGACCCGCGGTTGCGCGGGCAGGGCGTGGGCCGGCTGCTGGTGGGCGAGGCACTGCGCCGGGCCGACCAGGTGTGGCCTGGGCAGGGCAACCGCATCAGCGCGCAGGCCCACCTGGCCAAGCTGTACGGCGAGTTTGGCTACACGCTGGTGGGCGAGCCTTACCTGGAAGACAACATTCCCCACCACGAGATGTGGAGGTCGCCGCGATGAGCCAAGCCGCCGCGCCGGAGTGTCTCAGCCTGGTGCTGCACCACTACGAGGGCTCGCCGTTCTCGGAGAAGATCCGCCTGATCCTGGGCTACAAGGGCCTGGACTGGTATGGCGTGCACATCCCCGAGATCATGCCCAAGCCCGACGTGGTGGCGCTCACCGGCGGCTACCGCAAGACGCCGGTGCTGCAGGTCGGCGCCGACGTCTACTGCGACACGCGGCGCATCGTGGACCTGCTCGAGCAGCGCTGCCCCAAGCCCAGCCTGTTCCCGGCGGGTGAAGCGGGCACGGCCAGCATGCTCTCGCAATGGGCCGACACCACGCTGTTCTGGGCGGCGATTCCGTACACGCTGCAGCCAGCCGGCATCGCCTACGCGCTGAAGGGCCTGCCGCCCGAAACCATGAAGGCCTTTGCGGTGGACCGGGCCAGCTTCACCGCCGGCATGCTGCGCCCGTCGCTGGGCGACCTGGCGGCGCAGTTGAAGAGCTACCTGAATTGGCTGGAAGCGCACCTGGCTGGCAGTAGCGACTTCATGGCCGGCGGCCAGCCCAGCGTGGCGGACTTCTCGGTCGCCCAGTCGATCTGGTTCATCCGCCGCGTGCCGCCGGTGGCGGGCGTGCTGGACGGCCACCCGAAGCTGCTGGCCTGGTACGAACGTGTGGCAGCCTTCGGCCATGGCCGCATGCAGCCGCTGGGCTCAGGCGCGGCGGTGGCACTGGCGCTGTCCAGCGGCGGCCGCTATGCCGAGACGGCGGTGGCACCCGGCCAGGGGCTGGAAGCCGGCACGCAGGTCACCGTCACGCCGACCGACTACGGCCGCGACCCGGTGGCGGGCATGCTGGTCGGCCTGAACGACAGCGAGGTCGTGCTGGCCCGCGAGGACGCGCGTGCGGGCCGTGTGCACGTGCACTTCCCGCGCATCGGCTTTGCCCTCAAACCCGTGGCTTGAAGCACAAAAACACAGACAGGAGACAAGCATGAAGACATTCCAGGGCCGCACCGCGGTGATCACCGGCGCCGGTTCCGGCTTCGGGCTGGAGGCCTCGCGCATTGCCGCCCGCGAGGGCATGCGCATCGTGATGGCCGACGTGCAGCAGGACGCGCTGGACAAGGCCGTGGCCGAGATCCGCGGCCTGGGCGCCGAGGTGCTGCCGTTCCAGCTGGACGTGGCCAAGGCCGAGCGCGTGGAGGCCATGGGTGCCGCCACGCTGGAGACCTTCGGCGCGCCGCACTTCGTGTTCAACAACGCCGGCGTGGGCGCGGGCGGCCTGATCTGGGAGCACACGCTGAAGGATTGGGAGTGGGTGGTCGGCGTGAACCTGATGGGCGTGGCCCACGGCGTGCGCGTCTTCACGCCGATGATGCTGGCAGCGGCCAAGGCCGACCCGTCCTACGAAGGCCACATCGTCAATACCGCCTCGATGGCCGGCATGCTGAACGCGCCCAACATGGGCGTCTACAACGTGACCAAGCATGCGGTGGTGGCCATGAGCGAAACGCTCTACCAGGACCTAGCGCTGGTGACCGACCAGATTGGCGCCAGCGTGCTGTGCCCGTATTTCGTGCCCACCGGCATCAGCCACAGCGAGCGCAACCGGCCGGCGGACTTCAACGACGGTGACCACAAGCCCACCAAGAGCCAGCTGATCGCCCAGGCCATGTCCGACAAGGCCGTGAGCAGCGGCAAGCTGACGGCCGAGCAGGTCATGCAGTGGGTGTTCGAGGCGGTGCGCAAGCGCCAGTTCTACGTCTTCAGCCACCCGCACGCGCTGGGCGGCGTGCAGACCCGCATGGAAGACATCCTGCAACTGCGCAACCCGACCGATCCGTTCAAGGAGCGACCGGAGGTGGGCGCGAACCTGCGGGCGCAACTCCGCGGCTGAGCTGCCATCCCCGTTCGGGCTGAGCCACCATCCCCGTTCGGGCTGAGCCTGTCGAAGCCTTCCCCTTGCGGTTCAGGCTGCGCAGCCGGCTCAGGCCTTGAAGGTCGGGCTGCGCTTGCGGGCCACCTTGACCTGCACGGCCGGCGTGGACTCGTTGGCATGCGGCCCCGGCCGCACCGAGTCACGCCACACGACCTCGGGCGGGAACTCGCGTTGCACCGGCAGCGTGAGGCCGTAGCAGAGGTTCAGCAGGAAGCGGCAGCCGTTGGCGGCCATGTCCACGCTGGGCACGCGCACGGTGCTCAGCGCGGGCGTGGTGTAGCGGGCCAGCACGCTGTCGTCGAAGCCGAGCACCGAGAGCTGGTCCGGCACTTTCACGCCCGCCTTGCCTAAGCAGGCAATGGCGGCCATGGCCATGGTGTCGTTCGCGCAGAAGAGGGCACTGAAGTCCAGCCCCTGCGCCAGCAGCGCCTGCGCGGCGGCGTGTCCGCCATCGAAGCTGAACTGGCCTTCGCGCTGATGCGAGGGCGGAATGATCACGCCATGCTGCGCCAGCTCGGCATGGAAGCCGGCCATGCGCAGCGCGTTGTCTGGCGCGGTGTGAAGGCCGCTGATGCAGGCCAGTTCGCGGTGGCCTTGCTGCAGCAGCGCATGCGCGGCCAGCCGGCCGGCGAGTTCGTGATCGGTCGAGAAGCAGTGCTCGGGCTTGGAAGGGCTGGTCTGGTTCAGCACCACCAGCGGTGCCTTCTCGCTCCACAGCATGTCCAGGTCTTCGGAGCTGAGGGCGTTGCTGACGACGAGCACGCCATCGCATTCCCTTTCGATCAGGAAGCGGATGCCGTCCAGCGCCCGCTGGCGGGCGTCACCATCGTCCGGCCCGGCACCCACGCCCAGGCCGCAGCCGTTGGCCGCGACCATGTGCCGGTTGGCACCGCGCAACTCGCCGTCCACCGCCTGCAGGATGGGACCGAAGAAGTCGCCGGCGAAGTCGTGCACGTAGATGCCCACCATGCCGGTGCGCTTGGTGGACAGCGCCCGCGCCGCGTTCGACGGGCGGAAGTTCAGCGCCGCCACCGCCTCCCGCACACGGGCCAGCGTCTCGGGCGAGACCGCGCCGTTGCCCGAGATGGCGCGCGAGGCCGTGCCCTTGCCCACCCCTGCGAGGCGGGCGACGTCGGCGATGGTGGGCGTGCGGGTCATCAGGTCAGGATTGTCCTGGAAACGCTCACAGCCGGGCCTGCGTGCCGGGATCGAACAACGAAATGTGCGCGGCGTCCAGCGTGAAACCGACGTGGCCGTCGACCACTTGCGTCATTTCGGCCTGCAGGTCTGCCGCCAGTGACAGGCCTTGCGCGTCCAGCCAGATGATCTGATGCGAACCCATCGGCTCCACCATCGAGACCTGCGCGCGGCCTGCCGTGCCGGTGGCTTCAGCCGAGGTCAGCGTCACGTGCTGGGGCCGCACGCCCAGCACCACCGGTTGGCCGACTGCGGGGGCCTGGGCAAACGGGTAAGCCGAGACATCGACCTGCAGCGTGGGCGAGACGAAGCGCAGGGCGTCACCGTTGCGCTGCAACTGACCGGTGACGAAGTTCATGCTCGGCGCGCCGAGGAAACCGGCGACGAACATGTTGGCCGGCTTGGCGTAGACGGCGGCGGGCGTGTCGATCTGCTGGATCACGCCGGACTTCATCACCGCGATGCGGCTGGCCAGCGTCATGGCCTCGACCTGATCATGGGTGACGTAAATCATCGTCGCGCCCAGTTCCTGGTGCAGCGCTTTCAGCTCGCGGCGCAGTTCGCCGCGCAGCTTGGCATCCAGGTTGGACAGCGGTTCGTCGAACAGGAAAACGGAGGCCTCGCGGACCAGCGCGCGGCCGATGGCCACCCGCTGGCGCTGACCGCCGGACAGCTGGGCCGGCTTGCGGTGCAGCAGCTCGGTGAGCTGCAGCATGCTGGCCGCGCGCTTGACGCGCTTGGCGATCTCGGCCTTGGGCACGCCGGCAATACGCGGGCCGAAGGACAGGTTCTTTTCGACCGACATCGTTGGGTACAGCGCATAGGACTGGAACACCATGCCGATGCCGCGGTCCTTGGGGTCGGCCCAGGTCACGTCGCGCCCGCCGATGGCCATGCGGCCGTCGTGCACGTCGATCAGCCCGGCAATGCTGTGCAGCAGCGTGGACTTGCCGCAGCCCGAAGGGCCGAGCAGCACCAGGAATTCGCCGGTGCCGACCTCCAGGTTCAGCTGGCGGATGATGTCGACGCCCGAGAGGCGGATGTCCAAGTCTTCGATGGTGACGGATGACATGTTCGGAAATCCTTTAGCCGATGCGGGACTGCCGCCGGGCCGCCCCAAGGCTGGCCCGCGCCCCCTTGGGGGGCTGCGAACGAAGTGAGCTGGGGGTGGTCATGTCATCCCTTCACGGCGCCAGCCGCAATGCCTCTGACGAACCAGCGGCCGGAGACCAGGTAGACCACCAGCGGGACCAGCGAGGTCAGCAGCGTGGCGGCCATGTTGACGTTGTAGAGGCGCTCGCCAGTGGTGGTGTTGATCACGTTGTTCAGCTGCACCGTCATCGGCAGGTTCTCGCGGCCGGCGAAGACCAGGCCGAGCAGGAAGTCGTTCCAGATGTTGGTCAGCTGCATGATGACGGCCACCGCGATGATGGGCAGCGACATCGGCAGCATCAGCTGGAAGAAGATGCGCCAGAAGCCGCCACCGTCGATGCGCGCGGCCTTGAACAGCTCGCCGGGCACGCTGGCGTAGTAGTTGCGGAACAGCAGCGTCATCACCGGCATGCCGAAGATGGTGTGGACCAGCACGATGCAGGGCAGGGTGCCGAACATGCCGGCGGCCGAGAAGATGCGCACCAGCGGGTACAGCGTGACCTGGTAGGGCACGAAGGCGCCGAACATCAGCACGCCAAAGATCACGCCGGCCCAACGCACGCGCCAGAAGGACAGCGCGTAGCCATTGAGCGCGCCAAAGAAGATCGACAGCACGGTGCTGGGCAGCACGATCTTCACCGAGTTCCAGAAGCCGACCTGGATGCCGTTGCAGTCCAGCCCGGTGCAGGCGCTGGACCAGGCGTCCACCCAGGCCACCGCGGTGGCATGCGTGGGCAGTGCGAACAGATTGCCCAGCCGGATCTCGACCATCGGTTTGAGCGAGGTCGTGATCATCACGTACAGCGGCACCAGGAAGAAGGCCGCTGCGCTGATCAGCAGTGCGTACAGGCCGATGCGCGCCGGGCTGAACATGCTGCGCTTGGGCCGCGTTGCATGGCGCGACCGCGGCGGATTGGAGTCGGCTGGCGAGGCGGCGGTGGGCATGGGGGTGGTGGCGGTGTTCATGCGTGGCGCGCCTTCTTCGCTTGCACCGCACGGGCATACCACCAGGGCGTGAGCAGGGCCAGCACGGTCAGCAGCATCACGGTGGAGGCGGCGGAGGCCAGGCCGACGTTGGCGCGGCCGAACAGGTTGTCCATGATGAACTTGGCCGGCACTTCGCTGGCATTGCCCGGGCCGCCCTGGGTCATGGCCACGACCACGTCGAAGACCTTGACCACGCCGACGGCCAGCAACACAAACGAGGTGCCAATGGCCGGGCCAAGCTGCGGCAGCACGATGCTGAGGTAGTAGCGCCAGCGCGGCACGCCGTCCACCCGCGCCGCATGCCACAGCGATTCGTCCACGCCGCGCAGGCCTGCCAGCAAGACCGCCATCACCACGCCCGAGGCCTGCCAGACGGCGGCGATGACAATGGTGTAGATGACCCGGTCCTGCTGCACGATCCAGTCGAACTTGAAGTCCGGAAAGCCCAGCGCCCGCACCGTGGACTGGATGCCCAGCTCGGGGTTCAGCATCCACTGCCAGACCAGGCCGGTGGCAACGAACGACACCGCATAGGGGTACAGGAAGACGGTGCGCAGCACACCCTCGCCGCGCACATGCTGGTCCAGCAGCACCGCCAGCAGCAGCCCCAGCACCAGGCAGGCCGCGACGAACAGCACGCCGAAGACGGCGAGGTTCTGCACCGAGACATGCCAGCGCTCGGTTTCGAACAGCCGCTGGTACTGCGACAGGCCGACAAAGTCGTCGCGCGGGAAGATGCGCGAGCTGCTGACCGAGATGCGCATCGACCACAGCACGGTGCCGATGTAGATGCCCAGCGCGGTCAGCGCCATCGGCAGCAGCGCGATCTGCGCGGTCAAGGCCCGCCATGGCCGTGCCCGGCCCGGCCTGTGTCGGGAAGAAGATATGGCCATGGCGGTTTCCTGTTTCAGCGTCTGACGGCGCTCAGCCCTTGATGGCGCCTTGCAGCGCCTTGACCACGTCGTCGACCGACTGGTTGCTGTTCCAGAACTTGGTGATCACGTCCTGCACCGCGCCGACCATGTCAGGCGTCATCAGCATGTCGGGGTTGGCAATCTGCCGCGACGCATCCTTCATCGCCGCCACGCCAGCCTGGGCGCAGACGTCCATCTTGCCGGTGTCGACGTCGGTGCGGATCGGGATCGAACCCTTCTTGTTGTTGAACGCCACCTGCGTGGCCGGCGAGGTGAAGACGGTGGCCAGCTTGTGCTGGGCGTCGATTTGCGCCTTGTTGGTCGTCTTCGGGAAGACGAAAACGTCGCCCGCCACCATGTAGGGTGCGCTGGGCCCGAAGCCGGCGAAGCAGCCGAATTCCTTGCCCGCTGTCTGGCCTGCGGCGCCGAACTCGCCCTTGGCCCAGTCGCCCATGATCTGGAAGCCGGCCTTGCCGCTGATGACCATCGCGGTGGCGTCGTTCCAGTTGCGGCCCGGCGAGCCGGCGTCCACATAGCCGTGCAGCTTCCTCAGCGCCGTCATGGCCTTGCGGAAGGGCTCGGAGTTGACGCTGGCCACGTCATGGTCGCGGAAGAACTTCAGGTAGGCGTCCCGGCCGCCCACGTGCAGCACGAAGCTGTAGAAGGTGATCCATTCCTGCCAGCTCTGGCCACCCAGTGCCAGCGGCACCAGGCCGGCGGCCTTCAGCTTGTCCAGCGCGGCGAAGAATTCGTCCACCGTCTTGGGCTCAGCAGCCACGCCGGCCTTGGCCAGCGCGGACTTGGAATACCAGAACCAGGTCGGGTTGTGGATGTTGACCGGGACCGCGTAGTAGTGGCCCTTGATCTTGATGCTGTCGATGATGGGCTTGGGCAGGATCTTGTCCCAGCCTTCCTTGGCCGCCACCGGGTCGATGTCGTTCAGCAGGCCCTCGTCGATCACGTCGTGGTACTGCTTGGAGGTGTTGAACTGGGCGGCGGTCGGCGGGTTGCCGCCGGCGATGCGGTTGATGGCAGCGGCGCGGGCGTTGTCCGCACCGGCCACGGCCGCGTCGACCCATGTGCCGCCAGCCTGGTTGTAGGCGTCGGCCAGGGTCTTCACCGCGGCCGATTCACCGCCGGAAGTCCACCAGTGGATCACCTCGGCCTTCTGGGCGTGGGCGGCGTTGGCCGCGAGCGCGACGAAGGCGGCAGCGGCAAGGGTCTTGAACTTCATTTGGGCCATGGCTTTGTCTCCAGTATCTGTCTTTGAAATGACCGGGGGAAAGGGCCGCTTGGCGGCCTGTGGGAAGCGAGCAGCACGAAAAGGGTTGTCAGCCTTGCTTGCGGGCGGCGAGGAAGGCCTGGAAGGCCAGCGCACTGTCTTTCAGCGTGCGCTGCTGGGTCTGGTAATCCACATGCACCAGGCCGAAGCGGCGCTCGTAGCCGAAGGCCCATTCGAAGTTGTCCATCAGCGACCAGACGAAATAGCCGCGCACGTCCACGCCGGCTTCGATGGCCCGCGCCACCGCGGCGAAGTGGCGGTTCAGGAAGCTGATGCGCTGCGCGTCGTGCACCTGGCCGGCTTCGACCTGGTCGTCCGAGGCCATGCCGTTTTCGGTGATGAAGACCGGCGGCAGCTTGGGGTAGCGGGACTTGAAGTCCCGCAGCAGGTCTTCAAGGCCTTGCGGGTAGACCTCCCAGCCCATCTGCGTGCGCTCGACGTTGGGCACGTCGGTCTCGATGTAGCCGTGGCCGCCATCGCTCTTCAGCTGGGTGCGGAAGTAGTAGTTGGCGCCGAGGAAGTCCAGTGGCTGCGCGATGGTGGCCATGTCGCCTTCGAGCACCAGCGGCGCGCTGCCTGGCCACAGGCTGTCCAGGTCGGCAGGGTAGGCGCCCTTGAGCAAGGGGCCCAGCACCCAGTCGTTGTGCTGCAGCTCGAACAGCTGGGCGGCGCGCACGTCGGCCGGGCTGCTGGTCTCGGGCGTGCCGCGGCCGAAGTTGGCGACGATGCCGCGCTGCGCGCCTGAGTCGTTGGCCTTCAACGCCTGCAGCGCCAGGCCGTGGCCCAGCAGCAGGTGGTGCATGGCCTGCCGGGCGTAGCGCACGCTGCTGCGGCCGGGCGCGTGGTGGCCGTTGCCGTAGCCCAGGAAGGCCGAGCACCAGGGTTCGTTCAGCGAGGCCCAGGAGGTCACGCGGCCTTGCAGCTCGCGGCTCATCAGGTCGGCGTATTCGGCGAAGCGGTAGGCGGTGTCGCGGTTCAGCCAGCCGCCGCGGTCTTCCAGGTGCTGCGGCAGGTCCCAGTGGTAGAGGGTGACGAAGCGCTGCAGGCCCTTGGCTTCGAGCCGGTCCAGCAGGTGCTTGTAGAAGTCGATGCCCTTCTGGTTCGGCCGGCCCTTTTCGTCCATGACCCGCGGCCAGGCCAGCGAGAGGCGGTAGGCGTCCACGCCCAGCGCCGCAATCATGTCCACGTCGGCTTCCCAGCGGTTGAAATGGTCACAGGCGTTGGCGCCGGTGTCCCCGTTCAGCACCTTGCCGGGCGTGTCGCAGAAGGTGTCCCAGATCGAGGCCAGGCGGCCGTCCGCATGGGTGGCGCCTTCGATCTGGAACGAGGCGGTCGCCACGCCCCAGGTGAAGCCGGGCAGCGCCATGGGCGACTGCGGCGGCGGGGCGAGCGGCGGCAGGGGCGAAGGCGATGAGCTGGACATGAGACGTTCCTTGTTGGGAGCTGGCGGCCATGGGCGGGCCGGTTGTGGGTGCGTTGGGTGGAACGGATATGGAACCGGTTCCAATGGCTGGCATTGCACCAACGATGGCCGGCGTCGTCATCAGGGAGAACCCGAGCTTCTGCCGTTCCGAACCCGTGCCGGCTGTCATGGCGGCGGCGTCCGGGCTGTCAGGCTTCTGGCAAACTGCCGCGCTCTCCCGGTCACCGAAGACACGAGTTTTGGAAAAGATCCTGTTGCAAATTGCCGCCGAGCTGAAGGCTCGACCGGCCCAGGTCCAGGCGGCCGTCTCCTTGCTGGACGGCGGCGCCACGGTTCCCTTCATTGCCCGCTACCGCAAGGAAGCCACCGACGGGCTGGACGACATCCAGCTGCGCGAGCTGGAAGCCCGGCTTGGCTACCTGCGCGAGCTGGAAGACCGGCGCGAGGCGGTGCTGAAAAGCATTGCCGAGCAGGGCAAGCTGACGCCGCAATTGCAGGCCGCCATCGAGGCCGCGCCGACCAAGCAGGAGCTGGAAGACCTCTACCTGCCCTACAAGCAGAAGCGCCGCACCAAGGGCATGATCGCCCGCGAGGCCGGGCTGGAGCCGCTGGCGGACAAGCTGTTTGCCGACCCCACGCTGGACCCGATGACCGAGGCCGCGGCCTTCATCAATGCAGACGCCGGCTTTGCCGATGCGTTTGCCGTGGTGGACGGCGTGCGCGACCTGCTCAGCGAGCGCTGGGCCGAAGACGCCGCGCTGGTCGGCAAGCTGCGCGAGTGGCTGTGGGCCGAAGGGCTGCTGCGTTCCAAGCTGGTCGAAGGCAAGGACCCGAACAACGCGGACCATGCCAAGTTCCGCGACTACTTCGAGTACGACGAGCCGATCCGCACCGTGCCCAGCCACCGTGCACTGGCCGTGTTCCGCGGCCGCACCCAGGAGATCCTGGACGCGAAGCTGGTGCTGGACGAGGAGGTGGTGCCGGGTCAACCCACCTTGGCTGAAGGCCGCATTGCCGGCCACCTGGGCTGGCGCCATGCCAAGCGCGTGGGCGACGAGCTGATCCGCAAGACGATTGCCTGGACCTGGAAGGTCAAGCTGTCGATGAGCCTGGAGCGTGATTTGTTTGCGCGTCTCCGTGAAGAGGCCGAGAAGGTGGCGATCAAGGTGTTTGCCGAGAACCTGCGCGACCTGCTGCTGGCCGCACCGGCCGGCAAGCGCGTGGTGATGGGCCTGGACCCAGGCATCCGCACCGGCGTGAAGGTGGCCGTGGTGAGCGACACCGGCAAGGTGCTGGACACCCACACCGTCTACCCGCACGAGCCGCGCAAGGACTGGGAAGGTTCGATCCACACGCTGGGCCGGTTGTGCGCCACGCACGGCGTGAACCTGATCGCGATTGGCAACGGCACCGCCAGCCGCGAGACGGACAAGCTGGCCGGTGACCTGATCAAGCGCATCCAGCAGTTGGCCCCGGGCACGCTGATCGAGAAGGTGGTGGTCAGCGAAGCCGGCGCGTCGGTGTACTCGGCTTCCGAGTTCGCATCGAAAGAGTTGCCTGACCTGGACGTGAGCCTGCGCGGCGCGGTCTCCATTGCCCGCCGCCTGCAGGATCCGCTGGCCGAGCTGGTGAAGATCGACCCGAAGAGCATTGGCGTGGGCCAGTACCAGCACGACGTGAACCAGAGCGAGCTGGCGCGCACGCTGGACACGGTGATCGAGGACTGCGTGAACTCGGTCGGCGTGGACCTGAACACCGCCTCGGCGCCATTGCTGGCGCAGGTCTCCGGCCTGTCGAACGCAGTTGCGGCAAGCATCGTGCGCTGGCGCGATGCGAACGGCGCATTCCGCAACCGCCAGCAGCTGATGGAAGTGGCCGGGCTGGGCGCCAAGACCTTCGAGCTGGCGGCCGGCTTCCTGCGCATTCGCGGCGGCGACAACCCGCTGGACTTCTCCGGCGTGCACCCGGAAACCTACCCGCTGGTGCAGCGCATGGCCGAGAAGCTGGGCCGCCCCGCCGGCGAGCTGATGGGCAAGAGCGATGTGATCCGCACGCTCAAGCCCGAAGCCTTTGCCGACGAGAAGTTCGGCGCCATCACGGTCAAGGACATCCTGGCCGAACTGGAAAAGCCGGGCCGCGACCCGCGCCCGGACTTCAAGGTGGCGCGCTTCAACGACGGCGTCGAAGACATCAAGGATCTGCAGCCCGGCATGACGCTGGAAGGCACGGTCAGCAATGTCGCGCAGTTCGGCGCGTTCGTGGACCTGGGCGTGCACCAGGACGGCCTGATCCACGTCAGCCAGCTGTCGAACAAGTTCGTCACCGACGCGCGCGAGGTCGTGAAGACCGGCGACATCGTCAAGGTCAAGGTGCTGGAGGTCGACCTGTCGCGCCAGCGCATTTCGCTGACGATGAAGCTGGACGCGCCCACCGGCGCCAAAGCCCAGGCCGCCCGCGGCGACAACAATTACCGCCCGGCAGCCCGCGGCGAACGCCCGCAAGGCGGCGGCCAACGCCAGGCCGAGACGCCCAGCGCGATGGCGGCCGCCTTTGCCAAACTGAAGCGTTGAGCCAGCCGGTGCGGGCGCTGCGCATCCTCGCCGGCCCGTGTGCGCGCC
>Ga0307514_10001729_pt1 | contig 25012 bp, 18 predicted proteins | sample 16_EM_MG_FD_203088 | JGI IMG/M metagenome (GOLD analysis project Ga0307514, IMG submission 203088) | Populus trichocarpa ectomycorrhiza microbial communities from riparian zone in the Pacific Northwest, United States - 16_EM | ecosystem: Host-associated > Plants > Roots > Unclassified | place... | reverse complement strand
CTCCCCCCTCCACCAATTCCACACCCGGTCTCCCCACTAACCCTCCGCACGCTGCTAACCCACCACCTTGATATCACCGCCATCCCTCGCCGGTCGTTCTTTGCACATATAGCAAACTATACCTCGGACCTGCTCCATAAAGAGCGCCTTTTAGAGTTTGTGGACCCAGAGCGCATAGACGAGTTGTGGGATTATACTACACGCCCTAAAAGGACGATTTTAGAGGTTTTACAGGAGTTTAGTTCGGTGAGGATGGATTGGAGGGAGGGGTTGCTTGGGGGAGGGGGGATTGGGGTTATCAGGGAGAGATTATTTAGTATTGCTAGTACGCAGAAAGGAACTCCTCCCACAATGCCCACCACCAAAATAAACGGAAATATTACTGAGCTCGCTACTACTACTACTACCACGACCACTACTACGCCCCCATCACGAACAATCGACCTTCTCGTCGCTATAGTCCACTACAAAACCCTCCTCAAAAAACCTCGCACAGGTCTCTGCACCCGCTGGCTACGCACGCTCACCCCCAGCCCCAGCCCCACCACTACAACTATCCGCATCCCGATCCTTATACTCCCTAGCACATCATTCTCCTCCCTCTCCTCCCCTTCCTCCTCGGGCGTTACAAAACCCCTCGTTATGATCGCCCCCGGCACAGGAATCGCCCCGATGCGCAGCCTCGCTTGGGAGAGATACTTCCTCTCCTCACCCACCACCGCCACCACTACCTCCTCCGACAGCGAAGCTACGAACATCCCCCGCAAAGTGGGGGAAAAGGTGGGCGACATGCTCCTTCTCTCCGGTTGCCGCGCTTCTTCCGCCGATTTCTTCTTCCGAGACGAGTGGGCCTCGTGGCAAGCCACCTCACACCCCCACACCCCTTCCCCTAGGAGGAAAATGTACATCGCCTTCTCCCGTGACCAGCCCAAAAAACACTACGTGCAAGATTTAATCCGAGAGCATGGTAATGAGGTATTTCGTTTACTACATAATGAGGGTGGTACGGTAATTGTATGTGGAAGTAGTGGAAGGATGCCGCAGGCAGTGAGGGAGGCGTTAGTGGAGGTTCTCGAGCATGGGGGAGCTGAGGGCAGGGGAATGGAGAGGGAGGAGGCAGAGAGGTATTTGGCAGGGATGGAGAGGGAGGGGAGGTTTCAGCAGGAGACATGGTGAACTATGTGGCAGGGGAATGAGAGCTGGGGCTGGGGTGGAGATGATGAGATGTGGGGATTTGTGTTTGGGTTGAGGGTAGCCTATATAGGATGTTGCACGGGCATGGGGCGTTCGGGTTTTGTAGACTTGGTCTAATTTTTGGTTATAGATATACTAGGTATGCATACTAAACAGCGCACCTGGTGCGGCATTGAGCCAATCTGTACTCATACCTATGTGGACTCGGACTGCCAGTTTTGGCTATGCTTCCCTAATTAGGAGTCTGATGTTCCACACGCTTACCAATCGAGACTTTGTAGCGTACTTCACTGTAGAAGTGAGACTTGGCACTCAGGGTAAGTAACAAGCAGACCACAGTCAAACTATACATCATCTAGACCCATAGACCATCTCCGAGCCTCCAATTGCAAAAACAGTTATTATATTTCCGAATTGAAAGGTCAGTGTGAGCTCGAGCTGTACATATAATATGATGAAGAGGACCTTTCTCTTTCAGGTGGCCATTTCAAACAGCTGGAGCACCTTCCACCCGGGGGAGTTTGAGGTCTCCCCAGCCCCCCAGGTGTGGGGATCTCAAAAAAAAAAAAATTTGGGAAATTAAAGTAGATCACCTTTGATTTCTGGCCAAGTTTGAGTGTTTGAATTGTCTAGTGATAACTGATCATGATGCACATTGTGATTTTGGAATAGAAGTCAAATCGATAAAAAAACTCCCAATCATTGTCGATGAAGGTTGCCTGTCACATGGTTCTTTTTTAAATGTATAGAGTAGGAGGGTAATTGAATAGATTGGTGGAATACTGCTCAAAATCTAACTGCTGCCTACTTACCCTGATCGGCTTGGCGCTTTTTTTCCAGGCGTAAGTATGATTAGCCTCTTACGTACCAGAGGTGCAATTTAAAACGGCTACCTCGAGACCAGTAGGTATCTCACACCCCAACATATATATATACGGCCTGATTACCAAAACAGGGGATCCGACATTTACAAGGAAATAGATCTTGGGGCAATGCACCATGAGCAGGTACTCTCAAATTTGTTGGTCGATAACTAATGTTTTACAAGAGGTGATTATATTACGGGTAAATAAGGATCTTTTATACCACAAAATAAGACAGCTAACACTGGAAAATCCCGCCTAGTACTATGGTAATATAGAGGCTCTCGACTACCTGTCTATGCCCTCCTCTTGTTAAATGCCCTCTGCTTCACCTTCTTCACCCGGTATTTTCCGGTTGTAGGAGTAGGAGTAGGAGTAGGAATAGTGGGGGTGGTTGACTCTAGGCTCTCTGGGCTGGTCTTGTCAGTCTGGACAATCCTTCCAGAGATCTTGGGCTCGACAGGGCTCTTCTTCTCGAGATACTGAATCAGAACCTCATCCTGGGTGTCCAAAGTGATGACGTCGCCCCTCCTCTCCCAGATATTATCACCTCCCCCAGCCAAGAAGTCCAAAGTGACAACATTATACTTCTTCGTCAAGTCAATCAGCTTGCCACCGATGTGGAGAGAGATCAGCCTCTTGCCCACGGCGTTGTCTGGGTTATACTCCAGATTGATCTCGGCAGAGACCTGGATAAAGGAGGTGACTGGGCGTCCATTGAATACCGAAACATGACTGACGGCACCCTCAAAAATCTTCCAGAGTTCCTCACCAGTGAAGGTGAGTTCAACGATAGCGTTTCCAAAAGGGAAGGCAGTGAGGACATCTCCACGGGTAATAGTCCCAACATCGATCTCAGCCCTGATTCCACCAGCGTTGATGATCGCAAAGTCAACGGCTGGATTCAATCCTTTGCGATAGTCGACCATGGCATCAGCCATCAAGTTACCAAGAGTACATTCCTCCTGTTGGCAGTTACTTTGCTGCAAGAGCACCTTTGTCTCTCCAAGGACCTCCGCGGCGAAAGCCTCGAATGGTTTGCGCCACTCGGTGATTTGCCTCTGCAAATCAGGATCCTGCGCTGTCTGGTTGGTGAGGTGGATTGGTGCCCCGCTGTAGCCAACGATTTTGCCGTTTTTGTCGTAAGCAACATCAATGTAACCGAGGTACTCACCCCACCGATAGGCAGTAACGATGAAAACTTCGTCGCCGTCTAAGTTCTCCTCAATAGTGGGGTACTTTCCCACTGCGCCAGGGAAGTCGCCCAATGGAGTGTGGGAATGGCCACCAATAATCAAGCTAATACCCTTGGTCTTCTTGGCCAACTCAATGTCCTTGTCATACCCAATGTGCGTGAGGGCAACGATGCGGTCTACCCTCTCCTTTCTCTTAATCTCGTCAACTGTACGCTGGACTGCAGTGAGAGGGTCCTCGAACTTCGTGCCGGGTCCGGGGCGCGACGTATCGATAGTGGTCTCCGTGGTGACGGCGACAACGGCAAGCTTGTGCTTGGGGAAGATCTTGTATGGAGCTAACTTGGAGGCGAGAGCCGTATTGTTGGTGTGAATATTCGCGGAGATGGCAGGGAATGTCAGATTTCCAAGGAACTCCGCCAGTTTATCATCTCCATTGTCAAACTCGCTAATTGCAATCAGCAAAATCTGTGTGCCACCAAGAGGCCAAAGGGAAAGTACTTACTGGTTTCCGAGGGTCATGGCATCAAAGCCCAACTGGTTGAGGGTCTCTGCAATCTTCTCGCCACCGTAAAAAGAATAAAACAAGGTTCCCTGGAATTCATCTCCAGCGTTCAGGAAAAGACTGTCCTCCTTTGTAGGTCTCTCCTTGTCAATCACATCCTTCACTCTAGCATACCCACCATAGCACCCTGTGGTGGGATCAGTGCAGTCAGTACCCGAGGAGCGGAATTGGTCAAGGTGAGCGTGGACATCATTGATGTGATAAATGCTGATGTTATAGTGACCGTCGACATCAATTCCACGTTTATGGAGGCGCTTTGAGACTAGCCGGTCTTCAAAGACCTGCGCGCTTGCAAACGAAGAAATTAGAGGAACGAGTGTGAGTAATTCTGAGTACCTCATTTTGAGGATTGCAGAATCCTAACGATTGTTGAATACAAGGCTCCAAATGCCAAAATGAGGAATGAAAACGCGCGCGCGTTCAATGAGCAGGTGGCCAGAAGGCCGAATTTATGTACTAATAAGAGAATATCAGCTTGTTGTTTATCCCAAGCACATTAATATTACTGTATATTGGCGGGAGCGGTTGATACCTTCCGGATTGGGAACTTGCAGGGGTGTCTTCAACGGTTATGTCGACAAAGCGTCAGCCTGGCCCTGGCCGTTAATTGGATTCCGGAATGAGCGATGGCACAGCCTTGTACTATCTGGGTGAAAAATACAGCTGAACGGACGGCGGAGGTGTGGGCCTTTTCAACGCTGTGGCCATTGTGTTACTTTCATTTAACGTTTTTTTCCCTGCACTAACGTAGCGAGGCGAAGCAAGAAGATTGCGAGAGACACGAGACCGGGTATCTAGATTTAATGCTTACCCGGCGTTAAGTGCGAGGCACGTTTATTGCGATTCTTACCGTGTCAGCAGCTTACACAGAAATTTTTTTTGCGAGAGGCAGCCCGAATTGCATGTGAGAGTCATGGTAGTATGACCAGTCCCGAGTTTATTTGATTATTTGTACTTGGTTTCTATGACTCTACATTCTTTGGGCGGCGCTTTTGACGCCATGACGTAGCTTGATGGCACTTACCCGTGAGTTTGGAAATAAGATTCAGTTTGCGTAAATCACACCGTTACCCTGATGTCAAAGATTTGCCCAATATTTATACCAAGTCACAGCTAAAGTTTACATACATACAGCGGTTTTCTGTTTGAACCTGCCACTCGGAAATACAATGCACCCGTAAATGAGGGTTCTTGGGGGTCTTGGTATGAGACTAGAGGGTTCTTAGGGTTTTTCAAGGGGCAGGACTGCTTATGCAAGAACTCGTGAGCCCTCATGTTACATACTACCTAGTATTTCCCCCCAAATCTATATTTGATTAAGATTCCCTTTCTGAGGATAGCAAGATGGCAGGGGGTTAATCCCCTACCTCATCAAGTAGCCAAACCTGGCTCACCAGCGAAATATCTAGTATCGTCTCCCACTGGACTCTTGAACCCGTAGAATTGTGCGAACCAAGAATTTATCATATAGCTTAGCTTATGCCAAATTTTACGTTCAATGCTAGCGGATAGATGGGTAGGGTTAAGCCCTTGTGCCATAGTTTCCTTTTGGTGCAGTGCTGCCCCCCTCTCCCCCCTCTACGAGAGGCTTGTGCCAACCAGACTATCCCTCCCCCCTCCTCCTCCTGAGAGCAGGCCGCCAAGCTCTCTACTAAACAGAAGAATCAGATAAGGGCCCGCAGATCTGGGTCTAGTTCTAGATTGTAGAACTTAGCCCAGCCCTAGCCCTAGGAACCTATTCCTGTAAATTATGACGGGCACATGACCTGAGTGCATAGCTAGGAATCTCCAGCTGCAGCCCCGTAGAGCCACTAGTCCATTAGTCTGGCGGGAACAACTGGCCTATAGAACTACATTTCAATTTAGAGAGACCACTGTTAAATAGTCTGCTTCAAGTACCGAGTAGTAATTTTCGAAAAAAAAGCACATGTACCTAGTTGGCGATGCATTAACTTGTAGCAGGCATTTACTTAGATATGACTGACTGCACACGTGCGGTAGCCTGGTGTGACAAACTCTGTGCCGCAGCAAAAAGTTGACCCAGCTGGGACTCGAACCCAGATCATCCAGAGTTTGGAAATAAGATTCAGTTTGCGTAAATCACACCGTTACCCTGATGTCAAAGATTATGCCCAATATTTATACATACATACAGCGATTTTCTGTCTCAGTGCCTGTTTAGACCCGCCACTCGGAAATACAATGCATACCCGTAAATGGGGTTTTTTCAAGGGGTAGGACTGCTTATGCAAAGAACTCGTGAGTCCTCATATTACATACTACCTAGTATTTCCCCCCAAATCTATATTTGATTAAGATTCCCTTTCTGAGGATGGCAATATGGCAGGGGGTTAATCCCCTCCCTCATCAAGTAGCCAAACCTGGCTCACCAGCGAAATATCTAGTACCTTCTCCCATTGAACTCTTGAACCCGTAGAATTGTGCGAACCAAGAATTTATCATATCGAATGCTTCTTGTAGCTTAGCTTATGCCAAATTTTATGTTCGGATAGATGGGTAGGGTTAAGCCCTTGTGCCTATAGTTTCCTTTTGGTGCAGTGCTGCCCCCCCCCCTCCCTCCTCCTGACGGCAGGCCGCCAAGCTCTCTGCTAAACAAAAGAATCAGATAAGGGCCCGCAGATCTGGGTCCAGTTCTAGATCGTAGAACTTAGCCCAGCCCTAGCCCTGTGGATAATGGGTAGGGTTAAGCCCTTGTGCCAATAGTTTCCTTATGGTGCAGTGCTGTCCCCCCCCCTACGAGAGACTTGTGCCAACCAGACTACCTCCCCCCCCCCCCTCCTCCTGAGTGCAGGCCGCCAAGCTCTCTGCTAAACAGAAGAATCAGATAAGGGCCCCGCAGATCTGGGTCTAGTTCTAGATCGTAACTTAGCCCAGCCCTAGCCCTAGGAACCTATTCCTGTAAATTATGACGGGCACATGACCTGAGTGCATAGCTAGGAATCTCCAGCTGCAGCCCCGTAGAGAGTACAGAGACTGTTACATAGTCTGCTTCAAGTACCGAGTAGTAATTTTCGAAAAAAAGAGCACATGTACCTAGTTCTGTGCCGCAGCAAAAAGATGATGACCCAGCTGGGACTCGAACCCAGATCATCCACTTCATCTCCTAGCGCCAGATGTACTGGACGTATAAGCTTATCTAGTGGACTTCTTACCAATTAGACCACTGGGCCATTTTGTTGTCGGCTTGGGTTAGAAGGGCAACCTATTGAGGATGTCATGCCGTCTAGCCTAAGGCTCTATAGATGGAGGATCAGGCTCCTAATTAAGGCCAAACCCAGACTCGCTACAGCACATTTCTATCATGCGTACATTGCTCACCACCCTATTAATTACACATAACAGCTTAAGCCATCTTTCAAAGAGCGTGGAGCTAGAGAACTTGAGTAAGTAACTAAAAACTCTTTGCCAGTTTGCAGTCCAAATCACTATTGCTGAGGGTATCCTCGTGGCACTGACAATAATATCTTTTGCGGTTTCAAACTGCTCCCTACGCCAGCCCCCGATTACGAGTACCCACCTGTGCAGGAATCATCCCGAGTGACTGAGGAGGCTGAGTAGTGGCCTGTGGTATTCTAAACTTACAGTCGCCCTGAACGATCACGAGATACCATACCCAACACTCAACTATGTGTTGCATGAGGACAGTGAGGACAACCTCAGTGGCCCAATCCAAGAAGCTTTGCACCTAACAGGGATAGCACCCTAACCGTACCAGCTACGGGGACCGCTACACAGCCAATGCCCATGACCTGAACCTCCTCGACCTGAAAGCCCCCTGAGCAAGTTCAACGCTATCCGAGCAGCACGGTCAGATGGGTCGGGCAACCAGGGCACAGCCAGCGGTGCCTCCCACGCCGGGGCCGCAGAGAAGGCCTACCTCCGAAAAGAACCGGTCTCGAAGCTCACAACCGAGACTGCCCCTCTCTGCCTGCTTACGGATAGCACGACTGCAAGAGACAGGCGCAATTCATTAGCCTCTGGCGCCTGCCCAGAATCGCAGGCCGAGCAGCAGGTCGGAGGGCACTACCTAGCAGCCTACGGCACCGACATCTCATGGACCCGCAGCCACACCAGGATGCCCCCCTTGAATTCACCCAGATTTCCGGGCCATACCCCTCTCAATAGGGATGTACACGAGTAATGAGTATTTAAAAAAACAAAAAACATTCAATTATGCTACTATAAGGGCTACCAAATGTAGTTCAGGGTAATTACAGTACTTTCCACGTCGTATAGTTACATAAGTACGACAAAGACTACAGGTCCATGATGTGGAAGCCCTGGGCCCCCAAGCCTCGAGGCGTCACTTTCCAGGCACAACCCAGGACCAAACAAACAGTCATCCCTGACCACTCCTCGGACCACTGGCACTCCCCCATTCTTGTCTTAACTGTGAGCTGTATGCATCTCCAGCTAGCACACCCCTTCGGTAAGAGTATTTGACGGCGAGATTTTAGATTCTTATCTATACACTTTCAATGTATCTGGTGTATGTGGGGCCTCTACTTGAAACTCCCGCGCAAGGACGATACGCACTAGATTTGTTCCAGTCCTGGGTTTTAGTATCCCTCAGGTAACAAGAGATGAGGTGCGTAGCACATCAGTTCCCTTTGACTACCAGCTTCAAGTCTGACCCCGTTTCTACAGGTGTCGAGTGAAGAGGTCTGGGCTGGTTACACATTTCCCCCGCAGGAATCATACAATAATTAAGATATTTTTATAAGGGCTAGATTCAGAATATTAATTGACATCCCATCCATGTGACACCCTGTTAAAATCACGTGGTATGTTAACAAGTCCAATCTCAGCTAGGCAGGAGCAGGAACCAGATCATGTAGGTACGGCCCCTCGCCATACTTGGCATTAATGCTTTTAATGGAAAAAAAAAAAAAAAAAAAAAGCTAAAACATGCCAGATAGCGTAAGGGATTGGGCATTCTATTCATCATGGGAAAGATTCTATATGTCCAGCGCGGGGTTAATCCTTCCAACTGACACGCAATCTTGACATCATATACGAAAAACTTGTTTCAACCGCACCCGAGCCGGCAGAATTTCAATACTGCCCTGGAATATAGTCAAAGGGAACAGATGCATATGTACCCATTCTAAGGCACGCCAGCTCACATACTGGTTGCAGGCTCATCACGAAGATTGTCAATACCATGCAAGGATCATCACACAACAAGGCATAACCAATGCTACACGCACATAAACATTACTCCGGAAAAACTTTGAGTTAATCCGGACGACTTCACAGGATGACATGTAAGACTAATATAGCTGTACAACAGCCTATGGAAGAAAAGGCTACACATGCTCTATCAGGCAGCACTTGATGGAATTAATTTGAAAAGAAATGTTACACCTTCTCACTACTTTTTCCATAAAGCAAATAAACAGCGAAACAGACTACGAGCGGCTTGTGCCACGAAACAGATACAGTATATAGGGCCTAGTCTGGTTAGATTGGGTTGAATCCAGTGCCAAGGGTTTCCACTTCCTCATCAGGCAGTCCGCTAAGTACAACCCTGGCGGGACAGCTGGCAATAGGTACCTAATCAACATCGCACCATATAGCAAAACACAACATTGCAATCAACAATACTTTCCCCTTGCTCTTTCACGGGCAAGATATAATTAGGGATCGGCGGGGCGAAGCATATAGGACCAACGTTGTGCAACATGTGTCTACTGGGTACACCACTCACTCACGATTACTTTTGTACTCGGATGACTGGCTGGCTCACTTCAGCGTGCACAAGCATGGCGCATCTTGTCAGCCCAGAACGAAGTTGCGATTACAATTGCTACTCCGATTGACTAGGCTCGCGCGCCATCATCTCACACCATGCCCGGTTCAACCTAGAGTGCGCAGGCAGCATGCGTGGTGCAATGTGCATACTTAGAGCCGCTTCAGACAGGTCCTGATAGGATGGATATATCTACACCCACCCAAAGGTGTGGGTCTCGTATGAGATTCCGCAATCATGATGGACGCCTTGTCCGCAGTACCGGTAGGGAGCTCCAGCAAATGCCTTTGAGAATCGCCGATTCCGGGGTCTGAGGGTACGGTTAGTATGAGTGGTCTTCCTTGAACGGCGGAGGATTCCATTGTTGATCATGATCATATCGATTCCTCAATCGATACCTCACTGCTTTCAGAGCGCTACTACGCGGGGTAAAGTCTGCAGCAGATATGACGGGGGCCAGTTTGTTGATCACCACATTGTGACTGGCTCGCATGGCTGGCCAGAATACACACGTACGACACACATGTGGAAGTGCGTTATGCCCTGGAGGTCATGGCTCTAATTTTTTTGAATGTTTGCTAAATGAAGTTCAAAAATGCCTATCTCTGCACCGGGACTTGGGAGCCGGCGGGACGTTGCCGGACCGGCAAACTTACAGCTGCACCAGTTTGATAAAGCTTGAGATGCCAGAAAATTTCCAAATGCTTGATTTCTCCGGCTTGGGGCTCCCACCCCACAAAAAAAACGAAAAAAAGGTCAACCAATAGCACAGGACAAAACATAACAACATGCGTCTGCAACTCAGCTAGTTCCATGCAAGTAGCTAGTTTCATGCAAGTGCAGATGCAGAGGGACAGATGCAGATGCTCTATTGAGACTACCGGAGCTGAACCCGTGCGTTAGAGGGGTGTCGACGGTTGTACGAGTATGGGGGTGGGGAGGGTGGGGTGAAGGGAAAAGCCCCCCACACTGTCCTTCGCAATGCGATTGTGAGCAAGAGGTATTATAGGGTGGCAGAGGATACCCTCATTGCTAGCGACCCCTATGTTGTATCAGTTTGTATGAGTAATAGGAGTTGTTGATGATTGCGAGGCAAACGGCAAGCCGAACATCATCAATATGCGCCGTGCCTTATCAACACCTCATTGCAGCTGCCTAACTAATGCTTGGTCACAAGTACCTAAGGCACCGGTAACTACCTAACTAGTTAGTTACTACAGTTTTGCGCCACCAGCCAGCCCACAATTATAACCATCGCGACGGCGGTAGGTACCGTACAGTAGATTGATTGATTGATCGTGGGCCCCCCTTCTTGGCCATGGCACTAGATACCTATTACCCAGATCTATTACCAGATGTTATTAATAAATCACAACAATCACGTATACCTCTCCCATCTACAAAATCGCCAAACCGAGGTTGCAGTTATTTGACAGATGTTTATGATATCCCTCGATATATTGTAAGTGCCCAGTTTGATGATATATTACGGGCACCTGGCGGAAATACCTCGTAAGGTAGGTAGGTAGGTAGGTAGGTGGTTTATCTATCACGTGCAGCACCCGTTTGTTTCCGATGGTGCAGCCTGTAGGTACTTAATAAAATCAAGGTAGGTACCTACTATATCTACCTACCTACCTACCTAACTGGCAACCAATAAGTTTTGGTCTGGTAACACATGTTCTAGATAGTATAGAGTACTCTAGAATGTTACATACATACATGCATACATATGTACCAAACTATGTGAAAGTGAGGCGATGTTCCATAAAACAATAGTTATTTTTTTTTTTATGTGCTCACAGATATGTGCAGGTAATATGATTCTTCAGATGCCATTCGTGAATTTTGTCAAACTCATGCTTGTGATGTTAGATGGGGTAGTAATACCCACATGAAAAGTAAGCAACAAAAATAAACAAAGAAAAAAAAGAAAAAGAGGAAGCAAAAGAAAGGCTTTGTTTTTCCTGTTTGTTTTATGGAGTAACGTAGTGCGGAGAAGAGAGAGTTGAGTTGTTAATCCAACCGCGCCATCATATCATATACATCATCAATCAAGCTCTGATTCTGATTGATGAATCGCGATCCCGATCCCTGCTCAACCCGATCCTGATTCCAGCCCAAAGCCCGGCCAAAGCCAAATCCCAAACCCAGCTGTCTCCCATAGCCTAAACCCCTTTCCCATCCCAGTCCAACTCCCAATTGTGCCCATCTATTGCGTGTAAAAAAGGGTATTTACGTATGTGTGTCGTTGAAAGCCCGATGCATGTGAGAGACCCAGAAAAAAATGCAACCGCAAGAAAGTGGAAACACAAAAGAAAAATCCGAAAACAAAAATCCCAGGCAGAAACGTGAATCTATATTTTTGATGAATGGAGATGTCGAATTGCCCCACAGCCGTCTGTATTTCGTAAAAAGAAACCCGTTAGGTAAAAAGCAATGAAATTATGGATGACTCAAGTCACTTTTGAGTGGAGAATTGAATAGAGCACACTGAGCTCCTAAGAAAAAAAAAAAAGTTTGACGATGTAAGAAGAGACGATTTAGGCTGCCGTTGCAGCTGCTTTTGTTTGCTCCACTTCGTCATCGTCCCAGCTTACGTCATACTCTGCTGCTACTCGCCGTATCTCGCTTCGCAGCCTCGTGTTTTCTGCCTGTAACTCCTCCCACTTTGCGACATCGAATCCCCGCTCGCTATAGACCCCATTCACTGTCGCAAGATCTGGTACACTGTGTCGCCCTGTACTGCGATTGACGGACCATAGGTAAGCGAAACCTGCTAGAAGGAGAATGTCTGCGAGCCCTGCCACGATATATGTCGTGACCGGGTGTGGGAGTCTCAGCTCCCCTGGTGGGGTGTTGCGAAACGATGGGAATAGCTCAGGTTGGGAGAGATATGCGAAGGTGATGAGGAGAAGTGGTAGCAGTAGGCAAGCGAAACCGCTCATCGCAAGTGTGAGTATGCTTCGTTTCTGTGCGGTGCGCTGCACAGCTACATCGCATTCTGACTTGAGGGCAGAGAGGGAGGAAAGGTTGGGTGCGAGAATACGCAATTGCGAGCGCAGGTGTAATGTTCTGTCGTTGAAACTAGGGAGTGAAATGCGAATGCTTGTCGACGGAGGTTTGCCAGGAGTATGGGATATACCAATGGTGAAGTACTGACTCTTCGAGGCATCACCAATGAAGGTACCAATCTCGGTTGACAGTGACCATCTCGTTGGTGTACATGTAGGTTTGCTACCGTGCTTGCTTTGATCACTGTAGGGAGGTCTCCGGAGGATTGCGCTTTCCTCGTCTTTGATAGCAAAGCCTGTCGAGTCAGGTTTGGATACAATGTCAGTGGTACGGTCAAGAGGCTCAGCGCCCAAGGTGGTAAATGATATATGTTGAGAGCCTATCGAGGTGTGGAGTAATTCAAGTCGAATAAGTTTCTGTAGGTCTAAAAGGGTTTGTTCGGGCTTGATACTAAGCGCAACAGTAGATGGGGAAGGACTATTGGTAGATAGTGACATGGGGAGGGTGAGTTTGAACAGGTGGGAAGGTGTGGATTCGAGTGAACCTAGTGATAAAGTTAGTTTATGTTCTTTTATATCATGTGGAATAGATCTCAACTACCCTCGAGTTCCAGATTCCCAAGCTCAGCTTCCGGCTCTTCATCTTCGCTCAGCTCAGTCTCTTCATATTCACAAACCCCATCATCAAAGAGCTGCTCACTGTGTTTCTCGCTGACTGCTAAAACCAGAGTCTCCTGCGGAGGCTGAGGTAAAATAACCTCCACACAAGGGGGGATAACCTTCTCCACAATCTCCTCTTTCAACCCTTGCACTTCAAGCGCCGGCTCTGCTATCGATGATGGGTGGGTTGGTTGGATTATTGGTGCCGTCTCTTGTACTTCGGGCTCTCTCTCTATGGTTTGGTTAGGTATGGTATCCAGCGCCTCATGTTCAAGACTAGACTTCTCCAGGAGAGTATCCACCTCTTCCACTAGTGCCTCCTGCATTTCCGCCTCCGCCTGTTGATCAGTGTCATCGGCCTTCATGTCCTCTTGCACCACTTGCATCTCCACTTGCATCTCCACTTGCATATCCTCCGGTACATGATTAAACAGACTAGCTTCGACCTCCTTGACCTCCAATATTAATTCAGGTTGTTGAATATCTGCAATTTCCGTTGAGGTGAATGGCTGTAGCATCGGTAGGACTGGCTCTGGTTTCGATGGCTGAAGGACGCTCATCACTGTCGTGAGCGTAAGTGGCTCGCGCTCTGTAGGCTCAAGGAGACTCATCGCTGATGCTAGTGAGAGTGGCTGAAGGTGTGATGGCTCAAGAACGTGCTCCAGCTGTGATTCGGGGATAGCCAAGACTGCATCGACTTCTGGCGCTGGTTCCTGCTCTTGAGCCTGTTCCAAACTCACAACGAATTGCTCGGGGGCTTGTTCCTCCACATCCACGACTGGTAGCTCGGGGAGCTGTTGGTTAGCTTCCTTGAAAGGAATTACGGGAGGCAGCCTTTCTACAACTTCAAAGATGGGTCTCTCAGAAGTGGACTCCTGTGCAGACAGCATCTCTGCCTCCACTACCTCCTCTTTTGCATGTATCATGGACGCTTCTGGGATCGGCACTTGCGGTATTTCCTTCTCCGCTAAAGAAATCTCAAGCTTCAACAAATCAGTGTTCGCAACCTCTTCAGCCTCATGGATAAGATCCATTGCTGACTCCTCAGCTGCCGTAACTAAAGCCTCTGCTTCCTCTTCCATACTCATTTGATCGGCATCAAACTTTCCCACGTCCTCTGCCTCCACGACGACTGGAATAACCTCCTCCTCACTCCCTTCTGCCTCTGAATGCTCTGAATCTTCATCAGTTACCCAACCTTTCTCTGGCGTAACTTCCTCCCCTGGCTGTCTCTCCCTCACCAATCCTCCACCGGCGTGAAACATGTTGCGATATTTGACGCCCTGTCTTAGAATCGCATCCCTTCCACGAGTATTCGTGAAGACCTTGAATACCGCTGCAGCGGCAACTGCTGCCACACGAGACTTCTTCCGCTTGATAGAGAGGGCCTGAAGCAGCTGCGGCTTCACATGCCCATACGGAGAAGTGAAGTGTAATGAAGGCATAGTGGGTGGTCCAACCGACTATACTGTGGATGTTGCGCCTGGTATAATCGATGTGACTATATGCCTTCGAGGTTTTGGAAATGGGATGGGGATGAGGATGTAATGCACAAAATACTGAGAATCGTGAAATGATGGTAAGAAATCAAGCTTGTGGTGTGGTAACTGTTGCAATTGGTGAACTTTGCTGTGCAACAAATGGTGGTATGTGGTGTCTACCTTCAGTACGCAGGAACAGCCCAAGAAATGTAAAATAGTGTAAGGACGCACTACCTATAGAAGAGGGAGGAGTAAGAGGTTTTTATTGGAATCTGCCTTCAGATATCCAACCGTGTAAATATGGGCTGGCGCCCCGGCTAGCCGAATATTTCATGTACTGCGCTCCAGAAGAGAGTGGGACTCGTACTCAGATGCATGCCGTAATTATTTTGCTTCTTCGAAGCGGGAATTAAGACATTCACCCACGGCGGCCGATACAAGCACAGCTGTGCGATAGGTACTGGGCTGGTACTGCTGTGTTGTCCACGAATCGTTGGTTGATAGTGACACTAACGAATAAGCGAATAAGCGGCCTGAACGTCACATGCAACAGGGAAACTTGTTCTGGAGCACAAGCCTATTTTTAACGGGTAAATCGTTTTTCCGGGGACAGCACATAGAAAGACCTCGCAGCCACAGCTGATGATGCTGTCTCGATTCAGCCCTAGTACAGTGGTGGTGGGCCCGGCCCCATGCCGATGAGGTATATGTAATATGTAATTACCCTGGGCAAACTTCTTTATTCACTCTTCACCAACCACTTCATGGTTCTTGACCTTTCTACGCCGACAAGGCACTCCAGACGCTCTTCCGTCAAAAATTCGTGATGGTCGAAGGAAAATGCGGGTATCACAACCTTCAAACATGAGTATCTATTGTCGTTGGGCAAGCCTAAGACCACTCCGAACCTAGCACTTACCTCAGAAATCAATAGGCCCTCGTCTTGTTCCCCTAGTGACCAACTGGCTTTCCAAATCTCACCGCCTACAATCCATTGCATCCTCTCACCCTTATCCACGTCCAGTCCAACCGGAAAGGTCTCTATCTTTCCATCGTCGTGGATCAGTACATATCTCCCCTTCCCTTTGTGCAGACAGTGCACGGTAAGGCTTGCATGCCGATGAAATCTTCCAATTGGGCTTGAGGGTGTGAGAAGGTAGTAGATGGATGACGACAGAGGATGGGGTTTGCTGTCGCTCGCACCATTCAGGGTTTCCGCATTTGTGTGGGTTCGCCGGAAGTAGCCCCCTTCAGGGTGGGGGGACAAATCCAAAGTGTTGATGAGATCTCCGATACTGGGAGGGTTGGGAAACTGCCGAACTGGGGTAAAGGGAAAATCCCCGGCAGAGCCCTCGGGAGAACTTTCAGCGGCCATTGTAGTTTCTGGTGTCGGTTATGTTCTCTCGTTTGGTCCCAATTACTCTAATTTTTGTTTGCTGAAATTTTTTCCTTACGTGTCAGCAATTGTTACCTGGATCTTAAAACAGAGTGTCCTATCTCTCCGGTTAACATCGACAGACCCATACCGAAACTGGGATCACAGAAAAGACGCAGCCTAATCCACAACAGTGGTACCCGATCTGTAAACCAAGGTTTCCGATCAAGTGCCTAAAAGCTTCTTATAGATGCGGCGCTCATCGGTACATATGTAACTTCGCACCCCCAGCCAGGCACAGACAGATCCAGACCCTCGGCAACTGCGCATATAACCATAGCCAATCACGTCAGCAGATATTTTTGTATTATGAAAGCTAAACGTTAAGTCATGTGTGGCAAAAATGTGACTTCATCGTTATAGCATGGCGTCTCTAACGTCAGATAATGATCATATCTTGTGCTTGAGGAGAGCGGTACTATAGTATGCATTGCCAGTATTACCCTGCAATACCATATAAACTGGTGGTTAAGACTGCCATACAGGAACCGTTGCTACAGCGGAGAGAGGGTCTTAACCACCCGTTTATGCGGTACTTAAATATATCCAACCGCTTTTATGATAAACTCTTAATCATGTCAGCTCGCGAGACTGCTGTCGGAGATGCGTACGAGGAACAGCCCAGTGGCAGAGTCGTCGATAATTCGTATGCCATGGACGAGAGGCAGGGCAGCGGTCCGCCAGTGCAGTAATCAAGGGTGATGAATCAGCAGAAGATCCAAGATCTTAGGTTCCACAAATTCGGTTCTAACTCGAGTCTGTATAATAACATTTGAAAAGCCACTAAAATGTTTGAAAAAGATGATAAGGAAGCCACCATTACAGAAAATATTATTGGGGAATCATGCGCCAGATTCGCGGGGCGGAAAGTGGCAAACTATAGAGAATGCCATGATGGAACGAGTTGTCTTCGCACTGGTGTATAGCAACGCTGCTGTGATGTATATGACAAAAGGGATGAGCAATTCTCTGATCTCCCTTAGACTTTCCATTTTTATATTCTTATCTCCAGGGATTGCTTAGTAGTACTACTACATACTTATGTACTTTTGTGACAGCCCATTGAACGCTTCCACCCCCATTCCTGCTAAACGCTGGTAATCCCCACTAAACGTCCTAGATTCCCAACTTTCCTCGTCGACAGCCATCCATATTGGTACGAAACCTCGCATAGCGTATCGGTGGTCTTCTCCATCCTTCAAAAGCACCATTCTGATGCTTACAAAGGTGCATTTCTGGGCCCGCCCCCAAAGAAACTCCTGTAGTGCCGAGGCCGTTGTCGCTACATTGCGGATATACATTCGTGTTAAGTAAGGGAAGGTGAGTATAGCACAAACTGCCGCATTTTCAGCCTCCTTGCTCGTTTCTAGGGCTATGGCTTGGGGGCCTTGCTGAGAGAAGTTGTACATGTTATGAGAGTATGGGCGCTGGCACATGGCGCTACTGAGCAAGAAGGGGCAGTCCAGTACCTGGCTTGGTACGCCATGGCCAGATTCTCTGCCCATCCACTGGAATTTGAGAGTCTCTATACCATTACGGCCCATGCTACCCAACGCTAGCATGAATGCCCTTACAATACGGCCATAGACCTGCTTGTCTCTACCCATACCTCCTACACCACCGGCCAGCATTCTCGCATTTACTGCAAGTTCTAATCTCTTCAGCCCTCCCCACCCAAAGAGACCAAAGCTGGCAGGTGTTGCATCGAGTCGCCTTGACGTAGCAGACAAGGTCTCCAGTCCTAATATATGTATGGGCAGGCATGCCAGTTCTTGAATTCTGATGCCCGCAGTTACTGCCCCCAGGCGGAGGGACTCTAATGCGATGTCCACGGAAGAATACTCCCAGTTAAGATCGTTGCCCGGAGCCTGGATGACGATGGATGTCAGGTTGGGGGTGCGTATGAAGAACTCAGTGAAGGGCTTGACTAATGCCGCGGTGGTGAAGAGTGGCCCATAGCGTGACATATCTGGTGGCCCACCTGACTTGCCTGTAGGAATACTGACCCGTGCTTTGGCCTCCTCGTGGTCATCTTCATCGACCCCTTTGGGGATATTACCTGACATGTGGAATTCAATGAGCTCCGGGACAGGATTCAAATGATCCCTCACCGTCCACATCAGGCTTCTCCCCTGAACTTGACCAGGTCTGTCCTCCAGTTCAATTTTGTAATCTCCCCCTGGTGCGTAAGGTATTCTCGTGTTTACGGGAATGCCTGGGTCTAGTGGCTCAACAGACCCATATTGGTTGTGTTTAAGCTTGAAGATTACCCTTTGGGCATGACTACCAACTCTTTTCAGGGCCTCCATATCCTTCCCTTGCCAGTAATGAGGTTTAAAGGCCAACCAGACTTCTTTGAACACATAGACACAGACATAGCATGCAAAGGCTTTGCTGACAAGGCGCAGGTTTATCAAAGTCGAGAGGGAATTGTGGAGCTTTGCGAAAATTCGGCTGCGAATCTCTGGCAAGGACTCCAGAATATATGGCAGTGTAAACCGTGGTAATGGCCGAATGTAAGCGTGCTTGGGGTGGTGAGATTGATTATAGCTTCGAATAGGAGCGGCCATGCGGCAATGAGCTGGTTTACAGCTTAGCAGAGGATCAAACTTTGTGAAGCTTTTTTTTTGTAGAAAATCAGTATATGTGAAACTTCTACTTACACAAATAGGTAGCACTCGAAGGTAGAATGGGGGTTGGGATTTGTGCTCAGTTGTGGGTTGCAGCCTTGGACTGTGTACCTACTTGGTACAGTATGTTATGATTTGCCCGCAAGCAATTTCGTAGAGTATTTGGATCTAAGAGTGGATTCCAGGACGATGTGGTTAGATACTCCCTAAGAGCGCTGTTTCAAAGTGGCAATGAACCCTACAGATGAGCGCTGATGGAATATTGTATAAGTCGAGGTTGAATGCAGTCAAACTCCTGTAATCTGTTGGGTGTTTTGAAGTGTGTCCGTTGTTGGGTCTGGGTCCGCTATTCGTTGCTATGGCAGATTTTGTCTTGTTATGGTCTTACCTTGTACTTCCATACGCAGGATTGGCAATCCCGACCTTAAGTACCTCCTTAGGTATTGGTTTCCTATGCTCATCTAGGATACCCTCAAGGAAATCCACGATCAAATACACTCCATAGCCAAATGGCACTTGGGATCTTGGCTACTGACGCACACAACAGATTTCATGTCACCAGACCCCTTGAATTCTAGCCCAAGCCTGTAATGTAAATCTACATATCCGAAATGCAAACAAAAAAGAGCTAACTTATCAATGAAGAGACCCTCAAAGCGGAATGCTAAATTCTATAGCAGCCCAGGATCATTAGAATAGAGGCGAGCATCTATTTTTGTCCGATCCAGCTGGAGTAAAAACTCCTTACCCTGAATCATCCTTCACGGGCGCCATCTCGGTCTGCTCACGTAGACAGCATGAGCTAGCGGTGTATTGAAGGCTCTGTCGATGCCTGGTAGAGCTCCAAGCTCTAGTTCTGAGATTAACCTGATCTCAGGGATGTTTGTCGCGATCGGATAGCCAATAGCCAAGTTGGGCCGATACATTATAAGCTGTGCGTACCCACCTCTGGTGGCACCTCTCCCATTCTGTCCGCTCTTGTAGTTAACGATATCATGTCTTTGCCACGAATGGCTACAGGCTGGCGTTTGTCTGATAGCCCTCCTATAACTCCTCTGTCCCTGAAGATGGGTGGTGAATTGATAAGTTATCAGGTGCAGCCAGACTACAGAACGAACTGGTTCATTCACATCTGCACTCTAAACTAAAGCCCAGTCACCAATTCTGAAACATTTACTGTACATGGGTGTCCTTGAGAGTAGCCCTTAAGATGCCGGCGCCTAAGGGGACAGTGGAGGAATAGATGACGGGAGGTACTCGTGGAGGATTCTCTGGAATTTCAATTCGAGTAGACACGCACACTAGCTTTCCACCAACTGGTGCGTTGGGTAACTGGCTTGGGTAGCTTGAAGGTTTACACATGAAAGTGGTGCTCGAGAACCTAGCCCTTGAGGAGTAGGACTGGCTGTGTTGGTGACACTGAAGAGCAGGGCGATGGTTGGTAACCCGAAGAGCTGCATTTGGCGGGGGTCTGTGGACTAATACCTATGATAGCTCTGGGAAAGTTCGGAATCTCCGGAGAAAGTGCTGAGAGCTTGCAGCACGCACTTGAGAGGGAATTACATTCCGTGGATCATCCCAGACACCCGCGCCCAGATACTCCATCCAGGTATACAATCTGGATTCCTGTACCAAGACACTAACCTGTGAGTCTTCCATAATCTTTAGAAAAAGGCAAAAGGTCAGGAGAGGCTAACTTAATCCCTACCAGTTGTTGATCACGAGCAACTGAGGTGGGGATCGATCCCCTGACCTTAAGCGGGGACTATCACTATGCCATGGGATGATATCTATGATAAGGGTGGGAATTATGAAGTGCACGCCACATGGTACTTAGGAAAAACCTGCTGGATTCAAAACAAGGCTGTGTCAGCTGACCTCAGGCGCCTGCTATGATGGGTCTGCCAGCCTCCTTAGCGGCGTAGAAGTATGGAAGATAAATTATGGAGAAGCCAGGTGGAGGGGAAAAGAAAACGAACAAGTACTGGTATCGCAATACTATAGTGATATAGGCTCGAGGTTGGCCCCTGCCCAGGGTGGCAGAGCGGAGGGCGGGGGATCGTGTCCACTTGAGTCAAATATTGCCTATTTTGATGGTAATTTGAAGGCAAGAAGCGAACGTTAGGTGAGGCAGTAGCAGCAACTACGCTACCAAGGTAATATCGATCTGACCCTCCGCAAAGCCCATGTATTGGGGTTGACACATAGGTTACATAATAAATATCTGCTGTTCTGTATGGGCAGGCCAGGAGTCTTCATTCTTATGCAGTACTAGGGATACCAATAGCTGGGTACGGCACTTGATGCCTCTAGTACCCTCGACTTGTAGGTCGAAATGTGGATCGAAGTAACAGCCGTAGGGGAATTCACAAGTGCAGTGACATTTTGGGGGGGGAGGCAAATCATTACTCATACTAACTAGTATATGACGAGGGTGCGCATCCCCGGGTGACTATCCAGCTGGATTGTCCAACTTCTCGGCGCTCTCTTTTTTCTGCTCTCTCCTGTAGTCTATACGTATGGGGCCTTCGGCTATGAGACGGCCATGACCCCTTTAACGGGACTTTGATTGGAGCGGTCGACCCCCCAAACCGTGAAACTACGTAATCCGCCGCGCTGTATGAAAGAGACAAATCAAGAACCACAACACCGATAGCGTCCAATCATTTACTGCCTATCGCCTTTCGTACCCTTCCCCATGCCAAAACCGCAGGGCTCAATCGGGAGCCACTTTCCCTTCAACTTCAGGTGACTCCCGAGCGCCAACTTCATTTCAAAAAAAAATATCACTACGGAGCTGGTGGTTTTTCCCAATCTCCGCATACGTCCCAAGAGCTAACGTGCTCCATAACCCCAATCCTCCCTCCTCTCACCCCGCCTGCTGCCTCCTGTACGATCTCTGGCAAGGGACCCCGTGGATGACCATTGCCTTTGCTAACCCTGCGTCTGGCAATTCACCCCTCGGGGGTGCTGACCACTCTCTAGGTACATATATTTAATATAGGAAATCCACTACCGCCTTGTACCATACTGGGTTCTCCCATATTTTCTCCACTCGTCAATCCCTCCCGTCACCGGCCAATCCGCATGTCAATACATGGGCTGCATTCAGGGGGTCCTCGGCCTGTGCAGCCATCCCCACTTTGGGCCTCGGTCTGTGACGGCCCAGGCCAGGCCACAGACTGCCTGTCTATCCCACCTCCGTATGTGAGGCCACTTGTCATGGATCCTGTATGCGTGCTTGATGCCTGCCGATATTGCTATGCTGGGCATGCACTCAGTTTGCCTATCATGACTGCTTTCTTCGCCATATGGTTCACCATCTCATTACCAGATATCCTCACATGTTCTTTCACCCATACCAGGCTCTTCTTGACTTTCTCCTCTATCCATGACTTCGGGTGCTTTAAATCTACCGCTCCCCTAATAGCTCCCTGGCTGTGACAGTTAATTTACTAAATCTACCAATTTCTGAGGCGATGCGTGTGCGAGTTTTGGAGATGTTCAAACATTAGCTGAGAGAATATCCTCAGCTACGTGACTGCAATATTTTATAACCCCGGGCCAGATGAGTTCGAGACCAGGCTGGATGAACACATTAGCAATGCAAGATGAACAGGGGTATAGAGAACATAACGTGTCTCAATCGAAATATATGTCCCCGTCCGTCCCAACAATATTAGTGTCGGTGTAGGCGTTGGGCTCTCCTTTGGAGTGATGATCCAACTACGCAATTATGTACTATATGTAGTCTGGTTACTTTCTTACTCTCGATATAAGCCAAAAAATGGTATGAATATTCAAAATGGGTGAGTTTATGCTAAAAAGTACTTTTTGTATGGCATAAGGGGGTCGTGCAACCAGACTACATGAGGGATATGCTTATAGCGAATGTATGGAGCTTTATTTACTCACTAAGTATCCTTCGGATTTCAAATTCTGGTTCAAAAGGCAACTACCCTGATAGGCCTAGCCCTTTGATAGACGACTACCCAGATAGGCATAAGTAGCTTTATTCTTTTTAGATTTAATCAATAAATGTGCTCCTTGCCAAGTCCCATACCCAGGCCTCAATTTATTTGCTTGAGAATCTATGATAAAACCCACCTGAATCAGCTGTAAGTAGAGCTTTGTTTTTTAATTAGAAGCGTTACCATGGTAGGATAAAGCTTTTGTTAAATTTTATTCACTTCACTAATTTATGCTATAGGAATTTGAGAGGTGCCTGCAAGTAACTCTACATTTTACTGTCTTAGGCTTGGCATATTGTAACTCCTCTTCTGCCCCTGCCCCACCATGCCACCTACTATCGCTATCCATCGACCCTCACTCCCTCACCCCGCCCATGCGCGCGACCAACCAAGAGGCTGACACCATTGGTGTACCCACCTCCCAGCTCACAATCTCACCCACTGCCTCCCCCTCCATATTAACCCCACTCGTGTCGAAACTCAACTCCATCTTACACCCTCTTGAGCCAGAAAATACGCATCCGTCGGCAGCACTCCTGGTAACCTGCGAGAAGCTCACGGAGTTTTTGGTTGAGGTGGTTACGGTGATAAGCACCCTCTACAACACTCCGCATTCACATCCACATGGGCCTACAAATGGCGGCTACAACGCCAACGGCGACAGTGAGGAGGGGGAGAACGAGGATGATGAGGAGAAGGAGCAGGCTCTCCCCCCCCGCCCCATCGTCAACCAATTCCTCCTCCTCATCCCCATAGCCTATCTTAACCGCGCCCTTACCCATGCCCGACTCGGCTACCACGACCTCTCCTCCTCAGACGCCTACCGCGCCATACTCTGCATGGAGCGCTTCCACGACTGGGCTGAAGAAGTCGCAGATGAATACGAATTCCTGGAAGACGCAGGTACCGCGTCATATGGAATATTTTCTGGCCTAGGGTTGGCGGGGGTATTACATTCTGACCTACCGTGGGCCTCAAAGGAGGAAGAAATGGGCAAGGGCAAGGGAACAGAAGATGTGGATTTAAGAGAGGTGGTAAATCGGTTGGATAAAGTCTCACTATGGGCGATTATCCACTCGCTGACCGATGCAGGATGTATGAAGATTGCACAGACATATCTACGGACTGCGGTCACGAAGTTTCCTACTGAAAATGATGCGATGTTGTGGGAGGATTTAGCTAGGGGGTTTTTAACGAAGCTTGACCCTGGTTCAACATCCACACCTAATGTGGGGAGCAATACGGAAATCCTGTTTGCAAAAAAGAATCTTCCAATCAGGGGCCTCTCTAGACGAGAAGTCTACCCCTGGAACCACTACGAACCCGACCGTTTCGCCTCTTCCACATTAGAGAAAATCAATAAATCTATGCGGGAGTGTTGTGTTTCAACTGGGTCTGAGGGGGGGGCGTGGTGTGAAGCTCGCTGCGTAGAGCTCCCCCGGCTCAGGGCAGATGGCACTGTCTCAAGTAAGACAGTCAAGCAACTAGGCGTTTTTGCGCTGAGGGATATCCCAGCAGTAATCCCGGGTGTAGATACCTCCGAGCCCGCTCCTCATCCATACTTAATCGAGCCCACGACTTTGATAGCATACACTACGACCGGCGGTCCCCCCGGCGCAGCGGCAATGGTGAGATGTGAGCTATGCACTAAACCTGTCCCTGAGGAGGAGCAGGGTAAGTGGGGCTGTACTCAATGCGAGGAGAACGATATCTGGCCTAGTTTTTGCAGTCAGGATTGCCAAGCGCGAGCGGGGGGGCTGTACCACCCAGCAGTGTGTGGGATGGATTGGATGTGGCTGCATAGAGAGGCGAATAGGAGGCTGGAAGGTGTCAAGGGGGAGGAAGGGGTGTTTGATGATGATGCGGTTTACTGCTTGTTGGTAATGAGGGCTTGGGCATTGGCACTGACGAGGGGGGTCCATCCGCTGGAACTGGAGGAGGTGTGGTATTTGTATGGGGCGGGCAAGAGGAGGGGGGTGTATTCACTAGTGGATGCGGCTGAGGACAGGGTTGTAGGGAGTGAAGAGGGTGCGAGGGAGGAACAGGAGGAGCAGGAAGAGCAGGAGGATGATCCTATCCCCTTCGACTTCCACCAAAACGTTATAGTCCCGCACATGATCCTTGACGCCCTCCAAATCGAGATCCTCCCTTACCCACCTCAATCCCGCGGGCCCGGGGACGGAACGGATAACGAAATCCCCCCTCCCCGCTCCCGCGCCCCCCCCGGGGGCCG